>Ga0209378_1001183_pt1 | contig 18695 bp, 15 predicted proteins | sample GraSoiAngelo_156_FD_186170 | JGI IMG/M metagenome (GOLD analysis project Ga0209378, IMG submission 186170) | Grasslands soil microbial communities from the Angelo Coastal Reserve, California, USA - 14_1009_13_40cm (SPAdes) (version 2) | ecosystem: Environmental > Terrestrial > Soil > Grasslands ...
GTTTCCGCGTCTACTGCGTTCGGATTGAGATTTTTGACAAGCGCCGTTTTTACCCGCACGACCCGGGATGCGTTTGAGAAATATTCCTGCGGCGACAACTCACCTCGCCGTAATTTCCGCAGAAGTTCGCCGGATTCCTGTTGCAACGCTGCGGTGCGTTGGGCCTCGAGATTGTCGATCTTTGCCTGCCGAATTTTCCAACCAACAAATCCTAACAACAGAATGAACGACGCCAATTGCGCGATCCAAAAAACCGGGCGCGCATAAATTGGCGTAAAGGATCGGACCCGCCCGAGATCGATCAGCTGATACAAAATGTCCTGTGGCTTTGCTGTTGGCGCAGGGGTAACGCCCACCGTTGATGTCGGCGCGGCCGATGTGGCTGCAACCGCCGGAGCTGTTGCGGCAGTCGGGCCCGCCCCGCCTTCGACCTGGATCGGGACCGCAGTGCTCCGCAACGTGACGTAATTTTCTTTCACCGGATCGAAGTAGGCGAAAACCAGCGGCGGCACGGCCGGTTTCTTTTCGTTAGGCGCGATCACCATCTCGAAAGTTTTCTCTCCGCTCATACCGACGTCGTCGTCCTGTTTAAATTTCGAAGAGGGCGGATACTTGTGCCAACCTCGTTCGTCCTCGAGCGCGGGCCCGTTCATCCGATCAAAGTTTCCGCGGCCGGTGATTGTCGATGTTACGGTGATCGGATCTCCCACTTGGACGGTTTTCGGTTTCGCATCGGCGGTCATCGTGAAATTGCCAATCGCTCCGGAGAAATTCGGCGGCGTATTCGGCGGAAGCGGTTTTACGTTGAGTGCGGCAGTTTCGCTTTGAATCGGTAGCTCGGTTCGCTCGCCCGTGCTTCCAAACGGGTCGCTGAAAAACGGATCGGAGAAGGGATCATCTAAATTAAATAGGTCGAATGGCGATCGCGGACGCGTTGTTCGCGGGGCGCTCGGTCGTCGCGGAAGGACGACAACGGCTTTGGCCGTTACTGGTCCGATTTCAAATTTTCCAGGCCGCGCAGCGGCAATTGCAGTCTTGAACGTGTAAACTTGATAAGTTCTGCCGCCGATCGTTTCCAGATTTTCGCGCGGTTGCTGCAACTTTTGAGTCGTGAAACCCTGACCAGAAAGCTCGGGTCCATCCTGAAGCCGGCCACGCGCGCGCGGATCGAATCCCAATCGAATTTCGGCTGGAACCATCTCGCCGACATACGCGTCTTTTTTAGCGACAACCAATTCCGCGAAAGCGATCTTGCTTCCAACCGTGCTTTGCCCGCTTTGCACCGAACCGGCGGAGCTGCCGGGATTGCCCGACCCTTGCGCCACATTCAATACCAGTTCGGGCGTGCGGAGAGAATCGTTTCCGACTCGAACGGTCTGCGGCGGAATTTTGAATTGCCCGGCTTTCAGCGGCAGTATGGTGTAATTGTAAGTGACGCTGCTGCTGACATCGAAATTGCGCATCTCGAATTGGCGCGACGTTCCGGTCTGATGAATTTCAAGGCCGTCGATTGAAATTGTCTCCGGAACATTCGCGCTATTGGCGCCGTTCACTTTGATTTCCAACTGCACCATCTGTCCAACCGCCGGCTGGGAGTTACTCAGCACCGCCGTGACACCGGGCGAAGCCGCAAAACTGGATTGCATTGCCGCAATCGCGAGCGGCGCCAGAAACAGAATTCGTCGAAACATCGACATCGTAATCAACCATCAACTTTCGGAGGGGTCACCAGTCATTATAGACATGGCGTCGGACCCTGCGTTCATCAAGCTGGACCCGCTGTTCTTCGTCCTTCATTGATTTCAAAAGAAGCTCGGCCTGTTTCTCGCTCATCTGTCCCTCTTTTTCCGGCTCGGCTTCGGCTAATTGCGCAGCATTCTGCGGGTTCTGCGGCGGTTGGTCGCCATTGGCTCCTTTGATTTCCCCGGCCAATTTTTTTTGCGGTGAGGAAGTCGGCGTTGCGGAGGGAGTCGCGTTTTCGCCTTCGCGTTCGCCAGGAGAGGGCGACGGCTTTTGATCGTCGCCGCCACCCGGACTCGGCGATTCTTCCGGCTGTTCTTGATCGCGCCCTGATTGTCGATCCTGTCCGCCAGCGGACGGACTGGGCGTGGCGCTCGCATTTTTGTTTTCTCCCTTTCCGGGAGAGGGCGAAGATTGACTCGCTTGCTGTTGATCTTTCCCCGGCGATGGCGACGGAGTTTCGCCTGCCTGAGGTTGCTGATTCTTTTGCGGTTCGTTTTTAGCCTGGGCCTGGTTCGACTTGTCCTGAGAATTTTTAGTGCTTCCGGATTGGTTTTGCGATTGTGCCTGCTGGTTCTGTTGTTGTTGTTGTTGTTGTTGTTGTTGTTGTTGTTGTTGTTGTTGTTGCTGCTGCTGCTGCTGCTGCTGCTGGCTTTGATCTTTGCCGGAACTGCTCTGCGATTGAGATTGTTGCTGGTCTTGGTTCTGTCCGCCGCCGTTTTGTTGCTGATTCTTGTCGTTTTTATTTTGCTGTTGCGGTGGCGGCGTTGGTTTTTGTTTCGGGTGCTGTTTCAGCCGCTCGATCTTCTTTTTGACCTCTTCCAAATTGGCTTTGGCCGCTTCATTTTTCGGATTCAGTCTCAAAGTCGATTCATAATGCGAAGCCGCATCGGTCAGGTCCTTTAGCGTGGTCTCGTTTGTCTGGTCCATGTCGGCGCGGTCTTCGAGTGTCCGGCCGAGATTAAAATGGCTGTTTTCCTGGAGTCCTTTGTCGGATGAAAGCAGGGCGTTGCTGAACGATTGCAATGCCTTGTTATAATCGCCCATTTTGAAAGCGGCTGTGCCGGCATCGAATTCGATCTTTTCTTTTTGCGATGAATCCGGGTGCGATTGCAGATCTTCTTGAAAGCTCTTATAGGCGTCGTTGTATTTTCCTTCGCGGTAAAGATTCAACCCGGTAGCAGCTCCAAACGCAGGCCTCGCGAAAACTAGAATCAGCGCGGTCGCCGGCACTGCGATCTTCGACCATTGCGGCACGCGCGCGCGGGCGCGGACCCGTTTGCGTTCGCCGATCAAGATCGACATCGTCAGCGCGAGAATCGCCGCGCCCAATGGCCATTCGTAACGCTCAATCGGTCTCCGCCCCAAGCGCGCATCAATGTCGGCCGCTTTCATGTTCGCCAATCCTCGCGCGTAAAGTTGCGACATCGTTCGCGGTCCGTCGTCGAGGTGCAGATAAAACCCGCCGGTGGCTTGAGCGATTTCGCGCAAGCGCTTCTCGTCGAGCTTTGATTTTACAACTTGGCCCGCGGAATCTTTCACGAATGCCGTTCCGCCATCGTCGCTCGTAACGGGAATGAGTGAGCCTTGCGGCGTGCCCACGCCCACCGTGAAAATCCGCACACCGGCCTCGGCCGCGGCCTTCGCCACTTTGGCGGCGTCGCCGCTGAGCTCTTCGCCATCAGTGAAAATGATTAGCGCGCGATTTCCGGCGGCGCTTTTTCCAAATGTGTTTAGAGCGAGATTGATCGCTTCCGAGATGTTCGTGCCGCCTTCGGGGATCGTTTTCGTATCGAGATCATTAATCGATTCGACTTCCGCTTCGTAATCAATCGTTAACGGCGCTTGCAAAAACGCGCGGCCGGCAAAGGCAATCAGTCCAACCCGATCACCTTGGAGCTGGTTAACCAGGTCCTGGGCCGCGAGCTTGACGCGCTCGAGCCGGTTGGGCTGCACATCGTTTGAAAGCATGCTCCGCGAAGTGTCGACCGCAAAAAGCAGGTCGAGACCTTTACGCTTCACATCTTCATAAATGTAACCCCATTGCGGTCGAGCGAGGCTTACGATCGCGAGCGCAAGTCCGAGCATGAGCAAAGCAAATCGGAACACGCGGCGCGAGCGGTTCACAGTCGCGGCGAGCTGCGGAAGCAACCGCGGAGAAACAAATTCGCGAAGTCTCGCGATTCCTCGCTGTTCGGCGCGCGCAAATAAGAGTGCGAGAACCGGAATCACCAGCAGTGCCCAGAACCAGATTGGTGCGCCAAAGCTCATTATGGCAATTTTTTCCAAATGGTTTGCGACAATAAAAGCTGCGCCACCAGCAGGCCGCAGCCGCTCATGATGCAAAGCGGAAACAGGTCGCGGTACTCCTGATATTTTTTCACGGCCACGGTCGATTTCTCCATCTTGTCGATGTCGCTATAAATCTGCTCGAGTGATTTGGTGTCGGTCGCACGGAAAAATTGGCCATCGGCAATCTGCGCGACCTGTCTCAAGCCGGCTTCGTTAAATTCCACCCGTTGGTTTTGATAGAGGAGATTTCCAAGCACGTCGGTCATCGGCCCGCGTTGAGTAAAAATTGGCGCCGGCGCAATCCCGGTGATTCCGGCACCAATGGCGTATAAATGGATCTTCAGAGCTTTCACTGCTTCGGCCGCCGTGTTCGGTGAAATTTTGCCGGCGTTATTTTCGCCGTCGGTCAGCAGAACGATCGCGCGGCTTTTTGAATGTTTGTCGTTCAATCGATTTGCGGCTGAGGCCATCGCCGAGCCGATCGCGGTTCCATCTTCAACGAGTCCGATTCGCACTCGCTCGAGATTTTGTAGAAGCCAATCGTGGTCCAGCGTCATCGGACTAACAACATATGGCCGGCCGGCGAAAGCGATGATTCCAATGCGATCATTCGGTCGACCTTCTATGAACTTGCGCGTGACTTCGCGGATTGCGTCCAGCCGGGTCGCCTGCTCGCCGCCGATCGTGAAGTCTTTGGTCAGCATTGACCCGGACACATCAAGCACCAGCATGATGTCAATCCCGCTGGCTTCGACTTGGGTCAGACTTTTGCCGAGCTGCGGCCGCGCGAGAGCGACCACGAAGATCGCGAGGGTTGCAAAAATTAAAGCCCGCAGAAATTTGCCAACGCGCGCGGCGCTTTGCTTCCCGATCGCGCGCAGCGTCGCGGTCGAGGAAAAGGTGAGCGCTGCAGCCGGACCGCGTTTGCCGCGGAGATAAGCGAGGAGCGGAATGGCCAAGAGGAGCAAGAGCAGCCAAGGACGCGCGAACGTCAGGGCAGTATTTGCCGGCCACCAATCAAGCAAGCGCAAGTTGCTCTCCTTTCACAAAGCGCGTCGCCTCCTCCAGCAGAAGCCGGCTATCCGCCGATGTCGCTTCGTAACGCGCGAACTTGATCAAGTCGCACCGGTTTAAAAAATCTTCGAGCAGCGATTTCTCGTTCGTCGAGAACGGCGACGACTTCGCCAGGGCGGTAAGAAATTCGACCGACGTCTGTCGCGTCACCGGCAACGCGTACTGATTAGTCACGTAGCGCCGCAAAATATCGGACACGCGAATACTAAACAGGTACGGATTCGTTGTTTCGATCTCACCACTGATCGACTCGAGTTCTTCCAGCGCGATTTCTCGCGGCAATTTCGGAGGTTGTTCCGGTTTGCGCTTTCGGGTGAAGAACCAGACGATCAAGCCGATCAGGCAAAGTCCAACAAAGCTCGCCAGCAAAATCATCCAGGTCGGGACAAACGAGTAATCAACTGGCGGCGCGATCTCGTGAAATTGTTGTTGAGCAAGGAAGATCGACATAGACAAGATCGACATCGTGAGTCATCGCGTCGTAACGCGACGCTCGCGTAATTTGAAAAACGAACGCAGCGCCGGCAGATAGTCTTCGCTCGTCTGCAACGTGATTGCGTCGATGTTGTTGCGGCGGAGGGTGCGCGACAGCTCATCCGCTTTCTCGTCGGCCAAATCGCTGAATCGCGTTCGTGTCCCACGGTCCGCGGTGTTGATTTCAATTTGTTCCCCGGTCTCGGCGTCCTCGAGCGCGATAATTCCGACATTCGGCAGCACTTGCTCGCGCTCGTCCTGAATGTGCACGGCGATGAAATCATGGCGGCGGCCGCTGACCGCGAGCGTGTGCGAGAAGTCCGGCGCTTGAAAATCGGAAATGAAAAAGACAACCGCGCGCCGCGTCACGACTTTGTTTAAATAATCGAGCGCGAGCGCGGGATCAGTTCCGCGGCCGGCCGGTTCGAAAAACAAAATCTCGCGAATGAGTCGAAGCGTGTGGGAACGCCCTTTCTTCGGCGGAATGAAAAGTTCCACCCGGTCGGTGAAAAGAATCAGCCCCACTTTGTCGTTGTTGCGAATCGCGCTGAAAGCGAGCAGACAGGCCACCTCGGCGGCCAGTTCGCGTTTTGATTGCGCGGCGCTTCCGAAATTTCCCGATGCGCTAACATCGACAATCAGCATCACCGTCAGTTCGCGTTCTTCGGTGAATTTTTTCACGAACGCAGTGCCGAGCCGCGCGGTCACGTTCCAATCGATCGCGCGAATTTCGTCGCCCGGTTGATACTCGCGCACATCTTCAAAATTCATCCCGCGACCTTTGAAGACGCTGTGATAATCGCCGGCGAAGACGGTCTCGACCAGTCCTTTGGTCTTAATTTCGAGGGTGCGGATTTTCTTGAGAATTTCCGCGGTTTTTTCCTGCAAGCCGTTCATTGCGACTTAGGGAACGGGAAGACCGGCAAAAATTCGTTCGATGATGGTTTCGCTTGTGACCGCTTCAGCCTCGGCCTCGTAACTAACGATGATACGATGCCGCAAGACATCCGGTCCGATGCTTTTTACATCTTGCGGCGTGACGTAACCGCGGCCGTTCAGAAACGCGTGGGCCCGTGCGCCGAGCGCGAGATAAATCGTCGCTCGCGGCGATGCGCCGTAACGAATCAATCCTTCCAGATGCAAATTGTAAGAAGCCGGCTCGCGCGTCGCCCAGACAACATCGACAATGTAATCTTTCACGCGGTCGTCGATGTAGATCTGGTTCACCAGGTCGCGCGCGGCGATGATTTGTTGCGGCTCGATCACCGCATTGACGCGCAGATCAGGCGCAGATGTCGCCATCAAATCCAGGATCTTGCGCTCCTCGGATTTTTCCGGATAACCAATGTTCAATTTGAACATGAAGCGGTCGAGCTGCGCTTCGGGAAGTTGATACGTTCCCTCCTGCTCGATTGGATTTTGTGTGGCCAGAACCAGAAACGGATCGGGGAGGGGATAGGTTTGTTCGCCAATGGTGACCTGGCGTTCTTGCATCGCTTCGAGCAGTGCACTCTGCACCTTCGCCGGCGCGCGGTTAATTTCGTCGGCCAGAATTAGATTCGAAAAGATCGGCCCGAGTTTGGTCGTGAATTCGCCGGTGCGCGGATTGTAAATCAGCGTCCCGATCAAATCGGCCGGCAAAAGATCCGGCGTGAATTGCAATCGCTGGAAGCCCGTCTTGATCGCTGCGGCCATCGTCTTGACGGTAAGCGTTTTGGCCAAACCCGGCACGCCTTCGAGCAGAATGTGACCGTTGGCAAGAAGGCCGAGCAACAAGCGGTCGACCAGATATTTTTGGCCGACAACGACATGCGAAACCTGCTCGCGCAGAGCCGGGATCCAGCGGCCAAGCTCCTGCACGTCACGGGTAATCTCCTGCGTCGATTTCATGTGTGTTTTCTGACAGATGCCAGGGCGAAATGTTCGATTCGCAGCTGTGGCCGCTCGCCGCGGCGAGCGCCGCCCCAAGAGCGCGGGCTACAATTTTTGGCTGCGCGGGCGCAAAGTCAAAATAATCGGCAGGCCGCTATAGGGTTCGGCGTCGCGGATTCTAGCTTCGACATAACGCGCGTATGATTGAGAGAGCAATCGCGGATCGTTTACAAACAGCACGAACTCCGGTGGTTGAAGATGTTCGCGACGGTGAATCGGTCCTTTAGCGGATCGATCCTGTGTTCCCGCAGACTGGGCAGCGTAAAAAAGTTTCAATCGCCGGCCTTTCACCATCGGCGGCGGATTTGCGGCGAACACCGCGCGCATCAATCGATTCAAAACTCCGGTCCCGATGCGCGTGGTCGCTGCGCGCTCAATTTTGTCAATCATTCCGAAAAGCCGATCCACGTTCTCGCCCGTGCGCGCGGATGCGACTAGCACCGGCGCGTAATTGAGAAAGAAAATCTTCTCGCGGGTTTCAGCAACAAGTTCGCGGATCGTCTGTCGCTCGCCGCGCTTCGGTTTAACGAGGTCCCACTTATTCAAAACAACCAGCGCCGCTTTGCGCGCTTCCTGGATTAATCCGGCGATTCGTTTGTCCTGCGCAGTCACACCGCTGGTAAGATCGACAATCAGTACACACAGATCGGCGCGACGAATACTTCGTTCCGCACGCATCACGCTGAAAACTTCAACCGAGCTCGAGAGTTTACCGCGCCGGCGAATTCCAGCCGTATCGATGAACAAAAAGCGGCCGCCATCGCGTTGGTAAGAGATATCGACTGAATCGCGCGTCGTTCCGGGTAATTCGCTCACGATCGCGCGTTCGCTTTGCACGATCGCGTTAATCAGGGATGATTTGCCCACGTTCGGCCGGCCGACGATGGCGATAGCAAGAGGTTGAGAGTTGAGAGTTCCTCCTTCGCTACGCTCCGGCGTGACAAGTGAGGGTTGAGAGACGGATTGCGCGGGCGAGGGGAGCAATTGGTCAACCACGCCTAACAAATCAGAGATGCCGCGATTGTGCTCGGCACTGATCGAAACGATTTGCTCAAAGCCTAGCGCATCGAACTCAGCGGCAAGAGACTCGTGTTTGTCATTGTCGATCTTGTTAACCACGAGCACGATCGGTTTTCGCGATTTACGCAGCGTGCGCGCGAGATCGCTATCGATGGGCGAGAGACCGTCTTTTCCATCGACTACAAACAGGAGAAGATCGCTTTCGCGCAGCGCGCCTTCCGCGGTTTGACGTACTTGTACCGTGAGTTCTTTTTCGCCGGCGCCAAAAATTCCGCCGGTGTCCCAGAGTGTGAACGGTTGCTCTCCGCGCGAACAGATTGCCGAGATCCGGTCGCGGGTGATCCCGGGCTGATCGTGAACGATGGCGATTTTGCGGCCAACCAGGCGATTAAAGAGCGCAGACTTGCCGACATTCGGACGCCCGATGATTGCGACGCTCGGCAGTTTTGCCTCAGCATTCATCGCCACGCTTGAGAATTAATCCCGCGCCGCGTGCGCGTGCCCTTCAGCTTGCAACTGACGCACGCCTTCCATCACGTAGATGATCCCGGAAACAAGAGTGAAAGCGCCGGCGACGCTGACCACGAAAATGAGAGGAAGGAATTGAAGCTGCAACATCACCCAGGCGATAGCGCACATTTGGCAGACGGTGGCTACTTTTCCGGTCCAACTTGGTTTTATGCGCATTTTATTGCCGATGAAGTAGTGCAGGATCCCGGCGCCGACCAGAATTACCGCGTCCCGCGTTATCACAAGAACAGGGAACCACGCCGGAAATCTGCCGTACTCGGGGTCGACCTCGCTCCAATTGCTGATGCTCAAAGTAATGATGCCGCTGAGAAGCAGCCCCTTGTCCGCAATCGGATCGAGAATCGCGCCAAGCGCGCTCCGCTGTTTGTAGCGGCGGGCAATGTAACCATCGAGTCCGTCGCTCACGGCCGCGAGGAGGAAAATCGCGATTGCCGCGAATCGCTGCCACTCGAGCGGATCGTGACGCTGGATGCTTTGACCGTAATAAATCGCCATGGTGACGAACGCCGGGATCATCAAGATGCGAACGACAGTGATCTTGTTGGCAGTCGTCATCGGGCTTCAAAAATAAATTGTAGGGCGTTTCGAAGAAACGCCAATACTAGATCAGCGTCCGACGCGCCGGAAGCCCTACAAATATTTCTGCAACTCGGCTCAGGTCTCCAACGTCGCGGCTGCGACTTCTTTTCGGGCGTCGTGTTTTCCTTCGCAGAATTCCTCGATCATTTTTCGATTGAACGCCGGGATGTCGTCCGGTTTGCGGCTCGTCACCAGTCCGTTATCGACCACGACTTCTTCGTTCACCCATTTTCCGCCGGCGTTTTTGACATCGGTCTTGATCGCCGGCCAGGAGGTGAGCGTTCGTCCGCGCACCACGCCGGCATCGATCAAGACCCACGGCGCATGACAAATTGCCGCGACCGGTTTGCCCTCTTCAAAGAAATGGCGGGTAAACTCGACCGCGTCGTCGTTGGAGCGCAGCGCGTCCGGGTTCATGAGGCCGCCGGGAATCATCAGCGCATCGAAGTCATCCGGTCGCGCGTCGTGGAGTATAAGATCAACATCGAATTTGTCGCCCTTGTCGGCGTGATGCATGCCTTGGATTTGTCCGGATTTGAGCGAAACGATTTTTGTTTCCGCGCCGGCTTCATCGAGCGCTTGTCTCGGTTTTGTCATTTCCACTTGTTCAAAACCATCCGTCACCAGAATGGCCACCTTCTTTCCTTCCAATTGTCGCGCCATAAATCCTTCCGTTGAGTTTACGATTTGGTTGTTAACGAGGACACCGCCGAGGTGCCTCTCTTTATAGTACTACGCAGCCAGCAGCACGCGGTGGACGTGCCGGATTTCGTCGGAAAGCAAAGGAGCGGCACATGAACCGGTGCCGCTCCGACGGGGGAAAACAGCCGCGTGTGATCCGTTGCTCCAAAAGTAAATACGGTCTTTGCAGAAAGAAGTTCGCGCTTTTGTTAAGAAAAATTGTAACGGCAACTCGCCCCTTGACCGCCTTAGTCTTAATGCCAGTCCGGTCGAAGACTCGCCGGGGAGAGCTCGGACTTTCATTTTGGCGTAAGCGGTTCTCATGGCTACACTTCTCAGCCGTTGAAGCCGCCGATGTGGCGAAATGGCAGACGCAACGGACTTAAAATCCGTTCCCGTGAAAACGGGGTATGGGTTCGAATCCCATCATCGGCAATCACAAACTAGACAGGATTAACAAGATTGACCGGATTCGGATTTCTTTAATCGTTTCGATCCTGTAAATCCTGTCGAGAACAATGGAACGGCCTCTTTTCATTCCAGTGATCCTCGGGACCGCGCGGCAGGGCCGCGAAAGCGAACACGCCGCGAAGTTCGTGTTTGAACAAACCAAAAAGCGCGCCGGCGTAGAAACGGAATTCATCGATGTGCGCACGCTGCCGATGAAACTCGATGACGCCGGCGAACAGATGAAGGACCCGAAATTTTCGGCGACGATCGAACGGTGCGATGGTCTCATTATTGTCACACCCGAGTACAATCACAGTTTTCCCGGACTGCTGAAGCACGCGCTCGACATGAATTTGAAGGAATACATCCACAAAGCGGTCGGGATTTGCGGCGTGTCAGCTGGCGCTTTCGGTGGCGCCCGCGTGATCGAAACTTTACTGCCCGTGATGCGCGAGCTCGGGCTGGTGACGATCTTCGAAGACGTTAACTTCGCCCGAATCGGAACACTCTTCGATGAGCGAGGGAAATTACTCGACGAAAACTTCGTCCGCCGCGTCGACATGTTCCTGAACGAACTGATCTGGATGTCGCGCGTGCTGCGCCACGGGCGTGATAACATCACCCCGGTCTGATTCCGCGATCAAGGCCATTACATCGGCACACTGGGGCGGGACGGATGTTTACACCCGTCGTTCTGTTGGTAGGTTTTCCGGCGCGGCCCCGCCTTCGCCAAGGCTTGGGTGTGGCAGGCAGACTAAGGGTTGCGATGCTGGCTTTTCGCGCGAACTTTCGACGTCGCTAATTACATGGAGCAAAATCCGCCACCACCAACTTTTCCTTCACCCGAGGAACTGAAGACGAAGATCACCGAGTTCATGAAACAGAACTTCGGTGATCGGGTTTCCGTCGCGGCTTTCCCTGCGCCGGAACCGGCTGAAGCCGAACCTGAAGAGAAGGCGGAGAAGATCGATAATCAGGAGTTCGAGTTCAATTTTCTGCCGCGCGATATCAAGGCGCACCTGGATAGGTTCGTGATCAAGCAGGACGAAGCGAAAAAGGTGCTCGCGATCGCGGTTTGTGATCATTACAACCATGCCAAATATCTGCGCCAGCTCGAGAAAGAAAATCCGAAGCAGGCGGAGCAGCTCGAGTACACTAAACAAAATGTGATTTTGGTCGGACCGACCGGCGTCGGAAAAACTTATCTGATCAAGCACATCGCCGATTTGATCAAGGTCCCGTTCGTGAAAGCGGACGCGACGAAGTTCAGCGAGACCGGTTACGTTGGCGGCGATGTGGAAGATTTGGTGCGCGAGCTGGTGCACAAGGCCAACGGCGACGTGAACCTGGCGCAGTTCGGGATCATTTACATCGACGAGATCGACAAGATAGCGTCCGCCGGAAATTTGATTGGACGCGATGTGAGCGGCCGCGGCGTTCAGACAACGTTGCTCAAGTTGATGGAAGAAACGGAAGTGCCGGTGCGGAGCATGAACGATTTGCAGGCGCAATTGCAGGCGGCGTTCGAGTTTCAGCGCAAAGGCAAAGCAAAACGGGAGACGATCAACACTCGCCACATTCTGTTCGTGGTCAGCGGCGCGTTTGAAAAATTGAAGGAACAAGTGGCCCGGCGCGTGCGTCAGGGACAGATCGGTTTCCGGGCCGAGCCCGTGCAGGTAATGGACAACGAATTGTTTCAACACGTGACCACGAAAGATTTTGTCGAGTACGGGTTCGAACCGGAGTTTATCGGACGTTTGCCGGTGCGCGTCGTCTGCCTCGATCTCGACGCGGACGATCTTTTCAAGATCATGAAATTTTCGGAAGGCAGTTTGCTGCGCCAATACGAGCGCGCTTTCCGCGCTTACGGGATCGACATCAGTTTCGATGACGAAGCATTGCGCTTAATTGCCGAAGCCGCCGCCGCCGAGAGAACTGGCGCACGCGGGCTGCTCACCGTGTTCGAAAAACTTTTCCGCGATTACAAGTATCATCTGGCGGGCTCAGGTTTGAGTCAGCTGCGGGTCACGGCCGAGCTGGTGCGCGAACCAAAACGCGTCCTCGATCGTCTCATGGCCGAGGGCGAGAAACATGAAGCTAAAATGCTGGAGGCCGCGGCCCGCCAGTTTGCGGAGGCCTTCGGCAAAGAACACGGCCTTGAAATTGTTTTTGACGATTCCGCCTTGCGGCGTTTGGTGGAACGCGCCCAAAGCGAGCGGATGAATATGAACGATATCTGTGCCCATCTGTTCAAAGATTACCAGTTTGGACTGAGCCTGGTGAAAAAGAACACCGGCCGGACAAAATTTGTCCTCGGGGCCGCGGCAGTCGACGCGCCGGACAGATGTTTGAGCGAGCTCGTGGTACAGTCGTATTACCCGATCGCTGGGGGCCCGGTGAAGGAGGATTCGGCTGCGGCCATTTCGAAAGCCTGATTCCTTTCATGAAACGCCCGCTTCTAGTCACTTTGATCATCGGAATCTTTGTCGTGGTCGGGGTCAGCGCGATGCACCTCAGCCCGCAAGTGGTCCGGTTTGAAGATCGGGTCGCGGACTATATTTCTTCCTACAACGCTGCTACGCACGTCGTGCCGAAGCAATGGCAATACGTGTTCATGTCGATCTTATCTTTCGGCGTTGCGGCGTTGACGGTCACAAGTTTGCGCCGCGGCCAGATAGGTTTGCTCGCAATCGGATTGCTGATCGAGCTGGTCGCGGTTTCGTGGATTTGCTCGCTCTACCGGGTCTTCTTTCAACCGTTACCGTCCATGTTCGCGGTCGCAATCGCATTTATCGTGGCCGATCGCTATACCGCGATCTCGCAACGCGGTCGGGCCGTGACCGCGCGCGCATTTTTCAGCGATCGATTGTCGAAAGACCAGTTCCAGCGTGTGATCAACGGCGACATTGCCTTTGATCCGGAAGCGAAGACTTACGAAACGACGGTGGTTGTTTGCGACGTCGCGAACAAATACGATCTCGCGGAAGATTTTGAGCCGCCGGTGTTCGGCAAAATCACGGAAGAGTTTATCCGCCGGGCGACCGAGAGTTTCATGCAAGCGGGTGCTTACATTCAAACCGCTGATGCCGAGGGCGTGGTCGCGCTCTTTGGTTTTCCGGAAATAGATGCGCACCATGGCGATAAAGCTGTGCGCGTGGCGCTGAACGTGGTCGAACAATTCCGCCAATCCCAACTGGCCAATGGCGAAGCGAAATGCGACGTGCACCTCGGAGTGAGCTCGGGCACGATGGTGGTCGCGCCGCTCCAGAACGGCGAGCGGGCTGGATTGATCACGAGCGGTGAACCGGTTGAATTGGCGCGGCGCTTTTGTGTGGCAAACCGCTTTTATGGTTCGCGGGTCTTGATCGGACCGCGCACTTTTGAGCTGGCGAGCAGATACGTGGTCGCGCGTCCAATTGACTTTCTCAGCGGCGTGAATTCGCGCGAGCGACACGAAATTTATGAACCGCTCTGGCCGGCGGCGGACGCCAAGCCGGAACAGTTGGCGCGGCGCGATTGTTTCTGGAACGGCGTCGTGTTTTACCGCGAGAAGCGATGGGCCGAGGCGTATTCGGAATTTCAAAAGGCGCGCGGACCGAACGAGGAAGAAGACGCACCGCTACAGTTGTATCTCCGCCGCCTCGAGCCGCTGGCGCTGAATCTGGCCGAAGTGCCGATGAGGCAGGCCTAAGCCGAACGCGGTCTTGAGAAAAACGGAATATCCACCCGCGCTGCGCGATTTGGTCGCGCAAATTCGGCAAATGCCCGGGGTCGGTCCGCGCTCGGCCGAACGGATTGCTCTCTGGATCGTGCAAGCGCGTGGCGATCAGCCCGAACAAATTGCCCGCGCGATTTCCGAAACGCGGCGCGGAATTCACCCGTGCAAACTTTGCGGCTATTTCGCCACTGACGAACTCTGCGATATCTGCTCCGACTCTTCGCGCGCGACGGAGTTACTGTGCGTGGTCGAGCAACCGACCGATATTTTGCCCCTCGAAAAAACCGGCGTTTTTCGCGGACGCTATCATTCGTTAGGCGGACGGATCTCGCCGTTGGATCATATCGGTCCGGAAGATTTGCGGATCAAAGAGCTGCTCGAGCGGGTCGAGAAAGAAAAATTTAGCGAGATCATTTTCGCGCTCGCCGTCGATGTCGAAGGCGAAGCGACGACGAATTACCTGGTCGATCTTCTAAAAGACAAATCACTCACACTCACGCGCATTGCGCGCGGCCTCCCCGCGGGCGCGGGGTTGGAATCGGTCGATGAATTAACGTTGCAGCAAGCGCTCTCCGGCCGAACAAAGCTGTAGCTGCTTCGCTCCCGCCTTCGTCAGATTACGGCGTGGCAAGCTGCGGAGCGCCACGTCGCCAGAGGGCGACGGCTACAATGCCGATCTTAGCGCGCGTCGCCTTTGGGGAACATGACCCTCTCCGGCGCAGCGTTGAGAGCGGCGAGTAGTTTCGGAATCAACCGGCTTTTTACAGGTCCCGCCTCACGCGGCGCCACCAAATAGCGCACGATCGCGTCGATCCAAGTCATTTCGTCGACCCGAAAGATTACGCGCGGATGTTCGCGCACTTCGAGTTCGTCCACCGGCGTCCGGGCCAGCAAATCGCGGTAAACCGAAACACGCTCCATCATTTCCTTTCCGATTTCTTCGGTGACGATCCGCTGCATTGTCTCGGCGACGAATTTCAAATCGCTCTGATACGCGACTTGAAATTTAATTTCATTCCAGATGTAGGGGAAAAGCGGCCAGGAATAATTCCAAACAATTTCATCGAGCACTTTTTCGTTCGGGAATCGGATAACGCGGCCGCTCGGATGGTCTCCGGAAATGTACTGACCGCCAAATTCCCAGAGCGTGGTGTCGAGATATCCGACGTCGATGACGTCACCGGTGGCGTCGCCGATTTTAATTCGATCGCCGACTCGGAAAGGTCGGCGCACCAGAATGTAAATCCAGGCGATGAAGCTTTTCATCGGTGCTTGCACGGCGAGGCCAACGATGATCGAGCCGATGCCGAGCGCGGTGAGCGCGCCGTACCAATTGACGAACACGACTGAGATGACGATGACTGCAATTAACAGTCCCGCGACGAGAAGCAGAATCCGTCGAAGGGTGAAACGTGTGACCGTGTCTTCGATCCGTCCGATGGCATAAACCCGCACCGCTTTCGCGGTCGCCAGAACGATGACGACGAGCGCGAAGCCTCGGAGAAAGCGCCGGCCCAGATCGACCTCCGATTGGATCAGCGGAAGCAATTTGGTGCCGACGAGGTAGTAAAGAACGGCGCAACCGAGCAGCAGCAACCCGTGAGTGACAAACCAAAATTTGTCGGTCGTTGCAGCTTTGACTTTCTTGGCCGGTTCCTTCTCTCCGGCTCGCTCCAGTTCCTTGCGAACCTCCGGCTTCTTGGAAATTTCTTCGGCGGTTTCCGTTTCAGGCATCAACTATTGAATCGCAGGCGCGCATCTGTTTGAGCGCCACAAGGATGTTGAACTTCTGTCGTAGAGGCAGCCGTGTCGGCTGCGATCGCTAACTCACCGCGGCCGGCACGGCCGCCACTACACTGGTTAGGCCGTTTCCAGCCAGGCGCGCAGAACTTCGGCAACGCTCCAGGCTTGTGCGATGCAGCCGCCGGCCATGTGCGGCTCGCCCGCGTCAAACACTTCGCTGATCGTACCGACGCCGTTATCACTTAAATGCACCGGAAAAGTCTCGAGAAACTTGCGGCCAGCGGCCCGGTCGTGCGGATGAACTTTCAACCAGGCGTCGATAAACGGACCAATCAGCCAGGCCCAAACCGTACCTTGATGATACGCGCCGTCGCGCGAACGTAGATCGCCGCCGTAAATTGGTTTGTAATTTGGATCGTCGGGCGAAAGTGTGCGCAGACCGACCGGTGTGACCAATTTTTTTTCCACGACCTCAAGCACCGAACGCCAATGTTTTGGATCGAGCGCCGGATGATCGAGCGAGATGGCGAACAATTGGTTCGGCCGACACGACGAATCGTTGCTTGAACTGCCGTCAACATCGACCACGTCGTAAAGATAACCGCCGGTTTCGAACCAAAAGCGATTATTGAACGAAATGTGCGCGCGTTCAGCGTGCTCGTCGTATCGTTTCGCGGAAGCCTCGTCGCCATTTTCGCGCAGCCAATTCGCCAGCAGGCAAAGCGCGTTATACCAGAGCGCGTTTATCTCCACTGCTTTGCCGCGACGCGGGGTGACGACCCAATCGCCCATCTTGGCGTCCATCCAGGTGAGTTGATAACCTTCCTCGCCCTGCACGAGCAAGCCGTCGCTTGAATCGACGTGAATGTTGAAGCGGGTGCCGCGCAAATGATGTTCGACGATCTCGATCAGGATGGGCAAAAGAAGTTGCAGCGTGGTCCGATCGGCAGTGCGCTCAAGATAACGGCCGAGAGCGTGAAAGAACCAAAGTGTTGCGTCCGCGGTATTGTATCGGCCTTCCTTGGCGCCGTCGGGAAACATGTTCGGAATCAAACCGTCGCGGACGTAATGGGCGAAGGTGCGCAAGATGTAACCGGCCTCGAGCAATCGACCTGTGATTAAGGTCAGGCCTTCCAGACTGATCATCGTGTCGCGTCCCCAATCCGTGAACCAGTGATATCCGGCGATCACGGTGCGGACTTCATCGCCCGCGGCGTGCGCGCGTGCGGCGTCTTCAAATCGCCCGGCCGGCGTAATGACAAATTGGTCGGCGGCAAAAACCAGCTCCGCCGGAAAACTTTGGCGCGCTTTCGGAATCGCACCATGCAGCAATCGGGCGCGACGCTCGCGTTCGGCCGCGAGAACGTCCTCGGGCCCTAAGACGCTGATGATGTCCCACGACTCGGTTGAGCCGACCAACGTCGCCGTGCTTCGCTCGGTCAGATCGACGCGAAAGTATCCCGGGCTCCAAAGCTCGCCTTCGTAGGAGTAACCACGTTGCTGCTCAATGCGATAGACAACTTGAGGAATTTTCGCTGGAGCAATGGTGAACGCGGCTTCCCGGCCGTGCAGTTGCATCCGCAGCGGTGGCAGCTTTCGGCGCGCCGCGGTGATCTCGTAACGACCATCAACGGTCGTAAGTTTGTAAGGCGCGCCCAAGTCCGAATCGACCGGCGCTTCATGATGTCGAAAATGAAAAGCAGGGCGTAATTCGAGTCGCGGCGGCGTTCCTTTCGAGATCACCTGGTAGCTCACATGAACTGTGTTCTGCAAATGAGGCAGCAACACCCGCTTCTCGACCACGACTTCGCGGACATGATAAGTCCAGACGGGAAGTCCATCCTCGAGGCGGAACTCAGTTAAGTAGTCAGCGCTTTTTAGATCAAGCTGTCCCCCGGCGCGCTCTTCTGCTCCGAGAGAAACCACATCATTGTTACTGAAGCGAAGAAATTCCGATACGTGACTCCACATCACGACGCGTCCGAGAGGTCCCGGCAAGGCCGCAATGAGCAATCCATGATAGCGACGGGTAACGGCGCCGGAAACGGTGCCGGAAGCATAACCGCCAAGTCCGTTGGTCACGAGCCATTCACGAGTAAGCAAGAGCTCGCGCGACATTTGCGCGCCGTCCCACGGCATCGAACGAATGACGGGCCGGATTGTTTCAAATTGCTTGTTCATCGATACTTGGCCCAGCGGAAAAATGCATCAGCCCCATTTTCTTCGCTTCGGCTGCTTCCTCGGCTCTTTCTCGGGCACCAAACGCAACGCCACCGTGGCTTCGGCTGGCAATGTCCAATTATCTTGCGTTGCTACGGTGGCGGTTCCGGACCCGCCGTAGCGCGCCGATTCGCTTGACCACAGTGTCTCCCATTCGAAGCCAAGCGGCGGTGCGAGCAATGGCTCGGGAATCGGGTTCAGGTCGCGACTTTCGCCAAAATTGACCACCAGAAGTCGATCG
>Ga0209378_1001186_pt1 | contig 18680 bp, 18 predicted proteins | sample GraSoiAngelo_156_FD_186170 | JGI IMG/M metagenome (GOLD analysis project Ga0209378, IMG submission 186170) | Grasslands soil microbial communities from the Angelo Coastal Reserve, California, USA - 14_1009_13_40cm (SPAdes) (version 2) | ecosystem: Environmental > Terrestrial > Soil > Grasslands ...
GCTCAAGTAGAGCCTGCAAGAATCGCCGTCACCTCGGGAGCCTCCGGCGGCCTGCTCACGGTCGCAGCGCTGTACGTCGACGCGGGCGACGAGATCCTGGTCCCCGACCCCGGCTACCCGGGGTACCGGCACTTCGTGCGCGCTTTCGAGGGTGTCGCGCGCACGCTACCGGTCTCGGTGGCCGGCCATTTCCAGCCGACGCTCGAGATGGTGCGCGCGGCATGGGGGCCGCGCACCAAGGGCCTGCTGGTGGGCTCGCCATCGAATCCGACCGGGACCTCGATCGAAAAATCCGAGCTGGCACGCATCGCCGGCTTTATCGCCGAGCGCGGCGGCGTGCTGCTCGTCGACGAGATCTACCAGGGCCTGGTGTACGGCACCGAGCCCTGGAGCGCCCTGGGCTTGCCCGGCGAGGTGGTGCTGATCAACAGCTTCTCGAAGTACTTCTGCATGACCGGCTGGCGTCTGGGCTGGGTCGTGCTCCCGGAGAGTGCGGTGCGCAGCTTCGAGAAGCTGGCGCAGCACCTGTTCATCTCCGCCCCGGCTCCCTCGCAGCACGCCGCCTGCTCGGCCTTCCTGCCCGAGACAGTTTCGATTCTGGAAGGGCGAAGAAACGAATTCGCACGGCGACGCGATTTCCTCGTCCCGGCGCTGCGCCGCGCCGGACTGTCGATCCCGGCGGAACCGCACGGCGCGTTCTACGTGTACGCCGATTGCGGCGGCGACGCCAAGCGCTTCAGCCTCGATCTGCTGCAGAAGGAAGCCGTCGCCGCCACGCCAGGCGTCGATTTCGGCGCGAACGGCACGGCGCGCTTCGTGCGCTTCGCCTACACGCGCAGCATGGACGACCTCGAAGAGGCCGCCGCGCGCATTACACGCTTTGTTTCTTCGCCTTCTGCCTGAGCCCCTCGAGGCGGGCGCGCTCGGCGAACACCTTCGCCGCGTACTGCGCCGTCGGCTCGTCGTAGGCGCCGGCGTACATCTGCAGCGCCGCCTCGGTGTCGCCGAAGCGGCGCAGGTACTCGCGCAGGATCCTGGCGCCGACCACGATGTTGACCTCGGGCTCGAGCACCGCGTGCTCGCCGCCATGGTCGCTCAGCTTGTCGAGGTGGAACTTGGGCATCACCTGCATCAGGCCCTTGGCGCCCACCTGGCTCTCCGCCACCGGGTTGTAGCGCGATTCGACTGCCATCACGGCCAGGATCAGCAGCGGATCCACCGCGTATTGATCGCCGGCGCGGTATGCCGTCGAGACGAAACCGCCCACCGCCTGCTCGGAGACGCGGTAGCGCTTGGCGATGAACTCGGTCACGAGACGCTGCTCGCGCTCGCGCGGCGTTTCTGCCGCCGCCTGAATCGGGCCCGCGGCGATGCGCGCGGTCTTCATGGCGTCCCCGTCCAGGCCGGGAACAGCCTTGACGGCGGACTCGTGCTGCAGCGGCAGGAAAAGAACCCCCGCCAGAGCAGCCAGCCCGAGCATGGCGAGCAAGGTCTTGGCCGACTCGTAAGCGCGAACGGCGGCGGCGCGAAGCACCAGCGTCGAAGCGTTCATGTACACCTCCGGCTTGTTGCAACTCGAGATGAAGCTTGCCCTAAGAACGGGCCAGACGTGCTTGCGGTTTTGTTTTGCCGTCAGCACAAATGCTGTGGTGCAGCATATCGGCATTCTGAGGAGAAACGCCAACATTGTCAATAGCTTCTGAGGTTGATGCCCTGCGGAATGATAGTTTGCAAAAGGCTTGTTTCGACAATTGTTTTCAAGTTCGCAAGGACCTGGCGGTAGCGTCGGTAAAATGCCCCTGCAGCGGGTTCCGGCGCCGGCCGGAATCGGGTGAAGCCTCGCGGACCGGCCTAAGTCCCCGATCTTGGGCCGATTGACCAAGCCGATCCGCTTAGCTTCGAGGGCTGGCGAGGGGCTTGCGCCCCTCGCCTCATTTCTCTCGGGTCCCGGTTACGGCCGGGAACCTGTGGGAAACGGCCATGCGGCCGCTGGATTCAGCGCGGTTCGCGCGCCTGGAGTCGCAGCGGTGGACGGCGGTGAGGCAGGTGCAGGTGCCGGCGCCGTCGGTGCCGCAGGGCTGGCCTGAGTTGTGGCGGCTTGCTTCGCCTTTTTCTTCTTTCCCGCCTTTTTCTTCTTCTTGGCGGATTTCTTTTTAACTGCCGCCTTTTTCTTACCAGCTTTCTTCAATGACTTCTTCTTCTTTTTTGATGCTTTCTTCTTTTTCTTTTTCTTTCCGCCTTTTTTCGCTTTTTTCTTCATGCTCAATCTCCTTCAAGGTTGTTGAACAAAAGAAGCCCGGCCCTGCCGGCCCGGACTATCCAACCGCCGACCGCGGCTTTCCCGCGCCGGCATGCTGAATTGGGTGCATCGCGCTCCTTGACGCGACGTCATGATAGAGGATGTCGGGGTCGAGCCGGATGCCGCCCTCCCAGGTGACCGTCGCCGTCTGCGGGTCGACGCTGACCTTTTCGAACTCGCGCACGTCGCGCCACAGCTGGAAGGCGCCGATCTCGAGGAGATTGCCGAGGAACACGCTGCCCTCGAGGCCGTCCTCGAAACGCAGCCACAGCCGGTAGTCCTCTTCCGCCTTGCACGCGGTCACTCGGTGCATCTCGCTCCAGTGCTCTTGCACGGTTGCATCCCCCTGTCTAGTCCCAACTCAGCGCGCCGCCGGTCTGATACTCGATGACGCGGGTTTCGAAGAAATTGCGCTCCTTCTTCAGGTCGATCATCTCGCTCATCCACGGGAACGGGTTGGCCGCCCCGGGATAGAGCGCGTCGAGCCCGATCTGCTGGCAGCGCCGGTTGGCGATGAAGCGCAGGTACTCCTTGAACATCGGCGCGTTCAGCCCCAGCACGCCGCGCGGCATGGTGTCCTCGGCATAGCGGTACTCGAGCTCGACCGCGCGGCCGAACAGCTCGCCCATCTCGTCGCGGAACTGCGGCGTCCACAGGTGCGGGTTCTCGAGCTTGATCTGGTTCACCAGGTCGATGCCGAAATTGCAGTGCATCGACTCGTCGCGCAGGATGTACATGTACTGCTCGGCGGCGCCGGTCATCTTGTTCTGCCGCCCGAGCGACAGGATCTGGGTGAAGCCGACGTAGAAGAACAGCCCCTCCATCAGGCAGGAGAACACGATCAGGCTGCGCAGCAGCGCCTGGTCATTCTGCGGGGTGCCGGTGACGAAAGCGGGGTCGGTGAGCGTGTCGATGAACGGCACCAGGAACTCGTCCTTCTCGCGGATCGACGCGATCTCGTGGTAGGCGTTGAACACCTCGCCCTGGTCGAGATCGAGGCTCTCGACGATGTACTGGTAGGCGTGGGTGTGGATCGCCTCCTCGAACGCCTGGCGCAGCAGGTACTGCCGGCACTCGGGTGCCGTGATGTGGCGGTAGGTCCCGAGCACGATGTTGTTGGCAGCGAGCGAATCGGCGGTGACGAAGAAGCCGAGGTTGCGCTTCACCAGCCTGCGCTCGTCCTCGGTGAGGCCGCCGGGATCCTTCCACAGCGCGATGTCGCGGCTCATGTTGATCTCCTGCGGCATCCAGTGGTTGGCGCAGGCGGCGAGGTACTTTTCCCAGGCCCACTTGTACTTGAACGGCACCAGCTGGTTGACGTCGGCCTTGGAGTTGATGACCTTCTTGTCCTCGACCGTCACCCGGCGGAAGGCGGCCGGCGATGGCTCTTCGGTGCCGGCGCTACGCGGGACAAAGCCCGGCTGCACGGCGAGTTCCTCGAATTTGAGCATCGCGCCGCCTCCCTATCTCTCGTTCTTGTTGGTGCGAAGCGCCTGCGCCAGCATGAACGCCTTCAGGCTGGGCGTTTCGGGCGTCGGCGCCGGGTAGTTGAATTCCGGCGGGTATTCGCGCGCGATCTGCCGCTCGACGGCCTCGCGCTGCGCGGCAGTGGAGGAGGACATTTCGTATGTCGCGATGTAGAGGTTCCAGTCGGTGCCGGCGATCGCCAGCCATTCGCGGTAACGCGGATGCCCGCCGAGGAGCTCGCGCGCCGAGAAATCCTCCGCCTGCCCGAAGTGGAGCGCGCGGAAGGTGAGAAGGCGCCAGCCGGGCACCATCACCGCATACAGCCCGGCGCCGCGCGGCGCCGACCACAGCGGCAGGAGGAACGGCCCGGCGAAGGCCCGGCCGGCGAGCGCGATCACTGGCACGCCTCGCAATCCGGCGTGTCGACAGAGCAGAACTTGGGTTCTTCGGCGCCTTCAGTCGGCACCGCGTTCAACTGGCCCACCTTGACCGTTGATTTCTCCGCATGCGTCGCGCCCATCGCCCGCAGGTAGTAGGTGGTCTTCAAGCCGCGGATCCAGGCCAGCTTGTAGGTCTCGTCGAGCTTCTTGCCGGAGGCGCCCGCCATGTAGATATTGAGCGACTGCGACTGGTCGATCCATTTCTGCCGGCGCGCCCCGGCCTCGACCAGCCATTTCGGCTCGACCTCGAACGCCGTGGCATAGAGCCGCCGCAGCCCCGCCGGCACCCGGTCGATGCGCGCCAGGTTGCCGTCGAAGTACTTCAGGTCGGCGATCATCACCTGGTCCCACAGGCCGGCCTTCTTCAGGTCAGCCACCAGGTACTCGTTCGCCACGGTGAACTCGCCCGAGAGGTTCGACTTCACGAACAGGTTCTGGAAGGTCGGCTCGATCGACGCCGACACGCCGACGATATTGGCGATGGTGGCCGTGGGCGCGATGGCGATGCAGTTGGAATTGCGCATGCCGTGGCGCTGGATGCGCGCGCGCAGCGCGTTCCAGTCGAGGTGCGATGAGCGGTCGAGCTCGACATAGCCGCCGCGCTCGGCGGCAAGCAGATCCAGCGTGTCGGGAGGCAGGATGCCGCGGTCCCACAGCGAGCCGGGGAAGCTCGAGTAGCGGCCGCGCTCCTCGGCCAGCTCGGTGGAGGCCCAGTACGCCGCGTACGCGACCATTTCCATCGAACGGTCGGCGAATTCCATGGCCTCCTGCGAGGCGTAGGGAATGCGCAGCCGGTGCAGGCAGTCCTGGAAGCCCATGATGCCGAGGCCGACCGGGCGATGGCGCTTGTTGGAGTCGTGCGCCTTCCTGACCGCGTAGTAGTTGATGTCGATGACGTTGTCGAGCATCCGCATCGCGGTGCGGATGGTGTCTTTCAATTTCGAGAAATCCAGTCCTGCATCGGTCATGTGGGCGACCAGATTGACCGAGCCGAGATTGCACACCGCGATCTCGTCGCGCGAGGTGTTGAGCGTGATCTCCGTGCACAGGTTCGAGCTGTGCACCACGCCGGCGTGCTGCTGCGGGCTTCTCAGGTTGCAGGGATCCTTGAACGTGATCCACGGATGCCCGGTCTCGAACAGCATCGACAGCATCTTGCGCCACAGCTGGACCGCGGGAACCTTCTTGTAGAGCTTGAGCTCGCCGCGCGCCGCCTGGTCCTCGTAGCGCAGGTAGCTTTCCTCGAAGGCTTTGCCGAACTTGTCGTGCAGCTCGCGCACGTCCGACGGGCTGAACAGCGTCCAGTCCGCGTTCTGCATCACGCGCTTCATGAACAGGTCCGGGATCCAGTTCGCCGTATTCATGTCGTGCGTGCGCCGCCGGTCGTCGCCCGTGTTCTTGCGCAGCTCGAGGAACTCCTCGATGTCGAGGTGCCAGGTCTCGAGGTAGGAGCAGACCGCGCCTTTCCTCTTGCCGCCCTGGTTCACCGCCACTGCGGTGTCATTGACCACCTTGAGGAACGGCACCACGCCCTGCGATTTCCCGTTGGTGCCCTTGATGTGCGAGCCGAGCGCGCGCACCGGGGTCCAGTCGTTGCCCAGGCCGCCGGCGTATTTGGCGAGCAGCGCGTTCTCCTTGATCGCCTCGTAGATGCCGTCGAGGTCGTCGGACACCGTGGTCAGGTAGCAGCTGGAGAGCTGCGAGCGCTGCGTTCCGGCGTTGAACAGGGTCGGCGTCGAGCTCATGAAATCGAAGCTCGACAGCACGTTGTAGAACTCGATCGCGCGCTGCTCGCGGTCCTTCTCCTTCAGGGCGAGGCCCATCGCCACGCGCATGAAGAACACCTGCGGCAGCTCGATGCGCCGGCCGTGCACGTGGAGAAAGTAGCGGTCGTACAGCGTCTGCAGGCCGAGGTAGCCGAACTGCAGGTCGCGCCGCGCCTTGAGAGATTTTCCCAGTTTATCTAAATCAAAGCGAGCTAGGTCGGGATCCAGCAGCTCGGCGGCGATGCCGCGCGCCACGCATTGCGGGAAGTAGGCGGCGTAGCGCGTCTGCATCTCCCCCTGGCTCGCTTCCTCGCCGAGCACCTCGAGCCGGATGATATTGAGCAGCAGCCGCGCCGTGACATAGCTGTAGGCCGGATCCTTCTCGATCAGGGCGCGCGCGGCGAGCACCGCCGACTTGCGCACTTCGTCCATCGGCACGCCGTCGTACAGGTCGCGCAGCGTCGCCTCGAGGATCGGCTCGGGAAGGGCGTCGGCGACGCCTTCGCACGCGGCGACCACCAGCCGCTGCAGCGCGTCCCGGTCAAGGGGCCGTCGCTGCCCGTTCTCAACTACGTGGACACGAGCATGATTCGTTCTGGCGGCTTTTTCCTGGGCGCGCAGCTTGGCGCGCTCTTCGCGATACAACACATACGCGCGGGCGACGTCGTGCTCGCCCGAGCGCATCAGCGCCAGCTCGACCTGATCCTGCACGTCCTCGATGTGGAAGGTGCCGCCTTGCGGCTGGCGGCGCATCAGCGCGCCGACCACCGCCTCGGTGAGGCTGGCGACGAGCTCGCGGATGCGCGCCGAGGCGGCGGCCTGGCTGCCGTTCACCGCCAGGAACGCCTTGGTCACCGCCACCGTGATCTTGGCCGGCTCGAAGCCGACCACCGCGCCGTTGCGGCGGATCAGCTTGTACTCGGAATAGGGGCTGCGCCCCCCCGTACTCGACTCAGGAAGGGCTACGTCCAGCGCAGCGCTTGCCGTGGCGTCTTCCTGAGCAATCTGCATTCTCGTGCCTCCCGCGTTCCCGGACAAACCCACCCTCACCTACTAGATTTAGTGCTCTAGTAGTCCCTTTGGACTAGGTTTAGTGGACTGTAACCCAACGCGGAAACTTTTTGCAAGCCAGCCAAGCGAAAAAAAATTTGTCGTGGCGACGCGACGGCGGCGCGGCAATGCGCTTGACGCGGCGCAACAAAACAACAATCCATAGTTCGGTGCGACCTGCCGACCACTACATCTAGTCAGCGTGCGAGGTCGGCGAGCAGGCGCGCCCAATCGAAGTGCGCGCCGGGATCGGTCTTGCGATCCGGCGCCACGTCGCTGTGCGCGGCGACGTCGCTCAGGGGAAGCGAGCCGCGCAACGCGCGCAGCAGCTCGTTCAGGCGCGCATATTGAATGTCCTCGAACGCGCTTTCCTCGACGCCTTCGAGCTCCACGCCGACCGAGAAGTCGTTGCAGCGGCTGCGGCCGCGCCAGCACGACGCGCCGGCGTGCCACGCGCGCCGCTGCACCGGCACGAACTGCAGCAGCTCGCCGTCGCGCCGCACGAGAAAGTGCGACGACAGCTTCAGGGTCGCGATGTCGCGGAAATACGGATGCGCGGCGGGGTCGAGCCGGTTGGTGAACAGCCGCTCGATCGCGTCGCCGCCGTATTGCCCCGGCGGCAAGCTGATCGAGTGCACGACGAGGAGCGTGATCGCCGCCCCGGGCGGACGCTCGTCGCAATTCGGCGAGGCGATGTAGCGCGCCTGCGGCAGCAGGCCGTCAGGGCCGATTTTCATCGCGGATGCCGAGGCGCTGCATCCGGTAGCGCAGCTGCCGGAAGGTGATGCCGAGAAGCTTGGCCGCCGCCGTACGGTTGAACCCGGTTTTCGACAGCGCATCGAGGATCGCCTTGCGCTCCAGGCCGTCGAGGTAGTCGGGCAGCGCTTCCCCCGAGCTGCTCTCGGCGCGCTCCTCCGCCACCGCCTGCGGCGGCGTGAGCCGCAGGTCCTCGCTGCCGATCTCCTGGCTTGTGCTCAAAGCGAGCGCCCGCTCCAGAATGTTCTCGAGCTCGCGGATGTTGCCGGGGAAGCCGTAGCGCATGAGCTCGTCGGACGCCGCGGGCGTGAGCTGCGCAGGGGTGGTGCCGGCCTGGGCCGCCAGGCGCTGCAGGATCGCGGCGGCGATGAGCGGGATGTCCTCGCGGCATTCGCGCAGCGGCGGCATGCCCAGCTCGATCACGTTGAGGCGGTAGAACAGGTCCTGCCGGAAGCGCCCGGCGCCCACCAGCGCGGCGAGATTCTGGTGCGTGGCGCAGATGACGCGCACGTCGACCGGGTCTTCCTGGGTGGCGCCGACCTTGCGCACGCGCTTCTCCTGGATCGAGCGCAGCAGCTTCACCTGCATCGCGAGCGGCAGCTCGGCGACCTCGTCCAGGAACAGCGTGCCGCCGCTCGCCGCCTGGAAGAAGCCTTCGCGGTCCTCGGCGGCGCCGGTGAACGCGCCCTTCTTGTAGCCGAAGAACTCGCTCTCCATGAGAGTATCGGGAATCGCGCCGCAGTTGACGGGCACGAAGGGCTTGTCGCGGCGCGCGCCGTTCTCGTGGATCAGGCGCGCCGCGAGCTCTTTGCCGCTGCCCGACTCGCCCGAGATGTATACCGGAGCCTGGGTGCGGGCGAGCTTGCCGATCAGCTCGCGCACCTGGGCGAGCGGTGCGCTCTCGCCGAGCAGCCGCTGACCCTTGGCCGGCGCGGCAGCGGAATCGGGCAGCGACAGCGCCGATTTCACCAGTGCGCGCAACTGCTCCAGGCCGACCGGCTTGGAGACGTAGTCGAAGGCGCCCGCCTTGAGCGCGGCGACCGCGTTCTCGGTGCTGCCGTGGGCGGTAATCACGGCCACCGGCAGGTCGACGCCCAGGCCGGCGATATGGCGCACCAGCTCTAGACCTTCGCCGTCGGCCAGCCGCATGTCGGTGAGGCACAGGTCGTAGCGGTCGCTCTTCAGCCGCTCCTTCGCCTCGGCGATCGAGCCGACGCTCTCCACGTCGAGCCCCATCTTCACCAGCGTCAGCTCGAGCAGCTCGCGGATGTCGGGCTCGTCGTCGACCACCAGGACGCTGGCGCCGCGCGAAGCGGCGCGCCGCTCGGCGCGCTTCATGCGGCGCGCGCCTCCCTGATCACGATCCTGAAATGCGCTCCCGGCATGTCGTTGACGTATTCGAGCAACGCCCGGTTGGCGGCGCACAGCTCGCGCGCCAGATACAGACCCAGGCCGGTCCCCTTGCTGTCGGTGGTGAAGAACGGCTCGAACAGCTGGCCCTGGCTCGACGGCGGCACTCCCGGGCCGTTGTCGATGACGCTCAATTCTACTCGACCGGCGAAACCGCCCAGCGCGATGCGCACGCTGCGCGGCTCGCTGCGCGCGTAGCGCACCGCGTTGCGCAGCAGGTTCCACATCACCTGGTGGAGGTGCTCGCGGTCGAACTCGACCCAGGCTTCGCGCGTGGCGCCAATGCCCAGGCGCGCGGCCGGCACCGACTCGTTGGCGACGAACTCGGCGATGAAGCCCGGCAGCCAGGCGTCGAGGCGGATGCGCTCGGCCGAGATGCGGTCGCGGCGGTTGAGCTGCAGCACTTCGGCCACCAGCCGCTCGAGGCGCTGCGTGTTGTCGTGGACGATACGGGTCAGGCGCTCGCGGTCGCCGCCCCGGTTCTCCTCGTCGAGAAGCTCCGCTGCATGGCTGATCGCCGCGAGCGGGTTGCGGATTTCGTGCGCGATGTTGGCGGTGAGCCGGCCGAGCGCGGCGAGCTTGATCTGCTGCGCCTGCTCGCGCGTGCGCGTCATGTCCTCGATGAACACTACGCTGAACTGCTCGTCGGTGCCGGTGTCGAGCAGCCGCAGCCGGATGTCGCGCCCGAGCAGGGCAAGGTCGGCGGGCCCGCCCGCCGCGGCATCGCCCGTGCGCCAGGCGCGCCAGCGCCCGCCGAAGCCCGGCAGCAGCTCGGCGATCCCTGCGCCGAGCAGCCTCTCGGCCGCGAGCAGGCGCTGCGCCTGCGGGTTGTGCTGCAGCACGCGGCCCTCGCGGTCGAGCACCAGCACCCCGTCCTGCATGTCCTGGATCACCAGCTGGTTGACGCGCGTCTGTGTAGCGAGCGCCCGGCCGCGCTGGCGCGCCAGCGCCTCGTTGGCGGCGACGCGCTGCGCGAGCCATCCGGTGACCCCGACGGTGGCGAAGCAGCCCATCGCCAGCAGCCCGGGTTGGACGAAGCCCGCGCTCGGCACATCTTGCAGCAGCACCCAGTACCCCTGCTCGAGGAGCAGCGCGATCGTGGCGAGCGCCGCATAGAGGAAGCTCAGGCGCCGAGGCGCGACGATCGCCGCCCCGGTGAGCGAGATCAGCAGCATCACGCCCAGGCCGCTGCGGATGCCGCCGCTCGCATACATCAGCAGCGTGATGGCGACGACGTCGGCGCAGGCTTGCAGCGTCAGCTGCACGTTGAAGTGCTCGCGCCAGCGCCTCAGGCCGGCGTGGAACACGATCCCCGCCACCATGTAGGCGGCGGCGACCAGGCGGAACAGATGCAGCGAGTGCGCGCCGAGGTTGAGCGCATCGCCGTAGACCAGGCTGAGGGTGAAGAACAGCCCCGCCAGCACAACCCGGTACAGGTTGAAGTAGCGCAGCGAGATCCAGAACGACTCCGGCGTGCGCTCCTCGGGCGCGAGGAACAGCTCCGGATAGCGCGCCGGGGCCGGCATCAGCGCCGCCCCGGCCCGAGCCGGGCGTGCTCCTCGCTGCAGTAGAGCCGCTCGCCCGCGGTGCGCGCCTCGCTGCGCGGCAGATGCACGCCGCAATGCGCGCAGCTCACCAGCTCGCCGTGCACCGGCGGCTTGCTGTCGAAGTCCGGCCGTTCGCCGGAGCGCAACGCGCGCCGCAGCAGCCAGACGGCGACCACCACGAGCAGCACCAGCACGATCAGCTTGCCCATCGCGCGATTATCTACCGGGAGAACAAACGAGTGGTCGGGGTGACTGGATTTGAACCAGCGACACCTGCGTCCCGAACGCAGTACTCTACCAGGCTGAGCTACACCCCGATGCCGGACAAAAGCTAGCTGCGGCGCGCCACCGAGAAGGACGCCAATTCTAGCAAACAATCCTTGAATTCCGAGGGCGGCAGCCGCTCCAGCGCCCGCGCTGCCGCCTGCGCTTCGCGCTGCGCCGCTTGGCGCGCGTAATCGAGCGCGCCGCAGGCCCGGATCGCCTCCAGCACCCCGCCGAAGTCCTCGCGCCCGCCTTCGAGAATCGCGTGCCGCACCACCGCTGCCTGCTGCGCCGTGCCGGCGCGCAGCGCATAGATCAGCGGCAGCGTCGGCTTGCCCTCGGCGAGGTCGTCGCCGAGGCTCTTGCCGATCGCCGTCGCGTCGCCCGAATAATCCAGCACGTCGTCGATCAGCTGGAACGCGGTGCCGACGTGCCTGCCGTAATCGGCCAGCTCGTCCTCCAGGGACCGGGGCGCGCCGCCGAGCACGCCGCCGAGCCGCGCGGCGGCCTCGAACAGCTTCGCCGTCTTGCGGCGAATCACCTCGAGATAGCGCGTCTCGTCGACCTCGGGGTCGTGGCTCCCCATCAGCTGCAGCACCTCGCCTCCGGCGATGGCGTTGGTGGCCTCGGCGAGCACCTGCATGACGCGCATGTTGTCGACCTCGACCATCATCTGGAAGGCGCGGGAATAGAGAAAATCGCCGACCAGCACCGCGGCGGCGTTGCCGAAGGCGGCGTTGGCGGTGCTGTGCCCGCGCCGCAGCTGCGATGCGTCGACCACGTCGTCGTGCAGCAGGGTGGCGGTGTGGATGAACTCGACCACCGCGGCGAGCTGCAGGCGAGCTTCGCCGCGATAACCCGCCGCGCCGCACGCGAGCAGCAGCAGCGCCGGCCGCAGCCGCTTGCCGCCCGAGGTGACGATGTATTCGGCGACCTGGCGCACCAGCGCCACGTCCGATTCGAGTCGCCGGCGGATCAGCGCATCGACGCGCTGCAGATCCTGCGCGACCGGCGCCAGCATGGACACAAAACTCATGATCCGCTTATAATTCCAAGTCTTTGCTGATGCATGACGCAAGTCCGGAGCAACGAGCCAATGTACGCAGTGATCAAGTCGGGCGGCAAGCAATACCGCGTCCAGTCGGGCGCCCAGGTGCGCGTCGAGGCGCTGCCGGCGGAAGTCGGCGCGGCGATCTCTTTCGACGAGGTGTTGCTCGTCGGCGAAGGCGACAACCTGAAGATCGGCGCGCCGCTCGTCTCCGGCGCCAAGGTGAAGGGCACGGTGGTGGCGCACGGACGCGGTGAGAAACTAAAAATCTTCAAGCTGCGCCGGCGCAAGCACTACCAGAAAACGCAGGGCCATCGGCAGTCGTACACCGAGGTCCGCATAGACGATATCCTGCAGGGGTAGGCATGGCCCACAAGAAAGCAGGCGGCAGCTCGCGCAACGGGCGCGATTCCAAGGCCAAGCGCCTCGGCGTCAAGACGTTCGGCGGCGAGCGCGTCAATGCCGGGCAGATCCTGGTGCGCCAGCGCGGCACGCAGGTGCATCCCGGCGCGAACGTCGGCATGGGGCGCGACCACACGCTGTTCGCGCGCGTCGCCGGCCAGGTTCAGTATGCGGTGAAAGGCGAGGACTCGCGCAAGACCGTGAGCATAATCTCGGAAAACTCGCCGGCGTAAGCCGGACGCTCCTCCAAAAAAGCCCTGTCGACACCGATGGGGCTTTTTCATTTCAGGGCCATGAAGTTCATCGACGAAGCGAAGATCGAGGTGCACGCCGGCAAGGGCGGTGACGGCGCCGCTTCGTTCCGGCGCGAGAGGTCCGTGCCGCGCGGCGGCCCCGACGGCGGCGACGGCGGCCGCGGCGGCAGCGTGTGGGCGCGCGCCGACCGCAACGTCAACACGCTCATCGATTACCGCTTCGCGCGCATCCACCGGGCGCAGAACGGCGGCAGGGGCGCCGGCGCCGACTGCAACGGCAGGGCGGGCGGCGACCTGGAGCTGCGCGTGCCGGTCGGCACCGTGATCCGCGACGCGGCGAGCGCAGCGCTGGTGGCGGATCTCACTCGCGACGGCGAGCGCGCGCTGCTCGCGCGCGGCGGTCAGGGCGGCCTCGGCAACCTGCATTTCAAGTCGAGCGTCAACCGCGCCCCGCGTCAGTTCACGCGCGGCGCGCCCGGCGAGAGCCGCAGCCTTGGGCTCGAGCTGCGCGTGCTGGCCGACGTCGGCCTGCTCGGCCTGCCGAACGCCGGCAAGTCCACCTTCATCCGCGCGGTGTCGAGCGCGCGTCCGAAAGTCGCCGACTATCCATTCACCACGCTCAACCCCTCGCTCGGCGTGGTCCGGGTGGGCGATGCCAGCTTCGTGATCGCCGATATTCCCGGGCTGATCGAGGGCGCCGCCGAAGGCGCCGGGCTCGGCCACCAGTTCCTGCGCCATCTGTCGAGAACGCGGCTTTTGCTGCACATCATCGACCTCACACAGGAGGATCCGGCACGCGACGCCAGGGTCATCGCGGCCGAGCTGAAGAGATACGAGGACGCGCTGTATCGCAAGCCGCGCTGGCTGCTGTTCAACAAGATCGACGCGGCCGAGGACGCCGACGCGCGCATCAGGAAGATCCTGAACCAATTGCGCTGGAAACGGCCATGGTTCAAAGTGGCTGCCATCAGCGCCACAGGAACAAAACAGGTATGCTCGGCAGTCGCCCGCGAGCTCTCCAAGAAATGATCTCGCAGGCGAAGACCCTGGTCGTGAAGGTCGGCACGTCGCTCGTCACCCACGCCGGCCGCGGCCTCGATGTCGAGGCGATCGCGCGCTGGGCGGCGCAGATCGCGCGCCTGCGGCAGATGGGGCGGCGCACGATCCTCGTCTCGAGCGGCGCGATTGCCGAGGGCATGCAGCGGCTCGGCTGGACGCGCCGCCCGCACAGCATGCACGAGCTGCAGGCGGCCGCGGCGGTCGGGCAGATGGGCCTCGTGCAGTGCTACGAGAGCTGCTTCCGCGAGCACGGCCTGCACACTGCGCAGGTGCTGCTCACCCACGCCGACATGGCGGACCGGCAGCGCTATTTGAACGCGCGCACCACGCTGCGCACGCTGCTCGAGCTTGGCGTGATCCCGGTGATCAACGAGAACGACACCGTGGTCACCGACGAGATCAAGTTCGGCGACAACGACACGCTCGGCGCGCTGGTCACCAACCTGGTCGAGGCCGACGCGCTGATCCTGCTCACCGACCAGGCCGGGCTCTACGAGTCCGACCCGAGAAGGGATCAAAAAGCGAAACTGATCGAGCAGGCGCAGGCCGGCGATCCGCGGCTCGAGGCGATGGCGGGCGGCAGCGGCAGCGCGCTCGCCAAGGGCGGCATGCTGACCAAGGTGCAGGCGGCAAAGCGCGCCGCGCGCAGCGGCGCGCACACCGTCATCGCCTCGGGGCGCGAGCCCGAGGTGCTGGTGCGCCTCGCGCAGGGCGAGCGCCTCGGCACGCTGCTGAGCGCGCAGACCGTGCCGCTCGCCGCGCGCAAGCAATGGCTTGCCGACCACCTGACCGTCACCGGCCGGCTGCGCCTCGATGCCGGCGCGGTCAAGGCGGTGGTGCGCGACGGCAAGAGCCTGCTGCCGATCGGCGTCGTCGAGGTGTCCGGGGAGTTCGACCGCGGGGCGGTGGTCGGCTGCCTCGACCCGCAGGGCCGCGAGGTGGCGCGCGGCCTCGTCAACTACTCGGCGGCCGAGGCGCGGCAGATCATGCGCCGCCCGTCAGCCGAGATCGAGTCGGTCCTCGGCTACTTCGACGAGCCCGAGCTGATCCACCGCGATAACCTGGTCGTGCTCTAGTTGCCGCCGCCGAGATTTTTCGGCTCGACATAGACCGACGGGTGGCTGCCGCGCCGCAGCGCGTCGACGCCCTCCGCGGCGCTGCGGATCGGATCGCGGTGCGGACAGAAGAAATAGTGCGCCAGCGCATATTGCCAGCCGAGCGATGTGCCCCGGGGGAATTCCCGCCAGTCGCTGTCCCTGCTGCTCCAGCTGCCCTCGGCGCGCGCGACGGCGTAAAGCCGGTGCTCGCGAGGGCAGCGGATGCCTTCGTAGCTCACGTTGTCGACGCCGCTCGGGCTGCGCGCGACAAGCGTGAATCGCACGATCCTGTCGGCGCCGACGCTCAGCGAGCGCGCGTCGACGAAATACCTGAATTCGGCGGTCGGGCTGACGTAGAACTCGATCAGGTCGGCGCGGCGCGGATAGGACGGCGGCGCCGCCGTGTCTTCGCTGACCAGGCGCTGGCGGTTCTGCCGCTCCCAGTCGCTCACCGGCTGAGTCGGCGCGCAGCCGGCCATCAGCAGGACGAGAAGCCACCTCAAGCGAGGTCCGCCGCGAGCGCAGCGCGGATATCGGCCGGTACTTCGACGCCGACGCGGTATTGAGGATGATCGACGCCCATCGACAGCCCGGCGCCGCGCGCGAGCGCCGCGCGCATCGGTGCCGCCAGCTCGAAGCGCAGGAAATGCACCGACGAGGTCTTCTCGTCGTTCTCGCGCTCCAGATCCTCGTCGGCGATGGCGTAGACGCGCTCGCTTGCCGCGACCTGCGCCCAGACGCGCTTCTCGATGCCGCGCAGGAGCCCCAGCATGCGGCGGCGCTCGGCCTCCTCCGGATATTCGATCAGCATCGTCGCTTTCCAGTTGGAGCCGTCCGGGATCAAGGGGTTGTAGGCGTCGAGCTCGCCCTGGATCCCCGCGTCCTCGAAGATGCGCTCGATGCGCAGCATCTCCTGCACCTGGTAGCGGATGGTGAGCTCGTCCTCGAACTGCAGCAGGACGTGCTCGCCCAGGTGGACGTTGCGGCGCTTCTTGTGCTCGATGAGCTTGGCGCGGAACTCGTTGCGCTGGCGCGCGTACGCCTCGAGCGACAGCAGGCTGTCTCGTGTGATCATGCCGCTATTTTACGAGAGCGGCCTCGATCTCCGAGAAGGTGAGCGCCACCTCGCCGCCCGCCGGCACCGACACGCCCAGCTGGCGGGCGATCTGCGAGATCGAGAAGATGCCGCGCACCATCGCGCGCTCCACCACCAGCGCATGCTGGCGGCCGGCGCGGCGCAGCGTCTCCAGCACGTGGCCGACGCGGGCGCGCTCGACTTCGGCCAGCTCGACCACCTCGACGCGCTCCGCCGGCGTCATCACGTCCGCCGCGGTGAGCTCGTCGCGCCGCACGCCGCGCCCGGTGGCGGCGAGCATCGGCCGCTCGCCGAGGAGGTCGTTCGCGGTGAGCACGCCGAGCACGCTCTCGTGCTCGTCGACCACCAGCAGCAGCCGCACGCCGCGCGTGATCATGAACTGATTGGCGCCGGCGAGCGGGGCCTGCGGGCGGATCGTCGCCGGCGTGGCGCGCGTGAAATCGGTCATCACCGCGAGCGCCGGCGACTCGAGGGTCACGCGTTCCGACGACGGCTGGGTGGGCCGGCGAAAACCGGCGTCGCCGCCGAGCTCGCGCAGCGGCAGCCCCTGGTAGATCCGCTCCATGCGCCTAGCCCATCGGCAGCGCGCGCTGCAGCCGCGCGCGGCGGTCCGCCAGCAGGAAACGATGCAGCTCGATCAGCGCCTGGCGATACACCTCGCGCTTGAACTCGATCACCGCCTCGAGCGGCACCCAGTACTCGTGCCAGCGCCAGGCGTCGAACTCGGGATGGCCGCTGGCGCGCAGCTTGACGTCGCAGTCGCGGCCCGTCATGCGCAGCAGGTACCAGATCTGCTTCTGGCCGCGGTAGGCGCCGCCGTTGGACTCGCGCGCGCGACGCGCCCACCTTTCCGGCACTTCATAGCGCAGCCAGTCGCGCGTGCGACCGAGGATGCGGACATGCGCGCGCTGCAGGCCGATCTCCTCCTCGAGCTCGCGGTACATCGCCTGCACCGGCGTCTCGCCATGATCGATGCCGCCCTGCGGGAACTGCCAGGCGTGCTGATTGACGCGCTTGCCCCAGAAGACTTCGTTCCGCTGGTTGGCAAGGACGATGCCGACGTTCGGACGGTAGCCTTCCTTGTCGAGCATGGCTGCGCCGCCTTAGCTTAAGCTAGAATCGCGCAACGATTTTTTCACAGCCCACCGACAATTACAACGGCGGTGCGGACCATGAGAACCAGCAGGTTTTTCATCGCCACGCTGAAGGAAGTGCCTGCCGAGGCCGAGATAGCGAGCCACCGGCTGATGCTGCGCGCCGGCCTGATCCGGCGCCTGTCGGCCGGCATCTACACCTGGCTGCCGCTCGGCGTGCGCGTGCTGCACAAGGTCGAGGCTGTCGTGCGCCAGGAGATGAACCGCGCCGGCGCGATCGAGCTGTCGATGCCGGTGGTGCAGCCCGCCGAGCTGTGGCAGGAGTCGGGCCGCTGGCAGGCCTACGGGCCGGAGCTCCTGCGCCTCAAGGACCGCCACGAGCGCGACTTCGTGCTGCAGCCGACCTCCGAGGAGGCCGTCACCGACCTGGCGCGCAGCGAGCTGAAGAGCTACCGCACGCTGCCGCAGCACTTCTACCAGATCCAGACCAAGTTCCGCGACGAGCGCCGTCCCCGCTTCGGCATCCTGCGCGGGCGCGAATTCGTCATGAAGGACGGCTATTCCTTCCATGCCGATTCCGCCGACCTCGAGCGCGAGTACCGCAATATGTACGACACGTACACGCGCATCTTCACCCGCCTCGGCCTGAAGTTCCGCGCCGTCGCCGCCGACCCCGGCGCGATCGGCGGCACCGGCTCGCACGAATTCCACGTCCTCGCCGAATCGGGCGAGGACGCCATCGCCTGGTGCCCGCAGTCGGACTACGCCGCCAACGTGGAACTGGCCGAGGCTGTTTCCACCGATTCTAGAAAAGCTCCCGCCGTAAAGCTGAAAAAAGTACCGACCCCCGGCAAGACGAAATGCGAGGACGTCGCACAGTTTTTGAAAATGGATCTGAAGCAGACCGTAAAGGCCGTCGCGGTGGTGCACGACGACGTCTTGCATCTCTTGCTGCTGCGCGGCGACCACGACCTGAACGAGCTCAAGACGCAGAAGCTGATCGGCGCGTTCCGCTTTGCCACCGACACGGAAATCGAGGCCGCCTTGAAGTGCAAGGGGGGCTACATCGGCCCGGTCGGGGCGAAGAACGTCAAGGTGATCGCCGACCGCGCCGTCGCCGCGATGAGCGATTTCGTGTGCGGCGCGAACGAAGAGGGGTTCCACCTGACCGGGGTCAACTTCGGCCGGGACCTTCCCGAGCCGTCGCAAGTCGCCGATCTGCGCAATGTCGTCGCCGGCGACCCGAGCCCGGATGGCAAAGGGCGGCTGGAGATCGTGCGCGGCATCGAGGTCGGCCACATCTTCCAGCTGCGGACCAAGTATTCATCCGCAATGAAAGCCGGCTTCCTGGACGCGGCAGGAACGGAGAAGCCTTTCGAGATGGGTTGCTACGGAATCGGCGTCACGCGCGTGGTCGCCGCCGCGATCGAGCAGAACAACGACGCGCGCGGCATCGCCTTTCCGGCGCCCATCGCGCCTTTCGCCGCATGCCTGGTGCCGATCGGCTATCAGAAGAGCGCCGCCGTGCGCGAGGCGGCCGATCGCCTGCACGACGCGCTGGAGCAGGCGGGGATCGACGTGCTGATGGATGATCGCGACGAGCGGCCCGGGGTGCTGTTCGCCGACATGGA
>Ga0209378_1001187_pt1 | contig 18675 bp, 11 predicted proteins | sample GraSoiAngelo_156_FD_186170 | JGI IMG/M metagenome (GOLD analysis project Ga0209378, IMG submission 186170) | Grasslands soil microbial communities from the Angelo Coastal Reserve, California, USA - 14_1009_13_40cm (SPAdes) (version 2) | ecosystem: Environmental > Terrestrial > Soil > Grasslands ...
CGGGCGCTGCTGGCAAGGGAGGATTGAAACACAGCTGTATAATTCTCACCATCTTTGGCGCGAGCCAATAGCCAAACGGAGTTGATCTTCACTCTTTTCTTTTCATCCCTAAATGGGAATAGTTCCGGTGACATTTCTAATTCAAACACGTTCCCTTTTGCCGAGTTGCTTGGATTCAGGAAACGGTTCCATTGAGTTTGGGAACTCGTTCCGCAGATTTAGCATGCGTAGAGAAGGTGTTACACCGTCTTGACTGAAATAGTCCCGAAGATGGGCAATTGCACCGTTCTTAAACGGCCCGGCGTCTTCTCTCGGCGTGTATTTGATGTGCAGAATGGCATCCGAAATGGATTTGTAAGCGAATTGGCGCAATGGTCTGCTAAAGTCGGGGTTCGCGGGGTCTGGGTTGTTTGAAGGGAGATCGCTGAACAGTTCCCGTGACCAATCACTGATAGCGTCGGCTCCTTCGAAGGGCAGGTAGCGCTCATCGCGGAAGCTCAACTCGAACACTCCGCTGTCGTTCTGGGCATTGCTGGCGGCAATCGCTTTGAAAGGAATATTGTTTTCGACGAAACGATCGTCATCTGAGGGCAAACCTTGGTCGTCGGTGTTGTGCGGGTAGCCGTTGTCGCCGTTGGCAGTGGTGATGCGAATGCCGTTTTTCAACAGCCGTAAGGTGCAGGCGATCGTCGTATAAGGTCCCGTCACACAAGGCAGAGTCAGGCTCACCGACTGATACGGCGGCGCACCTGACGCAATCAGCAACGCAATCGGTTACGCAAATTTTTTAGCCGCTCACATGATGCTGTGATTCGCGTTTACCATGACGCAGGGAACGTTGTTGAGACGCACGAGCACACGGGCGGTTTCAAAGAGTGGTGAGCTTTGTTCGCGGCTTGGCGCCGATGTGGCGAAATGGCAGACGCGACGAACTTAAAATTGCGGTTTTAGCCATTTCTCGGCTTTTCGTTGCCGGTCAAATCTAGGGCAATTTACCCAGGTAAATTGGCAAATTCTCGAATTTCTGCTGCGTGTTAGAGGGGCGAGCAGAAATGGGCCAATTCTTGCACAAATTCTTGTACAATTCTCGACGGCTTCTTTGAAAGATGACACCCGAGCGGGAACGGACCTCGATCTACTGAAGCAGGATTAGCCTAGCCTTAGTCAATCACTCAATTCTAATGCAACTGAATCCTTAATTTTCGATAGGCGTTTTAGCAGGTTCTTAAATGCGCCGGCATTTCGCATCTAATCTTCGCCCTCCAATCTCACAGCATCGGCGGCTTTCTCTGGAAAGTGCTCCTCGCGGTTCTTTACGGATTTGCCGGCGTCTACATGTTAATGAACCCGCTTTTGGGCGTGATCTCTCTCACGCTTGTCCTCGCAGTATTTCTCCTGTTCGAAGGTGTGATGGAAATTGTTTTGTACTTCAACATCGTAATGTCCACAACTCCGGCTGGGTATTGTTCGACGGCATCATCACGCTAATTCTCGGATTTTTGATCTGGGCCCACTGGCCATCGAGTTCCGTTTGGGTGATCGGAACGCTGATCGGCGTCAGCTTGATCTTCAGCGGCATTTCCCGCTTCATGCTTTCCTGGCTGTCCGGCGCCTCACCCCAGCACCGTTGTAATCGCCGGCTGCACGACTCTGGTAAGTGGCAAACGCGCCCTTACGCCCGGGAGCCGCGGCCGAGAACAAGACGATCCCTACAGCGGCGATTTGGTCCCCAGGACAACACGCACCTCGTGCGGCAGCGCGTCGTCACGCAAAGTCACAATTTTGTCGGCTGCCGCCACTCCATCCAATTCCACTAGGGTGACACCTCGGGAACAGTGGTCTGGATTCTCGACTGCGATGCGATAAATGGTGTTCTGAAAACGGTATCGCAGACGGAAGCCCGGCCAATCTTTCGGGATGACCGGGTTGATCGTGAGGGTAGCGCCGCGGCGTTGGAATCCCAGAATTTCTTCAAGCCAGACGCGATAGGTCCAAGCCGCCGCGCCCGTGTACCACGTCCAGCCACCGCGCCCGACGTGGCCGGGTAACGAGTAAACGTCGCCTGGCATGACGTACGGCTCGACCTTGTAGCGTTCGCAATCCTTCTCGTCCCGGGCGTGCTCGACCGGATTCAGCATTCGCAAAAGTCGGACGGCTTTGTCGCCATCGCCCTGGCGGGCAAAAGCGATCGCCACCCATGTGGCGGCATGCGTGTATTGGCCGCCGTTTTCCCGCACGCCGGGCGGGTAACCCTTGATGTAGCCAACGTCGGCGGTGGTTTTGTCGAAAGGCGGAGTGAAGAGCAAGATCAGGTTGTCGGCTTCACGTACGAGGTTTTCCTCCAGCGATCGCAGCGCGATCTCTACGCGATCCGAGTCACCTGCGCCGGAAATCGCAGCCCAGGTTTGCGGGAGAGAATCGATGCGGGCTTCGACGTTTTTCTTGGATCCGAAAGGCGTGCCATCGTCAAGGTATCCGCGGCGATACCACCCTCCGTCCCAAGCCTGAGCGTCGACAGTCCGTGCGAGCCGGGCGGCGCGGGCACGGCAGGTTTTTGCTTCCTCACGGAGCTCGCGCAGGGCGAGCAATTCGATGAAATCATTGAGCACACAAATCTCAAACCAAGCGAGCCAGACGCTCTCGCCTTTGCCGCCGAGTCCGACGCGGTTGAGGCCGTCATTCCAATCGCCTCCTTTGATCAGCGGCAGTCCATGCGGACCGGCGCTGGCGGACCGCGCGATGGCCCGCCGGCAATGTTCGAGCAGCGTGCCCTCCGTGTGGGAAACGATCGGAATGGAGAGGCTTTCTGTCTGTTGGGCCTCGAGCGGTTTGGCTTCGAGAAACGGAACTATCTGATCGAGGATCGTGGCGTCCCCGGTGGTGCGGACGTAGCGCGCGGTGACGAATGGAAGCCAGAGAGGATCGTCACTAATCCGCGTGCGGACGCCAGCGCCTGACTCGGGGTGCCACCAGTGCTGCACATCACCTTCCACAAATTGTCGCGCCGCCGCGCGCAGAATGTGGCCGCGCGCAATTTCAGGCGCGGCGTGCACAAGGGCCATTACGTCCTGCAACTGGTCGCGGAACCCGTAAGCGCCGCTCGATTGATAAAGGGCTGAGCGGCCCCAGACGCGGCAGCTGAGAGTCTGGTAAAGCAGCCAGCGGTTGAGCAGAAAATTCGTGGAATGCTCCGGCGTTTCCACTTCGATCGTACTCAGGAGCCGGTCCCACCAATGGCGGGTTTCCTGAAAGGCAGCTTCGACGTTGACGGGATCGCGAAATCGATTCACGAGGGCACGCGCCTTTTCTTCGTCGTCCGCCTGCCCGAGGAGAAAAGTCATCTCGGCGGTTTGTCCCGGATCGATCTCGACCACGACCTGCAAGGCGGCACAAGGATCCAAACCGGCGCCAGTGTCCCCAGTCAATCGTTCATGCTCCATCGCGGCAGGATCGTGCAGCGAGCGGTTGCGTCCGATGAACGCGGCGCGATCACCAGTGAATGAGGTGGGTGCCGGTGCGGAAGCGGCAAGGACGATGCGTTCAGCGAACTCCGGCTCGTAGGAGTTGCGGGCAAACAGACTCTTGCTTTGCAAATCCCATTTCGTGACTACGTGCATGCCGGTCTCTTCGGGATCGGACCCAAGGACGAGAGTGGCGTGATAGGTGACCGTTAACTTCCGCCGACGCGAGGAGCTGTTGCGGAGGCGCAGCCGCTGAAGACGCACCGGCAGGCCGCCGGCGTCGTCGACCGGCACGAAGGTAGCTAATATTTGTTCGATCGCATGGCTGTTGTGTTCAAAGATTGTATAACCCTGCCCATGCCGTGTGCGATAGGCATCCCTCTCCCGGATTGGCTGAGGCGTGGGCGACCAAACGACACCGATGTCATCATCTCGGATGTAAATGGCGGTCCCGGGCGGATCGGAGATCGGGTCGTTGAACCAAGGCGTGAGGCGATCGTTCTGGCTATTGCTGCCCCAGACAAAATCGGCGCCCGACTCAGAAACCAGCGCACCAAACTTCGAATTGGCCATGATGTTGACCCACGGAAGCGGCGTTTGCTGATCGGGCGCCAAATAGATGACGAATTCCTTTCCGTCCTCGGTAAAGCCACCCAGGCCATTGAAGTATGTCAGCTCCTTGAAAGGCAATGGCGCAGAGGGCTCTTCGCGGAACTGCCGGCCGGGCGATAGCAGCTGCGGTTTCGCAATAACCGGTGTGGTCGCGGCAAGTTGCTGGCGTAGCGTGCCGCGGGATGCGACCACGACCATCCGCGCGGCGGCCTGAAGTGCAATCAGTTCTTCCTTCGAAATTTTAGTCGCCGAGCGGAGATAAACGCCTCCGGGCTGATCCACGCCGGTCAAGTGCGCCTGCGCTTCAATGAGCCTGCGCAGATCGGCGGCCAACGGTTCTTCGTAGCTGGGCAGTTCCTCGTTCACCAGCACGAGATCGGCCTTCAATCCACGCAGATGCCAAAAGGTGTGCGCGGTCAAAATTTCGCGCACCACTTCGATGTCGCGGATGTGACCGATCATGACGACGACAATCGGCAGGTCGCCGGAAATGCCCTGCCGCCAAAGAGCACGCTGACCTTCCGAGCGCCGGCCGAGACGCGCGGGTGGCGGTCGCAGTTGAGCCTGCGGAAAAAGGACGTGGGCTGCCAGTTGCCGGAAACTCTGAACATCTCCCGGGCGGATGTGGAGCCGGCGCATTTCAAGTTGGGAATGAGTCCACGCCGTCTCGAAGGCGCGCGCGCACGTGTGAAAGTCCGCGTAGCGTTCGACCAGCCCTATGACGGCTTCGCGCGACTCGGCAACAACCGTGACGAGCGCACATTGAAATCGTTGGTTAGGCAGGATCGTAATTTGCCGGCGCTGGCTGAAAATCGGGTCGAGCACGGCGCCAACCCGATTCGTTAGGCTGCGGCTAAGGGCAATGGGATTTCCCAGCGTGCGGCCTCGGCCAAGGAACTGGGCGCGGTCGGTTTCGAACTCAGGCGTGCCGGGGAAAGAGGAAGACTCGGGGACCATCAAGTGCGCGGCCCAGATCGGCTGCTCGTCGGGACCGCGGAGACGACGATGGGCGAGGAGAGCTTTGCAATGCGGAAGCCATTCGGTTTCGATGAAAAGCTTGCTGAATGCGGGATGCGCGTGATCGGCCCGGTGCGGCGCGAGAGCGAGCTCGAGGTAGGTGGTCAGCTCCAGACGGCACGATTTGCGCGAGGTGTTGACCAAAGTCACGCGCCGAACCTCGGCGTTGTCTTCTGCGGAGACGACAATCTCCGTAAAAGTCTCGCACGGCCCGCTTCTCCGCCGGAACTCCGCTTTGTCCGGCGTGAAACTCCAAGTGTAACGGCGCTCGGGACTTCGCACCGGTTGATGGGTGTTGCTCCAGATCGTGCCGCTTTCCAGCTCCCGGATATAACAGACGGCGCCCGGCACATCGCAGGTCGCGTCGGCACGCCAGCGCGTGACGTCCAGATCCAACCAGCGCAAGTAGCCGCCGCCGGAATTGGTCACCATGACCGAGCAAGTTCCGTTGGAAAGGAGATGAATGCGCGGCGAGGCGATATCGGGTGTTTGCGTTACGACTGCGCTGCCGCCGACGGAAATCGCCCGAGGCAGCGGTCGCTCTTCATGAACCTCACCGGTGGTCGGCAAAATTTGTTCCGGGATATGCTCGTGCAAGAGCGGCTCGGTAGCGCGAATGCGTGGGTCGGAATGGAAACGCCTCCGCATCGTGTTGTCATGTAAAGCATTGTCGTAGGCGAGCAGCGACATCCCCTGGTGATGCGCCATGTAACAATGGATCATGATCCCGGCCGCGCCGCCGGCTTCGGTCCGTCGTGAATAGTCGATCGCCTCGTAGTACCCGTAGTCGCCAAGCAGCGTAGGGTTGCCTAGCGTGGCGAGCCGCCGCAGATTTTTCATGGCGACGGCCGGTTGCACGCCGAGAGCAAGCGCTGCCGCATACGGGGCGACGACCACTTCCTGTTCCTGTCCGCGCCTCAGCGCCAGCGCCGGCACGCCGAACGCGCGGTATTGATAGACGTTATGCCGGTCGAGTGCGCTGAAGGCGGATTCCGAAATGCCCCATGGCACGCTGCTTTGCTGGGCATACGCAATCTGGCAGTGCACGGCGTCATGACAGGCGCGATCGAGCAGCGAATTCTCATGCGTCTGAGTAAACAAGAGCGGCATTAGATATTCGAACATCGTCCCACTCCAGGAAAGGAGGGGCAGCCGACCGTACGCAGAGCCAAACGGCCGGCTCAGAGCCCACCAATGTTCCACCGACACTTCCCCGCGCGCGATGGCCAGGAAACTCGTTAGGCGCGCCTCGCTCGCGAGCAAATCGTAGAACGAAGTGTCGAGCCGCCGTTGCGCCACTCGGTACCCGATCGCAAAAATCCGCCGTTCCTCATCGTAAAGAAATCGCAGGCCCATGCCGCCTTCGAGTTGCTGGCTCTGGACGATTAATTCGTTTAGTTGCGCGAGTTGCTCGGAGGCAGCCTGACGCGAGCGCTCCGCCTCGGTCACCAGAAGATCGAACCATTCTCGCACGGGTGGCGGAAGATCAGGTCCCTCTCGTTCCCCGTGAAATGCGAGCAGCGGCACGAGCCCGGGGATTCCCTCGGTGGCAATGTTTCGCAGCGAAAAGGTCGCCGCGAGCGCCTCACGCCGGCTTTCGTGGGTCGCTTCACCTAACGACATCAATTGCGACGGCGGGGCCATCAGGATTTCCACCGGCCGAAAATATTTATCGGTGATGGCATTCCAAGCCGCGATCTGCTTGGCGACTTGTTGCGCCCAGTAAGCGCGCGGATCGGTTTCGGGCCCCTGGAAGAAAAGCAGTAGATCCTGCGCCGCCGGGCGAGCCGCGCGCAAGCGCAAGATGAGTTCCTCCAAGTTAGCCGCCTGACCCGTGGTCAACTCCACCAAGCGCAGAAACGCCGGAGGATCTTCCGCTTCCTTCATTGTGGCGGCGATCTGCTGCATCACGCCGAGCGTGTCGGCTATTCCACGCAATGCGCGCGCGTCCAGAAGCGGGCGCGTGGCCAGTTCATTGCAGCTCGTTTCAAAGGTCCAAAGGCTCGCGAGCAAATTGCCGCTATCTACAGTCGAGACGTAGCGAGGCTGCAACGGCTTCAGTGTGCTCAACTCATACCAATTAAAAAGATGGCCTTCGAAACGCTCGAGGCGACTCACTGTTTCGAGCGTGCCCAGGTTGCGCGCCACCAAGTCGTCGATCGTGATATAACCAAAGTCGTTGGCCGCCACCGTTGCCAGCATTGAAAGCCCGATGTTTGTTGGCGAAGTGCGCATGAAAATCTCCCGCATTGGCGTTTCCTGAACATTGTCCGGCGGCAGCCAAGAGGTTTGCGGCCCCACAAAATCCTCAAAATATCTCCAGGTCCGTCGTGCGGCGGTGCGCAGGAACCGTCGATCATCCGCCGTCAAAATTCCGCCGCGCCAGCTTCTCGCCCGGCGATTGATCACGATTACCGCCACCGGAAAGAGAGCCCACAAAAGAAGGAACGGCGCTGCGGCCACCATCGCCGATGTTCCCTGCCACGTTGCGCCGGCGAGAAGAAGCATGCATGCAGCCGGGATCCAAAGCCGGGCGAGAACGAACTGTCGCTCCTGATTTTTTGCGCGTCGGTGCGCGTCTTGTGCCGTCTCCCACTCCAGCAGTAACCGGTGTGAAGTGATCCGACGGTAGCCGACGCGAGTTATGGCATCGAGTGCCATGCCCGCATGATCCGGCAGAAAAATAACCGCGAACAACGAGCGCAGTAGGCGGTCGCGCGGTTCGCGCCAAAATCTTGTCCCGGGCGGCGGCGGATGGAACAGAAGCGCGAGAAGAGAATCCAGGACTGGCCACAACATCAAGCCGACGATAATCCCGCTCCACAGCAGTGGGGCCGGCGTGAGAAACCAGCCCCCCAGCAGGAGGGCCACGGTCGCTGGCGGCACCAGACTGCGGCGCAGATTGTCGAAGATCTTCCACCGGTTGAAGGCGGAAAGCGGATTGCGTTCAACCCTACCGCCGCCCACCGGCACGCGCGGCTTCAGCCAATCAATGATTTGCCAGTCGCCGCGAATCCAGCGGTGCTGCCGATTCCACCACGCGATGTAACTGCTCGGAAAGACGTCGAGCAGTTCGATGTCTGTCGCCAGTCCAACGCGGACGTAGCTGCCTTCCAGCAGATCATGGCTCAACAAGTGCGCCGTTGGAAATCGTCCGGACAAGAGGCGATGAAATGTCTGCAATTCGTAAATGCCTTTGCCGTGATAACTACCTTCTCCGACCAGATCCTGATAAATGTCGGAGACTGCATGGGTATACGGATCGATCCCACGCGGATCGGCAAAGATGCGTGAGAACCATGTCGCCATGGCGCTCGGAAGTGTGGCGCTGACGCTCGGTTGAATGATCGTGTAACCTCGAATCACGCGGCGGCCATCCGGCGAAAGCCGCGCCTGATTCAGCGGATGCGCTAGGGTCTCGATCATCCTCCGGGCGGCGCCACGGAGCAGTTGCGTATCGGCATCCAGCGTGATGACAAACCGAATACCCTCGAGTGGAGTGCGATCGCCGGCACAGAGAAATCCTTCCAACTCGGGCGCGGATTCGCCGATGAGGAATCGATTGAGTCGCTCGAGCTTGCCGCGCTTGCGCTCCCAACCGATCCAGCGTTGCTCGCTCTCGCTCCACGAGCGCCCGCGATGAAAAAGAAAGAAGCGCCCCGGTCCGTGCCGGCGATTCAGTTCCTCGATCCCGCGGGCAACGATGTCGATATACTCCGCGTCTTCCGGCATGCTCTGCCGCGGTGCGTCGGCAAAATCGGTCAGGAGCGCAAATCGCAGATTTGCATCCGTATTTCCGAGGTACCGAATCTCGAGCCGGTTGAGCTCGCTTTGGATCGCGTCGGCAGTGGTGAGTAACGTCGGTACCACCACCAGCGTGCGGCAATCATCGGGGATGCCTTCTTTTTTGAAGGACATCTTCGGCAACACTTGTGGAAGCAGAACCGAGGTCACGAAATAATTCACGGCCAGCACCGCCAGGTCACTCGCGGGCAAGAGAAGCAAAAGACCGAGCAGCCCGAGCGTCACACCGGAGACCGACCCGGCAATGAAAAGCAGAGGAGCCGCCACCATCGTGACCGCGAGCACGAGAACACTTCCGAAATACGCGCCCGCCGCGTGCGCGCGAAGCCATCGGCGCGACCGTTCCGCCCGCGGCACCCGAGCGCCGGTTGCCCGCTCCAGTGCGAGGCGCCCCGCGTCTATCAAATAATAGCCGACGTGTCGCGCGACTTCGTCCTCGGCGGCCTTCGCCAACGAAAGCGTTTGGTCGATGATTTCCTGTTCCGAACGCTTTGACCATCGGGCGATTTCCTCCACCGCGGTCCTGTAACGATCGCCCGTTTCAAAATCCAGCCGGGCATAAACTCCGGCGGGATCGGCGGCCAATTCGCTTTCCGCCCAGCTGACCGACTCGAAAAATTCCGGCCACGCCATTTGCGCAAGGAGGCGGCAACTATTGATCACATCGGCGAGCGCAGTCTGCTGCACGGCCTGGCGCCGATGTTCCTGCTGCATGACTTCGAGGAGAGGCGCGCGTAGAGAGCGTTCCAGCCATCCGCTCACCAGCGGGAGGGCCGCTTCTTCGTCGTAGAGATGTGCCATCAGTTCGCTCGAGAAATGCGCGGTCGGCTCGGGATGACGTTCCACCAGTTCTTCCATCATCCTGAGCAACCGCGGCGAGCTGTGGCGCGCGGCGGTGATGAGCCGATTGGCCCAAAAATCCGCCTCCTCGCTCTGACTTTGCTGTTGCTCGACCTGGATCGCGAGTGTGCGCAAGCATTCGAGTAACTGCAAACGCAACATCAGCGGCAGAGCCCAGAGTTCTCCAATGTCCAGTGGCGTGATCGCCTGAAAGGCGACCAGAAATTTCCGGATAATCTCCGGCTCCAATGAGCCGCCGCTCTCGGATACCATTTTCGAGGCGACATGGTAAACACGCGGCAGCCCTCCCTCGGGACCGCTAGCGATGAGCGGCAGCTTTCCATAATATTTTTGTGGGAGACTCCGCCGCAGATCAGTCACCTGCTCCCGAATCAAGTAGGCATTATCGAGTAGCCACTCCGCCGAAAGGGCGAAGGCATGGTGCATTTCGGCCGACATCGTGAGACTCGCGTTCGCCCATTCCAGCGCGCCCTCTACTTCTCGCAACCGACGCAGGAAGGATCGCCCGCGTGGCTTCGCTTCACGGCTGACTGCGATCGAGCGCGCGAGGTGCGCGGCATTTTCCGAGACACGCTGACTCGAAGGTCGTTCATCCCAGAGCGGTTGCGTAGTCGATTCAACAGAAAAAGGTGGCGGCGAATGAAAAGCGAACGTCACGGGCGCCTCGGCTTCCACGTCCCGCAAAATCACTAGCACGCGCGCCGTTTCGCTGGCTTCGACCTCAGCCATCACAACCGTTTCGCCTGGCAGGATCGTGCTCGCGGACCGGGCTAGCAAAGCCTCATCAACGTGCTGCTTAAGCAACCCGACGAGAACGGATCCGCTGAGAGCGCCCGCTAACACGAACGCTGCCAGCAGCAGCGCCAAAACGCCCGGTCCGTAATCCGCCAAAATTCCGCGCTGCCAAAAGATGAATGCCCCGACGGCCAAGCCGACGACCGAGGCAGCGACCGCTCCGCCGATCGCCGAGACGCCACATTCCTCGACACGCGGCCGGCCTCCGGCCGAAGCGTGAATTGCAGCGGCGCGGCGGCACCGGGCCCGATGGAGATTCTTCAGTACGGCCCGACCGATCCCCGGGCTCTGGAAAATGCCGATCACCAAAACGTAATGGCCATTCTTCCGCCAAAGTCTCATACCCAATCTTACAGGATATATCGACTTGGGAATATCGACGCGATTGTTCGACTCTGGCTACAACAGACGGCGCGGGCCCGGGCCGATGGGGCGGCGGGCTGCAAGGTGGGGACGTGCTGCGATCGATTGTGAGGGCTGAGGCGAGAAGAAGAGAACGACGGGCACGCGGAACTTCGAGAAAATTTCTCGGCTCTCAAGCTCCAAAGTTTCCGAGTGACTGCGAACACATCCTCGACTCACGCCGAGTGATCTGTTCTGAATATAATAACCATGATCGCCGAGGGTATTACCGCGCCAAAGCTGAGACATCAGCCGCCAGCCAGCCGATTTTGGGAATCGGTCACCATCCTCCATCGCCGCAGGACCAGCGTCATCGCCGTGTTTTCGGCTACCGCGATCCTGGTGCATCTCCTTCTGCGTTTCGCGATGCACACGGCTCCGGGAATTTCCCAAATTCCGCTTTTGGCCGTGCTCGTTTTTGGCGGTATTCCTCTCGTTTACGAACTAGCCAGAATACAACGGTTGGATGCGAGCAGCTTTTCTCGCTAGATAAATTCAGTTGCATAAAATCGGGCTGAAATTGATTTTGCCATCTCGTCGAAACTTATGGACCTGAGTGTCCGACCGCTTGCAGCCGAGGATTTTGATGGCTTCATCAATTATTGGCTTGGACTTTCAAAAGCGGAGATCGAGCGCTTAGGAATCGCAATCGATCGCCTGCCGTCAGCCGCGCGAATGCGTTGCGACCTGGAGGCGATGCTTGTTGCGCCGGATGATGGCGTGCGCAGTTTTGTGCTTGCCTGGTGCATCAACGGCGAGGCGATCGGCCATTCCTCACTCAAAGACATCGTGCCGGGTGACTTTGGCAGCATTCATTTGCACATGTGGCGCTCGGATTTGCGCGGCAAAGGACACGGCCCGTATCTTTTTTGTCTGGCCGCAGTCGAGTTTTACAAACGATTCAAGTTGAAGCGCATCGTTTGCGAACCTAAAGCTGACAACCCGCCGCCGAATCGGCTGCTGCAACGGATAGGATTTCCGCTCATTTCGACACGCATCGGGAGATCATCGGAGCTGAGCACGATTTGCAAGCTCAATCGTTATGACATCGAGCGCGAGATCGCTGAAGATTATTTGCTTACCCGCGCTTCGCACAAAAACGAAGCCGGAAAAGGGAGCCAACAGATAGCTTTATCATCCTAAAGCCTTGCTGCTTGCGGCACGCTAGCGTGGGACTAATTCCCGTGCACTCCCATTCGGTCGGCTGTGGTATGGCGAGCCAAACGCGATCAGTAACGCAGTCAACTACGCGAAGTTTCGCAGCCGTTCACACGATGCTGTGATTCGCGTTTACGATGAAGCTGGCAAGGTTATTGAGACGCATGAGCACGCGGGCGACAGGCTGTTTTTCTCGCTTGATCAAACTAAACCGACGATGTTTTCCTCCCACCGTCATGATTCACTTCGATCTTAGTTCAATGTTGAACCTGACCTCAACGGTCGCGATTGTGGGCGCTCTTATTTTCACTGCGCTGCAGGTGCAACAAGCAAATTTGAAACGAAGCGACCAAGCCGCTGTCACGCTCGTTCAAACCACATAAAGCGAACGCTGGACGCATGCGCTCCATCTGATCGGCAAGCTGCCTGATAACGCACAACTTTCGGATATCGAGCGAATGGGTCCAGAAATGGAGCGCTGTCTTATGGACTTTGGCGTGCGACTAGAAACAGCCGGTTACATGGTCTTTCGCCGTATCGTCAAACTCGATATGGTCGATGACTTGATCGGTGGCGTCACGCTCGTCTTTTGGTCACGCGCCAAGGCTTGGGCTGAACGCATCCGCATCCAAACCGGCAATCCAAAGTATTTCGAGTGGTGCGAATGGCTCGCCGAGCGAATTACCGAACGCCGCGTCAAGCTCGGCCACGAGCCTGCGCCTACCCGGGACGCAGCTTGGCGCGAATAGCCGGTGACATCGCTGGCAGATGGAAATGCACGTTTACGAAGTGCGCCCACGCATCGATAAGCGCGGTGTTGATCTGATTTCCGATGCGCTCCCGTTTGGTCGGCTTTGGTACGGCGAGCCTGACGCGATTCGGCAATGCAATCGGCTATGCCAAGTTTTTCAGCCGTTCACATCACGCTGTGTTCGACGAAGCTGGCAACGTGATCGAAACGCACGAGCACACGGGCGATTTCAAAGAGCCATAAGCGGCACGCGCATGACGCCTGTGATGCAACCAGGTGTGAGCGATCAGGTTGGGGGCTAGTCAAAAAGATCGCTTTGCTTAACCACCGCCGCTCCCATAGCCAGGGACATCCAGATGCTGAAGTAAATGCGATATACTTGTGCTTCAGAATACAAGACGCGACCGAAACCGGGAAACTTTTTGTCGTCCCCCCTGTCGAATCATTGGGAAGTAAAATAAATGAATTGTGAAAAGCTTCTCTTAATCCGTCGGGATCGGGACAGCTTCAAGGCTCTTGTCGGTCGTAAGATTCGAGAACGACGTCGAGACGAGCGGCAACTAGCCGAGCATCGTACGACAAAGCATCAGCTCCAAGCGAGAAACTCATGCGTTGCCGATTCAAGAAGTTATCGCGTTGCTCGACGATTGCCCGTTCCCGCCGCAGCACAATTCGACTGGAAAGCACTAATTCCCGTGAAGTCGCTCAATAAAGTCCGGAGTGCCTGGCTCAAGAAATTTCGCGATTAGCAATTCGAGCATTAGCTGACCAGCCAAATAGGCCGCCGACTCAACTTTCCACCTTTTGCGGGGTCTCACTCCGGGACGGTGAAAAAGCGGCATCCTGGAGCGTCCAAATCAATCTCATGCGCTAGAGGCCCGGCAGTTACAGCCGCTTACATGACGCTGTGATTCGCCTGTAAGATGAAACAGGCAAGAAGATCGATCCCAATCGGCGTTATTTAGTGGCTTCAGTCATCAAAGCAACATCCACCGCGTTTCGGGTATGTGTCAGCCGCTCTCGCACCATGGACATGAGCCGTTCTTTGATTGCGGCGGAAGCTTTCGCCGAGCGTAAGCTAAGCGCGAATGCTTCATGTAAGGCGTAACATTGTGTGGCGAAATCTTCAGCCTTTTTGCCAAACTTTTTGCGCTCTCGCTCAAATTCTTTCAGTTCCTCAGGCTCCAGTGCGCCAATGACATAAAGTCGCGATTGGTTTTGAAATTCCTCAAAGTTCATCTTTGAACCCCTCCAGATGTCATGCGCGCGGGCAGATTTTCTTCAATCCTTTTGATCAACTCGGGAATATTGACCGGCTTCGACAGAACTGGATGTCCTTGAATGCGGAGGCCCGCCTTTGCCTCGGCTTTCGTGACCAGCGCGGTGAGAAAGATGATGGCCGTTCTCTGCAACCCCGGATCGGCCTCGATTTGTGTTGCTATCTCGCCTCCGTCTCTTTGTGGCATCATTATGTCCAGCAGGATTAGATCCGGCCTGAAATTCCGCGCACTCTGATGAGCCTTGGCGGCGTCGTTCTCTTCCAGCGCAAGATAGGGGCCGATCTTTTCGAGAAGGACTTTGATCAAGTGGGTACCGTCCCGGTCGTCATCAACAATCAGGATGCGTCGCTTTTCTTCGACCGCCGAGTTCGCCACACTAAAGCTTCGAGCGCCAGCGTCCCCGCGGCGGTGTCGCGACTTATTTTCGCGAGTGAAAGGATGGCTCGAATCTTAACGGCTTATTGCGTAGACACGCGAGCAAGGTAGGGATTTCAAAGAGCTGTGACCCGGCAACAGCGGGATGGTTCTAGTTCACGCCACGCATGAAGTCCGCCTCACCCTTTCGACCGGAAGGGCGCTTATCATCTTTCTTCTCGTCTGTCGCGCCGCCTTTCGGGTCGGTCTTCGGCTTCAGATCGCGAACTTCTATTTCTCGTTTTTTCTTTTCCGCCGACTCAGCCTGGCTGTTTTCGTTGGGCATAAGTTACGCTCTTCGCCTGCGTGCGGGCCGAGAATATCAGGCTAGACATTATCAATCAACACGAAGACTCTTTACAGCACGATATAGCGGGCAACGTGATCGAGTCGCACGAACACGCTGGCGAGTTCAAAGAGTGGTGAAGTTCACTTTTTTTCCTCGCGCCGGGCGTCTGTTGGTGCTGTTTCTTTCGGCACGGGCGAAGCGACGAGTTTTTGAAAGCGCGGATCGTTCCGAAGCGGATCGAACATGGGATCGAGCCGGAGCACCGCGGGAGTGAGCGGCACGTTTTCAGCCAGCGCGCTTTCGTACGGTGTCGAGAGTAGTTTCTGTAAAGCGGCGATGGCGCGGTCGGGTTCCCCCATGCGCGCTGCCACCCTGGCAAGGATCTCGATCGGCTGGGGACCATCTTTCGCGTCTTTCTCGATGGGGACCACGACCATCGCCCGCTCGATCAGTTTGAATGCGGCGGCTTTGTCACCAAGGCCCATATTGGTCAGTGCGAGATCGCCAATCAGGCTATAATTTTCCGGTTGTTCTTTGAGAAAAGGTTCCAGTTCGCTACGCGCCTGTCGCCAACTTTCCTGAGCGGCGGCACGGTCGCCCGCGACTTCTTGGGCCCAGCCTAACCAAAAGCGCAGTTCGCCATTGGTATAACCCAACGCTGGATCAGGCTTGGCCAGTATTTCCTTTAGCCGAGGGATCATTTGCGCAGGGCGGCGCTCCAGGATCGCTTGATAAACTTGTGTTTCCAAGGCCTGGGGGTTGTCGGCGTTCGGATGCAGCGGAGCGAGTAGTGCAGCAGCCCGCGGCAGGTCGCCCTCCGCTTGCGCGATAGCCGCCTTTTCCATAAGGATATCCAGGTCGTCCGGCGTAATATTTAGAACCTGGTCAAGCTTTCGCAACGCTTCGGGGAAACGACGAAGATCGACATAGGAAAGCGCGTGCTGGGTGAGTAAGTTAACGTTGCGCGGGTCGAGCCGCTCGGCTTCGTTGAAGTACGCCTCGCTCCGGTCCCACTGGCCTCGCCTCCGCGCGACATAGGCCAGCGATTCAGGAATCTGGCTGCTATTCGGCAGGAGCTGATGTGCTTGCTCAAAGTAACGCACCGCGGTGTCGTAATCCTTTAGACAGGCGTAGTGGTAATATCCCTTGGCCACTACGGCCTCGCCAAGGTTGGGCTGAAGAGTGAGCGCGGTTTCGGCTGCCTGCCGCGCCTCTTCACAGAGGGCGACCGTTGGTTGAAGAGTCAGTGTGAGGTAGCCGTCCGCTTCCACGTATGATAGGAGCGCCCAACTAAGGGCGAACTTCGGGTCCAACCGCACCGCTTCTCTGAGATACTTCTGTGCACCAAGGGAGTTGGCGGGTGTATTTAGAGTTTTCAGACGATAAGCCAGCCCACGCAGGTAGGCATCGTAAGCCTCGGTATTATCCGTCGGTTTGGCAGCGATGACTTGCTCTTCCTGACCGCTGAGGTGCGCCTGTAGTTGATCTGCTATTGCTTTTGCGACGTCGCTCTCGACCGTAAAGATGTCGGTCAGTTTGCGATCAAAGGTATCGGCCCAAAGATGGGAATCATTGGCTGCTTTGATTAGCTGCACGTTCACGCGCACTGCGTCGCCACTCTTCTGCACGCTCCCTTGCAGGATGTGGGCCACGCCAAGTTGCCTGGCTATCTCGGGTAGGTTTTCCGGCGCGCTTTTGTAATGCTGTGTGGATGTACGCGAGATCACCTTCAGATCGGCGATCTTGGATAAACGCATCAGAATCTCCTCCTGGATTCCCTCGGCAAAATAGGCATTGGCTTTTTCCTCGCTTCGGTTTTCGAAAGGAAGAACGGCGAGGCTCTTTTCGGGAATAGCAGTCAGCGCGTTAGCAGCTGTTGTCCCGGGAGCAGGCGCCCTGGTCCTCGGCGGTGCTCGATGAAAAAAGATGAAGAAGCTGATAGCGAGCGCGCCTATTGACACGATCAAAGCAGTTGTAAGCCCGAACTGGGGCCACCGAGACGCGCTAATTGGACGAACCGTGGACACCTGCTTCCACCTTTTTCGTTTCAGTTTCTCAGGGACCTGTGGATTGCCGAGATCGTCTTTGTAGAGATTAAACAGATGTAGGCGTAGTCCGTGCTTTACCTCGCACTCGCCCAGATCATGCAGGAATGGCTGCCAGTGGCGATATTGCGCTAAATCTTCCGCGACATGGCCGGACAAAAGAATATGTCCGGCCTCACCGCAATCTAGCACTCGCTGCGCGACGTTGATTCCCGATCCTGCAAAGTTGGTTTTATCGTTGACATCGGTAATTCGATTGACCGGGCCACTATGAACTCCCATCCGCATCTGAATGTGCGGATGCTCTTGCAGCGCTCTGCTGATCTCAAGCGCACAGCGCACCGGCTCTTCTAGATTGCGAAAAAAAAGCAGCGCCATCCCGTCTCCCATCGGCACTCGATTGAGCTTGCCGCTTGCTTCCGCCGACCGAAAACATGCGGTGCTGCGCACGATTTGATTTAATTCCTCCAGAAACTCAATCTCCTCGTCAGCCAGCAATTTCGAATAACCCACGACGTCGATTAACAAGACGTGTGCGATCTCGAGTGGGAGATCCGGCTTAGTCTCCGCAGACGTGTCTTGGGAGTTCACGCTTTTGCGAACCCTATTAGTACGCTCGCCCGCGGCCGAGAGCAATAGCACAAGCGCCACGGAAAACCGAGCGCAATCGCCATAAATCCACTCTGGCGCGTGGTAGGATGCTCTGATTCGCGTTTACGATGACGCGGGCAACGGGATTGAGACACACGAGCAAGCGGGAGATTTCAAAGAGCCGTAAAGTTCAATTTTGCTGTGTGGCACCGCATCACATCTCTGGCCTGATCGAGCAGTTTGGGTTTGCGCTGGTCGGAGACCATCGCTAAAGGAGAAGCCATGGTTTCCTTTTACGCGAAGCCTCTCCTGGCGGAAAGCCGAAATAGGCGAAACAACCTTTCGTCGAATTGTAGTTAGGCCTATGATGCCATTCGAGGGCATTTCCATAGGTAAAACGGGGGCGGTTAGCTCAGTGGTAGAGCGGCTGGTTTACACCCAGTAGGTCGGAGGTTCGAACCCTTCACCGCCCACATTCCATTTTCGATTTTAGATTTTCGATTTGCGATTGGGGCACACAGACGCGGTCACCGTCGCGAACTCTTCACGTTATATTTCCCGCTCGTGCCATCCGGAAAAAGATCAAAACGTGCGACGCGATGAGCAGCGGCACCAGAAATGTTGGCAGCAAACTGAGCGGAAGTTCCCGTAGCGCATGCATCGATTGCCAATCTGCTAAACCGCACCTGAGCGCGTTGAAGACAACAAAGACGATGTCGATCAAACCGATGGTGTTCCAGATGAGCAGAAGCGTCTTGGCGAATTGAGTTCGCATCGCCGCAACAACAGGCAATGCAAGCACGGCAACGATGATGTCGCCCCAGCCAGCGCGCATCGCGAACCCGCATGGCAATTCGCCGCGCCCACAGAGCACCAGAAAGTACGCGCCGGCAACTAATCGTGTAAAATGAAATGATACCAGCCAGCGAAGATCGACATTAAGCGTCCAAACTCTGATTGGAGCGATTTTCCAACACGCGAGCAGCACGAGAGCGGTCAACGTCCACACGGTAGCCGCCACCGTTGTCGCGCTCGCGTTGCGGAACCAGCCGGCCAACCCAATTGCAAAGCAGAGCCAGCCAACAAGCACCAGGGTCACCGATCTGTTCGGGCTATTATTCATCTCCCGCCCGTCCCTGGACGCGCCGCTCACGAAAGCATTTCGGCCACCGCCGCTTCCACGTGAATTTTGGTT
>Ga0209378_1001192_pt1 | contig 18611 bp, 17 predicted proteins | sample GraSoiAngelo_156_FD_186170 | JGI IMG/M metagenome (GOLD analysis project Ga0209378, IMG submission 186170) | Grasslands soil microbial communities from the Angelo Coastal Reserve, California, USA - 14_1009_13_40cm (SPAdes) (version 2) | ecosystem: Environmental > Terrestrial > Soil > Grasslands ...
CTCCATTCGCTCTTCCATAGGTTCACTTTTCTTCCACGGCATGCCGAGGTTTTACCTCACCACACCACCCCAAAGTGTTACCTATGTATTGAACCTATTGTGTTACCTATGTTCTGAACCTGCACCGCAAGAGGAAAGAGCAAAGAACAAAGAATAAAGAACAGAGAATAGGTTCCTCATTCCTTCGCCTCCCTCGCTGCAACTTAATGGAGGCGGGTCATTCGTCATTACTCGCCCTTGCGTGGTCATTGGGCCAAAAAACGGGCAGGATGCCCGTTTGCCACACAGGCAAGATGCCTGTGCTACGTTCGTCGCGATGAACATCGCGATCGTGGGCCGGCCAAATGTAGGGAAATCGGCGTTATTCAATCGGATTGCGGGCCGTCGCATTGCCATTGTGCATCGCCAGCCAGGGATCACGCGGGACCGGATTTCTACCAAATGCGAAATCGGCGGAAAAACTTTCGCACTTTGGGACACCGGCGGGATTGTCGGCGCAGGTGAAACTCAGTTGAGAGGCGACGTGCGAGCAGCTGCCGAACTGGCAATGAAAGAGAGCGATCTCGTTCTTTTTGTAGTTGATGGGCAGGACGGGTTAAATCCGATGGACCACGAACTGGCTCGCCTCGTTCGGAAATTGCACAAATCCGTCCTACTTCTCGTTAACAAAATCGATGACCCGAAACACCAGCCGCGAGTAGACGAATTTTCCGCGCTCGGTTTCGAGAATGTTTTCCCGATTAGCGCGGCCCATGGCCGCGGCGTTCCGGTACTGCTGGAGGCGATCGACAATTTTCTGCCCGCTTCCCAAATCAAATCTCAAACCTCAAACCTCAAACATCCGATCGCCGCCGCGATCCTCGGCCGCCCAAATGCAGGAAAGTCATCGCTGATTAATGCGTTGCTCCGCGATCCGCGCACGATCGTGAGCGAAATCCCAGGCACTACACGCGATGCCGTAGACATCGAGTACGAACGCGAAGGCAAACGCTACCTCTTTACCGATACCGCCGGGATTCGAGCGCGGAGCAAACATTCCAGCTCGGTCGAAGTCTTCTCAGTGATGCGGGCGGAGAAGACTATTACGCGTGGTGACATTTGCGTACTGGTGATTGATGCTGCCGAAGGGATCAAGGCGCAAGACCGCCGCATCGCGGCATTGATTCAGAAGGCACGAAAAGCTTGCGTGATCGCACTAAACAAATGGGACCTGGTACGCACGCACCGTAAGCAACGGCAGACCATGGAAGACGCCATCGCCAACGCCCGCACGGAATTGTTCTTCATCGATTACGCACCGGTGTTGGTAACGAGCGCGTTGACGGGCGAGTATGCGGATCGCATTTTCAAAATGATCGAACGCATCCGGCGGGCTGCGCGCGCGCATATCGGCACCGGAAAATTGAATCGTGCGCTGCGGGCTGCTTTTGCGGCAAACCCGCCGCCGATGGCAAAGGGCAAACGGTTAAAGCTATTTTACGCGACTCAATCCAGCGGGGACCAATCGCGCGAGTTCGCGCCGCCGGAGATCGTGCTCTTTGTCAATTCCCCTCGCCTTCTGACACAGCCGTTCGCCCGTTTTCTTGAAGCGAAGATTCGTGAGCTCGAGCCCTACCCGGGCTTGCCGATTTTGCTAACCTGCCGGGCACGCACTGAACGTCATTCCGAGCGAAACGGCAGTCCGGCTCGGATTCGAGGAATCCCGCAATGAAAGCTTCAAGGTGACTTTCTCGGGATCCCTCCCAGCCTTCGCATAAAGCTACGGCGCCGCAGGCGACTCGACTTGCGATAACTCTTAATCAAGCGTCGAATCGACAGAGGCGCCTCTACGATTCCGCGCAATTGATTCGAACGTTCGGTGCGTCGATTCTGTCTTACAGGACTCATGAAATCGGCTCAGGAAATCTCTCAACAGGTGCAGGAACTCGGTCGGTGGATCCCGCCGCTGCGCGAGCAAGTTGCGCACGTCGTCGTCGGTCAGAAGTATCTGGTCGATCGTTTATTGCTCGGGTTGCTGGCGAACGGCCATGTCTTGCTCGAAGGCGTTCCCGGCCTGGCTAAAACGCTCACCGTTAAAACCATCGCCTCCGCCATCCAAACAGGGTTCCAGCGCCTGCAATTCACCCCCGATCTTCTACCGGCGGACTTGATCGGCACCCTTATTTACAATCCGCGTGACGGTGAGTTCACGACCAAGTTCGGTCCAATTTTTTCGAACCTTATCCTGGCCGATGAAATCAATCGCGCTCCCGCCAAAGTGCAGAGCGCCTTACTAGAAGCGATGCAGGAGCGCCAGGTCACCATTGGCGAAAAAACGTATCCGCTGCCGGATCCGTTCCTTGTCCTGGCAACGCAAAACCCGCTCGAGCAGGAAGGCACCTATCAGCTGCCCGAAGCGCAGCTCGATCGTTTCATGTTCAAGTTGAACATCGGTTATCCACAAAAACCGGAGGAGCGCCGCATCCTCGATTTAATGGCGACGTCCGCGCCCGATCTCAGTGTTTCATCGGTGGTCGATCCACAGCACATCATCGCCGCGCGCGATGTGGTGAACAACATTTACATCGACGATCGTGTAAAGGATTACATCGTCGACATTGTCTGGGCAACGCGGGAACCGGCGTCTTACAACTTAAAGCTGGAGGGTTTGGTCCGCTATGGCGCTTCCCCACGCGCGACTATTTATCTTGCTTTGGGCGCGCGTGCACACGCTTTCCTAAATGGACGCGGCTACGTCACACCGCAGGACATCAAGAGCATCGGTCCCGACGTTTTGCGTCACCGCATTATCGTTAGCTACGAAGCGGAAGCGGAGTCGATTACGAGCGAGACGATTGTAGAACGGATCTTTGCGGGATTGCCGGTGCCGTGAGTATAAGACTTACGAAAGGGATCGTGAACAGTGATCGGTGAACCGTGAACGGTATGGCAGCTGCAAGGTCCTTTCGGGAATTGAAAGCGTATCAAGCCGCTCGAGACGCAGCTCGACTCGTGTTTGATTTTTCGAAGCACTTTCCGCGTGAAGAACAATATTCGCTTACAGATCAGATCCGAAGAAGCTCTCGCGCAGTAAAGGCGCTGTTAGCCGAAGCATTGGCACGCCGCCGGTACAAAGCGGCTTTCGTGAACAAGATCGACGAGGCTCTCGGGGAGGCCTACGAAACACAATCATGGTTGGATGATGCGCTGGACGGTCAATATTTTTCCACACAGGAGTTCGAGAACCTCGACAGGCGGTACGATGCGATCGGGGGAATGCTTTCACGCATGATTGATCGTGCTGATGACTTTTGTAAATACTCGCCCGGCACTGATTACCGCTCGATCACGTGCAAGGATGACGAATTTCTGTTCACCGATTACTGATCACCGATCACGGCAACATGGAGACAGAAGAGATCCTAAAGAAAATCCGCGGCCTTGAAATCAAAACCCGTGCCCTGGTCGAGACCGCTTTCGCCGGTGATTACCACAGCGTGTTTAAGGGTCGCGGGATGAATTTTGAAGAAGTACGCGAATATCAGCCGGGGGATGAAATTCGCGCGATCGATTGGAATGTAACCGCAAGGCTCGGCAGCCCGTTCGTGAAAAAGTTCACGGAAGAACGCGAGCTTACCGTCATGCTGATCGTAGATGTGAGTGCGTCGGGGAATTTCGGCAGCACTTCACAATCAAAGCGCGAGCTGGCCGCGGAAGTTGCCTGCCTTCTCGCTTTCAGCGCCATCCGAAATAACGATAAGGTTGGCCTGCTTCTCTTCAGCGATCGCCTCGAACTTTTCATCGCGCCGAAGAAAGGGCGCTCTCATACCTTGCGAATCATCCGCGAAATCCTCTTCTTTGATCCAGTCGGGCGCGGAACCAATCCGGCCGCGGCCCTTGATCACTTAAACAAGATCGTGACCCGTCGTGCGGTCGTCTTTTTTATCTCCGACTTTCAGGCGGAGGATTTTTCGCGCGCGATTGCGGTCACAGCGAGACGGCACGATTTAATTGCGATCCGGATTCAGGACGAACGCGAAAGCATACTGCCTGATATCGGGATTATTACGCTGGAAGATGCCGAAACGGGCGATCAAATTGAAATCAACGCCGCCGACAGGCAGGTGCGCGCACAGTTTGCCCAGCTCGCAAGAGCGCAGCTAACGGAAACTATGCGGGTATTGCGGCAAAACCGGATTGATCGAATCGATTTGCGCACCGGCGATGATTATCTGCCGGCGCTGCGCTCGTTTTTTAAGCAACGCGAACGCCGTCTGATGGTGCGGTAACGATGATGGTACTCGCGCAGGCACTTCCCGACATTGCGCCGCCCGTGCTTTATTCGCTGGTGCCGCCGTGGATCATTTTTGTTGCAAGCTTGATCGCGTTAACGATCATTGGACTGGCGATCTGGTACGGGCGAAGATTCTTTCGCAAAAAAGAAGCAGCGCTATCGCCCCGCGAACGCGCCCTCGCTGCCTTAAACGGGATTGAGACCGAAGTAGAAAAAAATCCTCCTTATCAATTCAGCATTCGCGTTTCTGATATTTTGCGACGTTACGTAATGGAACAATTCGATTTGCCGATGACCCGACAGACATCGGTCGAATTTTTGAATGCCATTGCCTCGGCTGCGAATTTCAGTGACGACGAGAAAACGTTGCTTGCTGATTTTCTGAATCGCTGCGACCTGATTAAGTTCGCGCGCTATGAAGCGACGACGGCGGACAGCCGTCTCCTGCTGGATGAAGCGCGCCAATTCGTGAAAGGAGGCGCACTTGTCCCCGCGTGATTGGCTGGGCGGCCAGGTGCTCACTTTCGCGCGCCCGTGGTTGCTGCTATTGCTACTGCTCATTCCCTTGCTGGCATGGCTGCGCGGAAGGTTCGGACCACGCGCTGCGATTGTATTTTCCGCGACCGCGCCGTTTCGCGCGATCGGGAAAAGCAGCACCAGCCGAGCCGGACGAATTTTGCGCGCCTTGGTTTGGCTTGCTCTGGCGGCGTTTATGGTCGGAATCGCGAGGCCACAACTGGGCAAGTCGCTCACCCAAGTCGAAGCCAGCGGAATCGACATCATGCTGGTGCTTGATGTTTCTAATTCGATGCTGGTGAAAGATTTCACCATCGGTGGCGACGAAGCGACGCGATTGGATGCTGTTCGTGAAGTAACGCGCAAGTTCATCGAAGCACGACCGAACGACCGGATCGGGATGATCGCGTTTGGCACTCGTCCATATATCGTTAGCCCGATGACATTAGATCACGAATGGCTGTTGCAAAATCTCGATCGTGTTCGCATTGGCCTGGTGGAAGGAAGCACTGCAATCGGTTCGGCCATGGCGGCGGCGGGGAATCGATTAAATGACAAGCAATCTAAAAGCCGGGTGATGGTTCTCCTCACCGATGGCGATAATAACGCCGGGAAAATTCCGCCCAATACCGCGGCAGAGGCTTTGAAGGCACTCCGAATTCATTTTTACGCGATTGGCATCGGCACCAACGGGGTCGCGCCCTTTCCAGTGATGGATGAGCGAACCGGACGCGTGATCACGGACGGACGCGGTAATGTTTATTATCAGAATGCGCCGGTCTCCTTCAATGAAACTGGTTTGCGCGAAGTAGCGCGCATTGCCGATGGAAAATTTTACCGCGCAACGGACACGCAATCGCTGGCCTCGATCTATCAGGACATCGACAAGCTGGAAAAAACCACCATCAGCGCCCGGAAATATCAAGAGTACCGCGATCTATTCCCCGAATGCATTGCGGCGGGTTTAGGATTGCTGATCGGGCAGCTTCTGCTCGGCCAAACCATTTGGAAACGATTGCCGTGAGCGGAACGTTGCAGCGTTTAAAGGTCGAAGAGTTGAAGCGGGCTTACTCTTCATCACGTTATCGCTTCATCGCTTCATCGAACCTATGAACTTTGGTGCGCCAAACTGGCTGTGGACTCTGGCCATTCTGCCGCTGCTCGTCCTCTTGTACGCGCAGGCCGAGCGGCGCAGCGCGATCAAATTGCGCGAATTTGTTTCGCCGCGATTGCTTCCGCAGCTCGCCGGCAATGTCGATCGGGTGCGACGCGCGATTCGTTTTGCTTTCGTTTTGCTCGCGCTCGCGCTCGCTATTGGCGCGTTGGCCAAGCCTCGCTGGGGCTACACTTACGAAGATGTGAAACGTCGCGGGCTCGATTTGCTCTTCGCCGTCGATACATCGCGCAGCATGCTATCGAATGATGTAGCGCCGAACCGACTTGAGCGCGTCAAACTGGCAGCACAGGATTTGATCACAGATCTGCAGGGCGATCGCGTCGGCCTCATCGCCTTCGCCGGTCGCGCCTTTTTGCAGGCACCGTTGACGATCGATTACGATGCTGCGGTTGAATCGATCAACGACCTGGATACGAAAACAATTCCAGAAGGCGGCACCAACATCGGCGAAGCGATCGCACTGGCGACACAAACATTTGGGAAAAGCGCGATGGGAAATCGCGCCCTCATTATTTTCACAGATGGCGAGGAACTTAGTGGCGACGCGGTAAACGAAGCCAAGAAAGCGGCGGACGCGGGCGTGAAAATTTTTACGATAGGCGTCGGCACCGCGCAAGGCTCGCTAATTCCGGTCGAAGGAAAAGGCGAAGGTGGTTTCGTGAAAGATGCGAAGGGCCAAGTGGTGAAGTCAAAGCTGGATGAAAATCGGCTACGCGAGATCGCACAAGCGACCGGCGGGATGTATCTGCATTTGGAAAGCGGACCGCAGACAATGCGGCAGTTGTACACGGAAGGGCTTTCGAAACTAAAGACGGCCGAAATCGATGCGCGGCTTTCGAGCCGGCCGATCGAGCGCTACGAATGGCCGCTGGCGGGCGCGATTGTGGCCCTGATCGCCTCCCTGTTTATAAACGACCGAAAACGGACGAAAACTCCCGGAAGGTCGCCGGTGAAACGCGAAGTGCTGGTCGCGGCCTCCTTACTATTCGTAGCGGTAGCCGAAGTGAACGCGGTTTCCGGGATCGACCTATATAATAAGGGGCAATACGAGGACGCTTACGCACAATTTCAAAAGGATTTGCAGCACAACATTAATCCGGCCGATATGCCCAAAATGCAGTTCGATGCCGGCGTGGCTGCCTACAAGCTGCGTAACTACGACAAAGCGCTGGAGGCATTCAGCCAGTCTCTGGTCGATCGATCGCCAGGGCTGCAAGAGAAGAGCCGTTACAATCTCGGCAGGACCTTGGAAGACCGCGCCGACTTGCGGAAAACGAACGAGGACGCGTTGAAGGATTTGGAAAATTCCGCGCAACATTACGAGCAGGCGTTGAAGCTGGATCCGCAGGATAAGGCGGCCGCGGAACGGCTGGAGATCGTTAGAAAAAAGATCGAGAGACTGAAGAAACATCCGGAACAACCACCGCCAAAGCCGCAGAAAAATCAGCAAAACAAGAAGGATCAAAAGAAAGACCAGCAACAGGATCAGCAGCAGCAGCAACAGCAATCACAAAACGACCAGCAACAGAACCAAGATCAACAGAAGCAAGATCAACAGAAGCAAGATCAACAGCAGGCGAAGAATAATCAGCGGCAACCGAATCAGCAAAACCAGGAACAGAATCCCGAGAATCAAAAGGATCAGCAGAATTCGGAGAAGCGCGATAAACAGCAGCAGCAGGCGCAGCCCTCCCCATCACCGAGTCCCGGCGGCGAGCAGAAACAGCCTGATCAGAAAAAAAACGAGCAGCGGGGCGCAGGGGAATCGCCAACGCCGACTCCCGATGGGAGTTCAAATCCTTCGCCGAGCCCGGGAGAATCCGGAGAAAATCCATCACCATCACCGGGGGATAATTCCGGCAAGGATGAGAATGTGTCACCGGGCGCAACGCCATCCGCCTCGCCCACCAAACCGCGCTCGGGTGAGATCAAAAGCGCGAGCGAGCCGAGCGACGAGCAGCGCAAAGAGCAAGCGGCGGAAGCCGAAGCGATGGAGCGGGGGGAGATGAGCCCCAAGCAAGCTGCACGATTATTGCAGGCAATGAAGGACGAGGAAGCGCGGGTGCAACTGGATGAACGCAAGCCGGTGCATCGTGTCTATAACGACTGGTGAGGCGCATGTTTGATGTTTGAGGTTTGATTGTTTGATTGAAAATGTTGATGGACCGACGAGTTCTCATCCTGGCGTTAGTTGCGACTGTCCAAATCCAATCGGCGCTCGCGGATTCGCCGAAAATTACGGCGGTGCTGACGAGCTCGGACGTCGTTGTGGGTGAAACGGTGCAGTTGCAAATTCAGATCGATAACGCTGGAACATCGGTGGAAACCGCCAAGCAACATCGACATCCCGGGTCTCCAGATTCATTATACCGGCGAATCGACCTCGATGACGATGCGAAATTTATCAGTCACTTCTTCGATCACCTACAATTACACGATTTTGCCGGAGAAATCGGGCACTTATAAGATTCCGTCGCAAAGTATTCGCGTTGGTAAGAATAATTTGCAGACGCCCGAGCTAACGCTGCGAGTAGCGGATTCTCCCAACCCGACGGCGCGCGCCGGAAGCAATCGCGCGCCATCCGGCAATACACAGACTGGCGAAGATAAGATCGCTTTCGCCGAGCTGCTGGTACCGAAAAAGACAGCCTATGTCGGCGAAATGATTCCAGTGGTAGTGCGGATCGGATTTAATTCGCGGACGCGCGTTGCTGAGATGGCGCCACCGCAAGTGAACGGACAGGGATTCACTGTGCAAAAGTTGGGCGAAGGCGAACGCAATCTGGAGAATATCGACGGGCGCAGTTATGTCGTTTTCAATTATAAGACGGCGATTTCCGCAGCTCGGGTTGGCAATTTTCAAATTGGGCCGGTCGAACAAAAAGCGAATATTCTCGTTCCGCGTCGGAGCTCGGGGACGCGGCGCAAACCGTTTGACCCTTTCAGCGAAGATCCCTTCTCCGACCCTTTCTTTGCGCTGCCCTTTGGAGGGCTGATGGAGCAACACGAGATCAACGTCAAGAGCGACCCGGTTTCATTGGAAGTAAAGGCATTGCCTGCGGGAGCGCCGCCGACTTTTTCCGGAGCGGTAGGGAGTTTCTCGATGACCGCGGAAGCGAACCCGAAGCGAGTTCAGATAGGCGACCCGATCACGATCAAGGCGGCGATCTCTGGACGTGGGAATTTCGACCGAATGAATGCGCCAGAGCTAAGTGATGAGCGCGGCTGGCACAAATATCCGCCATCATCGAATTTCAAGCAGGATGATGACGTTGGAATCAGCGGAACGAAAACATTCGAACTGGTAGTTTCACCTAACGAGAAGTTGACGAGGGTTCCGCCACTGGCCTTCACTTATTTCGATCCGGTAAAAGAGAAATATGTAACACTGCAAAGCGAGACGGTGCCATTAATCGTGGAGGGAAATGCCCCAGCTAGCTCCGCGATCGCTGGAACTACGCCGGGAGCGTCAGCCACGCCCACCTTAGGCGGAAAGCAAAAAGCGCAGGACATTTTGCATCAAATTAATGAGCGCGGAAAAATCGTATCCAGCTTTGCGACGTTTTATGCACGAAAGGAATTTTGGCTGGCGCAACTTCTTCCTCTCACTTTTGCCCTGGGGCTAATGGGTTGGAAAGTTCAAAATGTGCGCGCGTCCAATCGCGCAGCTCTGCGGGCCGCACAACTGCAGCACGAGAGGGATGAGCTGCTGCGCAAATTGCGCCGCGACCAGCTGGCGCCGCGAGAATATTTCTCCGATGCCTCGCGCGTGGTGCAACTGAAGGCCGCGCTTAAGCAAATGAACATCGAACCGGCGACGGTCGATGCGGAAACCGCCGCGCGAGTGTTTGACCTGAATGCGGAACAAAGCGAGCGGATGCGGCGCTTGTTTGCGACTAGCGATGAGTTCCGCTACAGCGGCGCGAGCAACGGCGAGGGCAGGCTATCCGGTGATGGACAGCGCGAAACCCTGGACTTGATTGAAAGTCTTCGATGAAACTAAGGGTGCTATTTCAAATCCTGGTTTTGCTCGTATTCGCTCTGCCCAGCGCCGAGGCAGCGTCAAACGATGGTCCGAGCCGGACTGGCGATGATTTGTTCGCGAAAGCAAACACTGAATTTGCCGCAGGAAACTTCAAAGCGGCCATCGCAGATTACGAAGCGGTCGTCGGTTCGGGCGCGTGGAGCGCGAATTTATTCTATGATCTCGGCAACGCTTACTTTCGTGACGGCGATTTCGGTCGGGCCATTTTGAATTATGACCGCGCCTTACGATTGGATCGCCATCATCCGGAAGCCGATGCCAATCTGCGGATTGCGCGCGACCAAACGCGTTCGCTGGAGCTGACGCCGTCAGCCTTGGAGAGATATCTGAATTTTGGCACGGCTAATTTTTTCGCGATTGCGGCCGCGATTTCTTTCTGGCTCACGATTATTCTTTTGATTCTGCGGCCGGGTAGAGTGCTGTGGACGGTAGCAGGGATATTTCTGACCGCGATTTGCGGGTTCGCTGCGTACAAATCGGAAAACGGAACCCACGGACAGGGCGTGGCAATTGTGATTGCGGAGAACACCGAAGCCAGAGTTGCGACCGTCGACAGTGCGCGGAGCGTTCTGGCTCTTCCAGCTGGAAGCGAAGTTTTGATTTTACAGGAACGCGGTGACTGGAATTACGCGGCGCTGCCGAATGATCAACGCGGGTGGATTGCGGCCAGCGCGGTGGAAAAGGTGCGATTGTAATTGTCGCTACCGCAATCCGTCATCCCGAGACGGGGCAGACAACGCCCAGTCCGGCCCGGACCCCTCACAGTCGGTCTGAGTTCATACCGATGAGGTAAGGTCGAAATTAAACTAAAGGGACGTTGTCATCCTGAGCCGCGCAGACAACGCCAGTCCGGCTGGGACCGAAGGATCTCACGAGTGTTCGTGTAACCTGAGACCATCTGTGAGGTCCCTCGATCGCCAAGGCGCCCTCGGGCCCGCTGCTACAGATTGACGGCGCTTTTTGGGCGCGCCAACTCGGCGGTTGAGAAGCCCATAAATGCCGACATCTTGGAAATTGTGAAAGCCGAGATGGATGTCGGGACGAATAAGAAAGCGTTCCAAATTAATCTCGACGCCAAACGTTACGGGACCTTCGCGGAAATTGGCGCCGGCCAGGAAGTCGCACGCCGGTTCTTTTTTGTCGGCGGCGCCTCGGGCACAATCGCAAAGACGATGTCGGCTTACGACATGACGTTCAGCGACGCGATTTATGGACCGACCGACCGTTATGTCAGCCGCATCCGTCTCGGGACGATGCTTGATCATGAATACAATTTGTTGATCGAGCGGCTGGATCAAAAGCTTGGCGCGCAGCGCTATTTTTTTGTCTTTGCCGACACCGTGGCGGCGCGCAGTTTTAAGCAACACAACGAAGCGCACGGCTGGCTCGGAGTCCGTTTTCAAACGGAATTCCGTGGGGAACCGAGCCAGATCATTATTCATTTGCGAATGCTGGACGAAGCGAACGTCGATCAACAGGAAGTGCTGGGGGTAATTGGAGTGAACCTGATTTACGGCGCGTTTTATCATGCGAAGCCAGAAGAGTTGATTTCCTCGCTGCAAGAAAATCTCGCCCCCGGCCGGATTGAGGTGGACATGATCAAATTCTCCGGACCGGCCTTTTCACAAGTCGACAACCGGTTGATGAGTCTACAACTCGTTAGCCAGGGATTGACTGACGCGGTCATGTTCCGGGCCGATGGCGAAACAGTGCAACCGGCCGAAGTATTTTATAAGAAGGCGATTCTGGTCGAGCGCGGCAGTTTTCGGCCGGTCACCTATGCCACCAATGACATGCTCGACGGCGCGCGCCGGAAGTTTCTTCAGGAATCTGGCTGCGCCGAGTCCGAGCTGATCGTGCTGATGGAAATGACGTTGGAGAATCTGCTGGCGGAAGGCCAACTGAACCACGCCGATTTTCTGGCGCGGGTCGATATTCTGGGCGCACTGGGGCGCACGGTCTTGATCTCGAAGTTTGGCGAATACTACCGGCTCTCCAGTTACCTGACCCGTTATACGAGCAAGATGGTTGGGCTAGTCATGGGCGTACCCAGCCTGTTGGAAATTTTCGATGAGAAATATTATTTGAATCTGGAAGGCGGAATTCTGGAAGCCCTGGGGCGGATGTTCAAGGGTGCGCTCAAACTCTACGTTTATCCAATGATCGACGAACGAAGCGACAAAATCATTACTGCCAGCCAAATCGAGGTCGCTCCCAACCTAAAGGCGCTTTTCCAATTCATCATGGATAACAATTTCATCACCGAAATCAGGGATTATCATCCGGAGTACCTCAAGATTTTCCCGCCGGACGCGCTCGCCAAATTGCAGACTGGTGACAGCGGTTGGGAGAAAATGGTGCCTCCGGAAGTAACGCAGATCATCAAGGAGCGCGGTTTCTTTGGTTACCGCCCATCCTCGGCCGCGGCGGCCTGATTGTTCTTTGGCTCGACGGAGTCTCGCCCTACCGAAGCAGACGGAACACAGGCATGCTTGCCTGTGCGCCCAGCGGGCTTTCAGCCTGCTGTATTGCTATATGAACAAAACAGGCAGGAATGCCTGTTTGGCGCACAGACTTGGAAGTCCGTGTTCCGTTGCGCATGAACCTCGACAGAGTCTCGCCCACCCCTTCCACGCTCCATAATCTTTGGATGGGCGAGGCTCCGCGAAGCCGGCCAAGATTGCCATCCTTGTTTGCGCCCGAACGCAGAGGGATACGCGCCGCAATTTGCAAGGTCGCAGGCACGTTTCCCGCTACAAGCACCTGAATCATCCATGGCGAAACGCGGAAATTCTGTCATTGGCATCGATCTTGGCAAGCGCGCCTATAAAGCGGTGCTGTTGAACAAGAAGAGCGAGACGCGCTATGCTCTGACCAGCTTCGCATCCCACGAAGTGCCCGAGGAAGTGACGACGGCCGATGAGGTGGCACAGCATGTCAAACAGCTGTTAAAGGATCTCGGCGGCTCGACTAAGAGCTGTGCCCTGGCCGTGTCTGAGCCGGGCTCGCTTCTGCGCATTATTGAGCAGCCGAGCACTCCGCCGGAGCTTTTACGCAATGCTCTACGCTATAACGGGCTGAGCATGCTCAACCAGGATTGCAAAGATTTCGTGCTCGACGTGGCAAGCATTTCCAATAACGGAACGGCGGGTGCGAGAGCCGCATCTGGCGAAGGAGCTGTTGCAGTCCAAGTCCAGGCGCCGGCGACAACGCAGACGCGTTATCTTGTCGGCGGCCTGCTGCGTTCAAGGGTAAAAGAAATTTCTGAAGCGATGGCGAAAACGCGGTTGTCCGTAGAGCTAATGCAACTAGCGCAGGTTTGTTCTTTCAACGCGTTCGAAGTTGCTTATCCGGAAGTTCACCAGAAAGAAGCTTTCCTCTTGCTCGATCTCGGTCATTTGCAAAGCACGGTTCTGATCGGTTGTAACGGCGAACTCACCCTGACTCGCGCCTTCGATTACGGCGGCAAACATTTTACCCAGGCACTCACCGCCGACGGCGCGCTCGACGCTAACGCCGCGCATCTCATGATCCAGGAAGGCGACCCCGGAATGGCCGATATTTGTCGCAATACCCTCTCACGCCTCTGCACGGAAGTGCGCAATTCCATGGGCTTCTTTGAGGGGCAACATGAAACGTCCATTCACCGGCTCTACGTCTCGGGCGGATTATCGCGCGCGGAAATGATTCTCCAGACTCTGAGTGATGAGCTCGGCTTGCCCTGCGAGATTTGGGACCCGCTCGAAAACTGCGAGGTGGCATTGCCGGCGGCGAAACGCAAAAACCTCCAGCAGGAATTTGTCTCGCTCAACGTCGCCTGCGGGGCGGCCTTCGAATACCTGCGAACCTAACGCGCCATGCCCCTGCAATTAAATCTTCTCCACGAAGAAATTCTCGAGCAGCGACAGCGACAGCGCGATCCGCTCAAGCTGAGCATTTACGCCGGCATCGGCCTCGCGGTATTGCTGGTCCTGAACTATCTCTGGACCGGCTATAGGGTTTTGGAGAGCAAGAGTCGCCTCAACGCGGTGCAGAGTGAATGGGCCAAGATCGAGCCAAAGGTCACCGCCGCGCAAAAGCGTGCCGAGGAACTGAACGACATCATTAGCACAACCAAAACGCTCGACGGATTCATTGATAGGCGTTTCTACTGGGCTCCCTTGCTCGAGAAGGTGGCGCATTGTGTAACGCCAAATATCCAGATCACGGCCCTGGAAGGGGCAGTCGAAGAAGAAAAAGGCATCTCCATCACTCTTGATGGCGTGGCCGGTGGACGAGAGCCGCGCGAAGTGGCGGAAGACTTCCGCCAAATGTTGCTCGAACAGATTGGCAAGGAGCAACCGAGCGTAAAAGTTGAATTCAAAACTCTCGAAGATCTCGATACTACGGTTTCCGTGGGCGGCAATAACGTAACCACCGCTCATTTCGTGGTCATAATCGGATTTGACCCGTTCCCCAAACCGCCGGAACCGGCGCCGTCCGAGCGAAAAAGCAAGCCGAAGAAGGAGGAATCCTAACTTGAACAAGGAACAAACCAAGAGACTGATACTGGGCGGATTTTGCCTGATCGGGCTACTTTATGTTTATTTCACATTCTTCCTCGGGCCGCTGAACAAGAGCCGGAATTCGATCCAGGCGAAAATCAAGGAACTCCAGGACAAAGTTGCAACCTCCAAGGCTGAGATATCCAACGCGTCAAAGCTGGAGGAGACTGCTCATGCCGCTACCGTCCGCTACGATTCCCTGCGTGCGCTTAGCCCCGACGGTGCACCGATCGCATGGTTTCCCCCACGAATGAAAACATTTCTCGCCGGCCAGCAAATCGACAAGGTGACGACCCGGCTCGAAAGCAGTAACGCATTTAAAGAAAAGGAACTCGCCGCCTGGAATCGCTATCTCTGGATCATCGATCTGCCCCAAGCGGACTTTGAGAGTTTGGGCAAAGCAATTGCCCTACTGGAAAACTCAAATCCACTACTTTCGATCCGGAAATTACGCATTTACGCGGCCGCGGATGACCCTGAGATGCAACAGATCGTCTTTACCGCCGCCACCATCATCGACAGGAAATGAAGAAGCTGCTTTACCTTTGCCTAATGACCTGCAGCAGCATTTTGCTGGCAGACGAGACCGCGCCGATAGAATTGAAACATAAGTCTTCCTTCAACGTCGAAGTGAACGAGCGCAATCCGTTTTGGCCGATCGGATGGAAACCAGCTCCGAAAATCGCCAAGACCGGAGCGGAAAACGCGGGACGGGCTATTCCATCGTCATCTTTTGTCGTTTCATCCATCACGCTCGATCCAAAAGCACATTACGCGATCATTAACGGCCGCACGATGGGCGAAGGCCAGCAATTTGGCTTGCAGTTGGGAACCCAAGTTTATCAGATCACCGTCAAAGCGATCAACGACGGTCATGTGGTTCTTCTTCGCCAAGATCAGGAAATCATCGTCCCATTGCGTCGAAAATAATTTTTTCGAAGGGCGATTTTTTTGGTTGAGTTTTCGGTCGAGCAGGACAAGCTCTCGCCCATCGACCTTAACCTCATAACCTTAGCATTTCTCATTGTTCCATGAACTTCTCGTTGCTATTGCTATTTGTCATCTCCTCTACGGCTTTTGCTCGCGGCCCCGCCGGCAGTTTTCGTCAGGCTTACGGCCCCCTGTTTCATCCTCAGCCTCCCGATTTCGCTGACAACACCAAAAAATTCGCGCGCGATCCCGTCCACCACTGGAACCAGATCGCCATCGACGCTACCGGCTTGGATCATACGCCGGTTGCCCAAGGCGAACATCGCACGTTTGGCGAACAACTTGGCCCCGGACGCGCCAGCCGCGCCATGGCCATTGTCCACATCGCGATCTTCGACGCCATCAATGCGGTCCTCGGTCAATACCGGAGCTACACCGGAATTCAGTCTGCCGCTCACCCATTTTCAACCGCCGCCGCAGTGGGACAGGCGGCGCACGATACGCTCGTTTCTCTTTTCCCATCACAGAAGGCGAGCTTTGATCAGGCCCTTGCCGATGATCTGTTGCGGATCACAGGCGGGCCCCTGAAGCAAAATGGCGTCACATTTGGTAAACAGGTCGCAGCTGCCATACTGGCTATGCGCGTTGCCGATGGCGCCGAAATTCCGGAACTTCATCTCGGGGTCGATTATTCGACCAGTAACCTTCCCGGACACTGGCGGCAGGATCCAATCAGCCTGATTCCAATCGCGCTAGGCTCGCATTGGGGCGGATGCAAACCTTTTGTGGTGAAGTCGACGAGCCAATTCGAGCCACCCCCGCCGCCGGCCCTTACAAGTGCCGCTTATACCGCTGCCTACAACGAAGCCAAGAATTTTGGTGGGGACGGAATTAATACCCCTACGCAACGCACGTCCGAACAGACATTCATCGGTACGTTTTGGGCATATGATGGAACTCCCAGTCTCTGTGCCCCACCACGACTCTATAACCAGATCACCGTTCAAATCGCAGATCAAACGAAACTCAGACCGCTCGAACTCGCTCGCTTGCTCGCGTTGGTCAACGTCGCAATGGCGGATACGGGCATGAGTGTTTGGGAATCGAAATACCACTACGATTTTTGGCGGCCGGTGACTGCCATTCGCGAATCTGATCCCGGAACCGGTCCAACCGGGGCCGGTGATGGAAACGCTACCACTATTGGCGATCCGACCTTTACTCCTTTGGGAGCCCCGGCCAGCAATTTGGTTGGGCCGAATTTTACTCCGCCCTTCCCTGCTTATCCTTCGGGACATGCTGGATTCGGCGGCGCGATTTTCGAAACGATTCGTCGCTTCTATGGAACCGATCACATTGGATTCACCTTCGTTTCCGATGAATTCAACGGCGTAACCAGGGATCACAACGGGAACGTGCGTCCTTACATGCCGCGCAGTTTCTTGACCTTATCGCAGGCTGAAGAAGAGAATGGCCAAAGTCGGATTTATCTCGGCATCCATTGGCGCTTCGACAAGGTCGCAGGTATAAGGCAGGGCGAAAAAGTAGCGGACTACGTCTTCAATCACGCTTTCCTTCCGGTCGAAAGCCAGTAGTTTCCGGCTCGCTATCGTCCCCAAACGAATAGTAGCGGCGATCTTTCCCGTCAGAAAGAAACGGCGGCGAAGATCGCCGCCCTACAATTTTGCCCCTTCTCGTCCCCAAACTCCAGTTTGAGAACGCCCCATTCTTGAAACTTCGTTTCTCTCCTCTGGACCATCGATCCTGCGCTACTCACTCCCCAGACCGTTGCTCAACCAGCCACTACCTCGGCCAGAGGGACAAATTTACTCTCGTGTAGTTCGACTCGTTTATGACCAGCTAACAGTCGATACCACTCAAGCGCGGAACCGATTACGATCAGGAGCACGAGCAGGAGAAAGCTGGCCGCGACGAAAATGTCTATCCGATACATTGTCGCCTGGCGAAGGAGCACTGCCGCGGCACCGGCATCTGCTGCCTGGAGGCTTTTCTGAACCGCCGATTGTGCACCTGCCAGAAGACCCAGATTCGGGTCAGGCGAGAAAATCTTCATGTAACCGGCCGAAAAAGTGACCACAGCCATAAAGAGCAGCGGGACAATCGTGATAAAGAGATAACGCGCTTTCCCCATCTTGATCAGCAATGTGGTGCCGAGACAGAGTGCAATCACCGAAAGCAACTGGTTCGCCAGACCGAAGAGCGGCCAGAGCGTGTTGATGCCGCCGAGGGGATCGATCACACCTTGATACAGGAACCAGCCCCAGGCCGCGACCAATAACATGCTCGCGAATGAATTCGCAACCCAGGAGCGCGTGTTGCCCAACGGCCGCCACAAATTTCCGAGCAAATCTTGGAGCAGGAATCTTCCCACCCGCGTTCCCGCGTCAATTGTCGTTAGAATAAACAACGCCTCAAACATGATGGCGAAGTGATACCACAAAGCCAGCGCCGTCGGACTGGCCGAAACGCGCGCAAACATGTGCGCCATGCCGACGGCAAATGTTGGCGCGCCGCCAGCGCGATTAAACATTGTTTGTTCGCCGAGATTTCGCGCCAGATCGGCCATCTGCGGCTCGGTTACCGGAAAGCCGGCGGCCGAGACTTTCGCCACTACTTCAGTCGGCGTCCCCTTAGTATTGATGGCGAAATATTCGCCCGGCTGAATCACGCACGCCGCGATCATCGCCATTAACGCGACCATCATCTCGGTAATCATCGCGCCGTAACCGATGTCACGAATGCGCGACTCACGCTCCAGCATCTTTGGCGTTGTTCCCGAAGCGATGAGCGAATGGAAGCCCGAAACAGCACCGCACGCGATGGTAATGCAAACAAATGGAAAAACGGGCCCGGCGAAAACTAGTCCGCTTCCGTCGATGAATTTTGTCAGCGCCGGCATTTGCAGGACCGGGTGAATCAACACGACTGCCACAGCGAGCGCGGCGACCGTGCCGATTTTCAAAAACGTGCTGAGATAATCGCGCGGCGTCAGCAACATCCACACCGGCAGAATCGAAGCCGCCAAGCCGTAACCCATAATCGCCCAGGCCAGCCATCGATCGCTATGCCGAAACCAGGTTTCGAGCGTGGGAAAATTTCCGAGAA
>Ga0209378_1001194_pt1 | contig 18608 bp, 18 predicted proteins | sample GraSoiAngelo_156_FD_186170 | JGI IMG/M metagenome (GOLD analysis project Ga0209378, IMG submission 186170) | Grasslands soil microbial communities from the Angelo Coastal Reserve, California, USA - 14_1009_13_40cm (SPAdes) (version 2) | ecosystem: Environmental > Terrestrial > Soil > Grasslands ...
ACCCTCTCAGTCCCGCTGGTGCAAGGACGAGTGGAGGAACTGCCATTCGTTGATGATCACTTCGATTTCCTGAGCATGGGATACGCTCTTCGCCACATGGCCGATCTGAAAGTGGCTTTGAGGGAGTGCCGACGGATCTTGAAGCCGAGCGGACGCCTCCTGCTCCTCGAGATCTCGCGACCTCGCTCCGCGGTGGCCCGGTGGCTCATCCGGGTCTACTTCCAGAAGGTCTTGCCGCTCGTCGCGCGGCTCGGCACGGGAAGCGCGCAGGCGGAGCTGCTCATGAGGTACTACTGGGACACCATCGCCGAGTGCGTGCCGCCAGAGACGATCCTGGGTGTCTTGCGGGCGGGCGGCTTCGTCGACGTCGGGCACCGCGTTCGCGGTGGGCTCCTCAGCGAGTACGTCGGCGTGAAACCGGCGCGGTGACGCCGGGGAGCGACTCTGCACCAGGCGTTCAACGGATCGCCAGCTCGGCGGGCTCGATTCCTCTCAACCCGCGACGCCCCAGCATGCGGAGCAGGCCCCGGCTGTAGCGCGACGTCGTGCGCACGCCGGAAGCTTGTAGCGCGATGTGCCGCTCGATGTGACGTTGCGCCGCGCTCTTGAGGAAGGTCGATCCTCCGTCCATCCAGCCACGCCCGGCCCGCAGGAGAGCCAGCATCCGCCCGTCGTAGAGATAGGCCACGAGATCCGACCATGCGGCCAGCATCGCGCTCTGAACGGCGGCATACGAGCGGAGCGCCGAGGCCAGCTCGGCTGGCGATGGAGTGGTTCCTCGGCGCAGGACAGGGTTGAGGGCCTCGGCGACGAGCTCCGCCGACCGGAGCGCGAGGAAGACTCCGGGCGATAGCATGGGGTCCACGAATCCGAAGGCGTCCCCCACCATCACCCAGCCGGGGCCGTAACCTCGTTGGGAGATCAGCTGATAATTCGAGTACGTGGCGACCGACGTCACGCGTCTGCCGCCTCCGGCGATCGCAGAGAGCCAGGCGTCGACCGCGATGGCTCGCTCGAGCCGCCCCGCCGGGATGCGCCCCAGGCGGGCGGCGTCCTCTCGACCCACTACGATGCCCACGGAGAGCCGGTCCTTGAGCGGGATGCACCAGCTCCAACCGGCCTGGAGGCGCGCAATGATGACCTGGCCCGGCGCGTCGTCCCAACGACATCCCTCGAAGTGGGCGAAGTGCGCCACGTCGTTGCGTGGCCCGACCCGGGCGGGGATCCTCAGCACGCGGGCCGCGAGCCGGGCGCGACCCGTGGCGTCGACGATGAGGTCGGGCTGCCGACCGCCGAGCCTGGGCGCTGCGGCCAGGGTCTCGGGAGCGAGCGCGAGCTCGGCGCCGCCGCGCGCGGCCGGCTCCAGCCGAGCCCGGGCGACTACCTGGTGGGCCCCGGCGGCGACAGCCTTGGCGAGCAACGCGTCGTCGAACCGTGGACGTGGGATGTTGTATGCGTAGGGGGGCACGGCCGGAGCGAAGCGGGCGAAGGTGAAGCTGAAGCGGTCCGTTGGCGACCAGACGAAGGAGACGCCCGGCTTCAGGACGCCAAGCATCGCCGTCTCCTCCTCGATGCCGAGGCGCTTGAGAATCGGGATCACGGCCGGCACGAGCGATTCCCCAACCAGCAGTTCTGGGCGTCGGCCGTCGTCGAAGAGCGTGACCTCGGCACCTTGGCGAGCGAGGAAGGTCGCGAGCGCGGATCCGCAGGGGCCGGCGCCGATGACGGCCACCCGCAGAATGGATGGCTGATCCGTCGGCTGCGCTGAGCTCGCGCGCCCCGCCATCTGGTTAGGGACGCTCGACGGACACTTGGGCCTCCTCCGTCCTCACCGACCGCCTGAGGATCTTGCCGCCCGGCGTCCTGGGGACCGCCGCGACGACCGTGAACTCGAGGGGCACTTTATATGGAGAGAGGACGCGGGCGCAGTGCGCCCTGAGAGCGTCGAGATCACAGCCCGATGAGTCGAGGACAACCTCTGCACAGGGCACCTCGCCCAGCCGAGCGTGCGAGCGGGCGAACACCCGGGACTCCTGGATTCCGGGGAATCGGTTGATACAGTCCTCCACCTCCTCCGGGAAGAACTTGAGCCCTGCGACGAAGATGACGGCCTTCTTGCGGCTCTTGAGATAGAGGGCGCCGCCCTCATCCAGCCAGCCAATATCACCCGTCAGGAACCAGCCGTCCCGTGTGATGTGCTCGCGAAGCCGCCACGGCGTGTAGTACGCGGAGAAGAGGCCGTTGCCCCGCACGGCGATCTCACCGAGCGCGCCCGGCGCCAGACGCTCGCCCTCGTCAGAGAACACGGCGATCTCGTAGCCGGGAACCGGGCGGCCCACTGAGGTGGCCGGAAGATCGTCCGACCGTAAGTTTATGCAGGGCAGGCCCGCCTCGATGATGCCGTAGGCTTGGCCGACCGGCACGCCGTAGATCGATTCGAAGCGCTCCATCACGGCCGCGGTGATGGGAGCGCTGGTCGAGAGACAGACCCGCACGCTCGTGAGCGGCTCGCTTGGTTCGAGGTTCGCCATGCGCTCGAAGTGGAGCGGGGAGGCATAGAGGACGCTGGGCCCGAGGCGCCGGACCGAGTCGACCAGCGTTCTGGGGAGGGTGTCGGGGCACAGGAGAATGTGCGCCCCAGCCCTCACGTAGGCGACGATCGTCACCGCGAAGTGGTACGCGAGCGGAAGCACCCAGAGGACGCGGTCCTCTTCGCTGAAGCTCAGCACGGAATCCGCGGCCTGGACGCGCGCGGCGGTCGCTTCGTGCGACAGCACGACTCCTTTGCTGCTCGCGGTGGTTCCGGAGGTGAAGCGTACGAAGGCGGGGTTGAGCTGCCTGAACTCCGTCGGGCCTTGGGCACCACGATCGGTCCACCAGAACGTGAACCCGTCGCACTCGCCGCCCGACATGATCACGCCGCCTTCCCGAGCCGAGAGCCGGGCTGCCTTCGGCCAGGACAGGCAGCCGTTCACCTGGACCTCCGTCATGATCTGAGCGGTCTCCGCCTGCGTGAGGTGGCTGGCGAGCGGGGTCAGGCAGGCGCCGGTGGCGAGAAGGCCGAAGGCCGCGGGGAGATAGGCCAGAGCATTCGGGGCGACGAGCCCGATCCGCTGACCGGGCTCCACTCCCTGGGCGATCAGGAATGTAGCGACTCGCTCCGCCTCCCGAGCCAACTGTCCGTAGCTGAGGGAGCGCCCCGACCTCACATCCGTCACGCCGGGGCGGTTCGTGTGCCTCGCGGCCGATGCATGGAGGAGCTCCGCCAGGTTCATCGCTGACTATCCCTGCGCTGCCTGGCGGGCGGCCGCGATCCCGACCGCCTCGCCCGTGGCCAGGCACGTACCGATCACGCGCGCAGATCCAAGAGCGTCGTGCGAGGCGCTCATGCAGCGGCCCGCCACGAAGAGATTCTCCACGTCGCGCGCCTGCAGGGAGCGGAGCGGGATCTCGTAGAACTGCCCGTCCTCCAGGTACTCGTACGTGGCCCCGAGCCGTCCCTCCTCCCACAGCTCGATCGGCCAGCTCGCTCGAGCCGCCGCGTCCTCGAACTTGTGCCCGGACAGCACATCCTCGCGGGTGAGCTGATAGCGTCCGATCACGCGGCGGCTCTCACGGACACCGACCTGGGGTGCAGCGTGTGAGACGAACGCGCGGGTGAACGCTGGCATGGTCTTCAAGAGCTCGGTGACTGCGAGGGCACGCCTCCGTCCTTCTTGCTCAGCCATCGTCAGCAGGTCGCGGCCTGCCGGGAGCTCCTCCGCAATGCCGCTCAGCGTGAGCTTGCAGATGACTTCGCCGGTCTGCGGCGATGGCGCCAGCGCCAGGTTCGACGCGCCCTTCGGCAACCGCCCCTCGCGCTCGGCCGCCGCGAGGGCCCGCAGCAGCGCCACGCGCGGGCCTGGTCCGAGGGCGTCGGTGTCGACGTGTTGGAGCACGAAGACCAGAGACGGAAGTTGCCGCTCTGCCACCGGCGTAGTCTCCGTGGCAGCGCCAGCCTGGTGCGCGACCACCGCGTCGCCGCTCGCGTCCACGACGGCCCGCACTTCGAGGTCGACGACCCGCTCCCAGGTGGCGATGCGCAGCGCCTCGATCCGGCCCGCGCGGGTCTCTACCCCGACGAGATAGGCGTGGAGATACACGTCCAGGTGCGTGGCCGAGAGCGTGAGCTCGTCCGCGAGGCTCGCGAAGGCGAACGGCGTGTAGGGCAGGACGAAGGTCCGTCCTCGGCGAACCGGGGTCCCACAGCCAGGCATGGTCGCCAGCCGTCGCGCAAAGCTCTCGGCAAAGCCCTCGTTGAGCGGCTCTGGTGGTCCGGACGGCGAGGTCTGGTAAAGCCCGCAGATCGTGCTCACCATGCCCGCGGTCGCCATGCCTCCGAGAAAGCCGTAGCGCTCGATCAGTGCAGTGCGTGCGCCGCAGCCGGCGGCCGTCACCGCGGCGGCCAGTCCCGCGGAGCCGCCTCCCACGACCACGACGTCGTAGCTCACGGGATGCTGACCCACTCCATCCCCTCGCGGACGACCTCGATGATCCGCGCCACCTCTTTCTCGCTCACCGCGCCTTCGATCCACGAGATGACGAGGTTATTCCGCGCCGCGCACCGGTTGAAGAACACCCCGATCCCCGGCCGCGGAAGGACGGCCGGGGCGTGGTACGCATTCACGACGCGGCGGCCGAACATGGACTCGAGCACGGGAAAGTCCATGACGTCAGCGCAGTGAAAGGAGAAGGCCGCGCCACTCGAAGCCCCGGGTAGATACCGCAGCATCATCGAGACCGGGCGGTATTTCAGGAACTCCATGGCCACCGCGTTGGCGTCGATCTGTCCGTCGCGGAGGGCGTCCGTCATCTGGCAGCGCAGGGCCTGCGCCAGGTCGGCCACGTCGGTCGTTTCAGCGGGAGTGAACCGGGCGAAGTGGAAAGCGAGCGAGTTGCCGAACGTCGGTCCCGGAGCGCCCTTGGGCCGCAGGTCCACAGCGAGGGGGACGAGGAAGGGAACATCAGGCAGCCCCCGCCGGTCCCAGAGTTCGGCCATGGCACGGCCGACCAGGGCCAGACGCCAGCAGATCTCTCGCGAGGCGCGCCGGCCATCGATACCGGGATCGCGCTCGACGAAGCTCTCCTGCCGGAAGCGGGCGCGTCCGGGCGAGGGGAGGCCCGTTCCCGGAGAGACCGGGGGCACGGGCGCGAGCGTCCGCATGTATGCGAGGCTGCGACGGCCGAGCCGCCCGCGCTCCTTGAGCGGCCGCGGATCGGGATCAGGCACGAACGCCGGAGGCGCGCCTCCCCAGGGCGCCTGATGTCCGTCCCGGTCCAGGTGGGCCAGGTGCATGAGCAAGTTCTGACCCCCCCGAGGGTCCATGAAAGGATGAAACCACGTCAACACAAGAACGCTTTGAGGTCTTTCCGGCTCCGGCCCGCAGTCGATGATCAAGAAGCGGACCGGCGGATCGCGTCGCGGATCGATCGCCGAGTTGAGCTCCGTCTCCAGAGCCGCGTGAAGCTCGTCGCGCGAGGCGACGGACCGATGGCGGACGGGCGGAGGGACCAGCGTGGCGCGCGGTCCTGCCGCCCAGTGAAGCTTGCCCCAGGGAAACGGCCGCCGGAGTCGCGCAGCCGGCCACGGACAGACATCCAGGAAGCGGTCGAGGGCGCGATGGACCCGCTCAGGGGCGATGGGCCCGTCGCACGGGACGACGAGGAGCGTATTGTTGCTCACCGCGGCGTGCTTCCAGAGCGCGTGTGTCGCGACGAGGACGAGATCAGCACCGCGCAAGGGCAGGCGCTGCGAGCGTGGTTGCGCGGAACTCCGAGGGGGCCGGCCGGTCACGACGCTGCGTCGGCCCGGCCCCGCCGGCTCGCTAGGTCGAGCTCCTGCGTCGCGAGATGTAGTTCGCCAGAGCACGGGGGGATCTGATGTTCTCGTGCACGAGGTCCTCGTCCGGCATCCAGAACCCGAACTCCGCCTCGATGAAGAGGAGGACCTTCAGCAGCGCCATGGAGTCCAGGCCCACCGCCTCGAGATCGTCGTCCGGCTGAACCGGATGGCCGCGCGCCATGATGCTCGTGCTGATGAAAGCGGTCAGGACGTTGGCGACCTCTTCGGGTTCGATCGGGCGCCGGCGGGCGGTGGGCATCGTCACGCAAGTCCGCGAACTCGCGTTCTCCTCGCTGACATTCTGCGCTCAACACTACCGTTGCCGCTAGTTGAACTTCATCTGCACGATCACCTTCGGGTACTCGGGTGGCTTGCCCCGCAGATCGATCTCGCGCCACGTCCCGTCCGGCGCCTCGGCGAGGAGGTTGCCGTTCGAGTAGGCGACGGTCAGCACGGCCTTGACGTAGCGGTCGAGCGTCATCGGATCAGTCCTTTCTGGGCGCCTCGCCCTTCGATAGTCGCACCAGGAACTTCGCGAGATCACGGGCCATGTCGTCGAACGATTCTCGGAAGTGATCGCGCGTGGCACCCCCGAAGAACCCGACCGACGCGATCCGCCGGTCGGCCGTGACCAGCATGGCCTGGCCCGACGGCACCTCCACAAACCGCATGTCTGCCTGCGCCCGCGTGCGACCGGCGCCGTAGGCCCCGAAGAAGGCTCGGGCGGCCTGGGACCCTCCCCCAAGGCGGGTGATCGTTCCTTCAAGCCGCAGCGCCTTATCAGCCTCCGGCTTGAACTCTGCCTCGCTGAGGTTCACGACGCGTCGGAAGAGTCCGGTATCTCGCAGACGACGGACGAGCTCCGACTGGAGATACGACTGCATCTCGGCAGCGAGCTTCCGATCGTCCTCATCCTTGATCGCGAGATCGGTCACGGGAAAGCGATCCACCGCGATGACTCCGTAACTCCTCACATCGAAGCCCGGTGCGAGAGCGACGAGCCCGGCGTCCTTATCTTCGACGTTGGGCGTCAGACCTCCCGCACCGGTCGGGTTATCGGGGCTGGTCTTCATTGCGCCCCAGCACCCTGCGACGGCGAGCGACAGAACGACGAGCCAAGCCCAGATCAGAGTCTTCGCGGTTTTGGTCATCGTTATCCCTCTCTGCCCCTGTGTCCTCAGGCCTGTTCAGCCAGTTCGAGCGCGACGAGGAAGAGGGTGTTCGCGCCGTTCTCGATGTCGTCCATGGGCGTGAACTCCTCTTCGCAGTGGCTGCGCCCGCCGCGCGAGGGCACGAAGATCATCCCCGCGGGGCCGATCGCCGCCATGTACTGGGCGTCGTGGCCGGCGCCCGACAGGATGCGGCGGTAGCGCACGCCGCTCGCCTTCGCCGCCCGCTCGACCGCGCCGACGACGTCGGGGGCGAAGGGGGTGAACGGCACGCGCCAGTAGTGCTCGAGCTCATAGCGGACGCCTTCGCGCTCGCACGCGTCGCGGACGACGCGGTCCACGAGCGGCAGCGCGCGGTCGAGCGTCTCGTTCTTCGGGTCGCGCATGTCGATCGAGAGCGCGACCTTGCCCGGGATCGCGTTGACGATGTTCGGGCTCACGGTGAGGCGGCCGACGGTCGTCACCAGGTCCCCGCCGATCTCGTGCGCGATGCGCCGCACGCCCGTGACGACCTGCGCTGCCGCCACGAGCGCGTCGTGGCGGATGCGCATCGGCGTGGGGCCGGCGTGGTCCTGGACGCCGTGGATCGTGAGCCGCGACCACGAGATGGCGACGATCCCCTCGACGACGCCTACGGAGAGCCCTTCCTCCTCGAGGATCGGTCCCTGCTCGATGTGGAGCTCCAGGTAGGCGCGGAAGGGCCGCGCGACGCAGGGCTCCGAGCCCAGGTAGCCGATCCGCTCCAGCTCGTCCGCCAGGCGGATCCCGTCCGCGTCGCGCGCGTTGTAGGCGTCCTCGAGCGCGATCTTTCCGGCCATCACGCCGCTCGCGATCATGGCCGGCTGAAAGCGCGCGCCCTCCTCGTTCGTGAAGATCACCAGGGTCACGGGACGGCGGGTCCGGATCCTGTGGTCGTTCAGCGCCCGGATCGTCTCGAGGCCGCAGAGGACGCCGAGCTGGCCGTCGTACTTGCCGCCCGTCGGCACGGAATCCACGTGCGAGCCCATCAGCACGGGCGGCAGCGCCTCGGCGCCGGCGCGCTCGCCGAAGATGTTCCCCATCTGGTCCACCGTCACGCGGAGGCCCGCCTCGCGCATGTGCGCGACCATCCAGTCGCGCCCACGCCTGTCGTCGTCGGTCAGGGCCAGGCGGGTGAGGCCACCCCGCGGCGTCTCGCCGATCCTGCCCAGGTCGTCCATCGACCGCTCGAGTCTCTTCCGATCGATTCTCATGCGCCCCTCCCGCCGCCCCACTCTACAACGTTACAGTCCGAGATACGCACGCTTCAGCCGCTCGTCGCCGAGCAGCTCGCTCGCCCGCCCCTGGAGCACGAGCTTCCCGCTCTCGAGCACGCACGCCCGGTGCGCCAGTGTGAGCGCCTGACGGACGTTCTGCTCGACCAGGAGCACCGTGACGCCGTCCAGGTTGATCGCGCGCACCGTCTCGAAGATCCTGGAGACGAGCACCGGCGCCAGGCCGAGCGTCGGCTCGTCGAGCATGAGCATGCGCGGGCGCGCCATGAGCGCCCGACCGATCGCGCACATCTGCTGCTCGCCCCCCGAGAGCGAGCCCGCGAGCTGGGCCCGCCGATCGGCGAGCAGGGGGAAGAGCGAGTAGACGTACTCGAGCGTCTTCGCTCGCGCGGCCCGCGCGCGCGTCGGATGGGCCCCGAGGAGCAGGTTCTCGACGACGGTCATGAAGGGGAACAGGCGGCGGCCCTCCGGCACCTGGACGATCCCGCGCTCGACCCTGAGGTGTGCGGCGACCCGGGTCAGGTCCTCGTCGCCGAAGAGGACGCGCCCGCGGCGCGGCGCCATCAGGCCGGAGACCACGCGCAGCGTGGTGGACTTGCCCGCGGCGTTGGCGCCGACGAGCGCGACGATCTCGCCCCGGCCCACCTCGAACGAGACAGCGGCGAGCGCTTGCAGGTCGTCGTAGAAGGCGTCGATCGCGTCAAGCCTGAGCAAGGACGAATTCCTCGCCGAGGTAGGCGTCGATGACGCGGCGATCGCTCGCGATCTCCCCCGGCGTGCCCTCGGCGATCGCCTCGCCGTGGTGGAGCACGACGATGCGCCGGGCGAGGCGCATCATCGCCGCCATGATGTGCTCGATCACGATCAGCGTGACGCCGTCGGCGTGCAGGCGTCGGATCAGCTCGATCATCCCCACGAGCTCGGACGGGTTGAGGCCGGCCATCGCCTCGTCGAGCAGGAGGAGGCGCGGTCGCGTGGCGAGCGCCCGCGCGACCTCGAGGCGCTTGCGGAGCCCGATCGGCAGCGCCCTGGCGCGCGCGGCGGCGTGCGGCGCGAGGCCGCACGTCTCGATGACGCGCTCGGCTTCGAGCCGCGCCGCGCTCACGCTCGGGAGCCGGGTGAGCGCGCCGATCATCGCGTTGTCCACGACCGAGAGGTTGCCGAAGGGCTTGACGAGCTGGAACGTCCGCGTGAGGCCGAGGCGGCAGATCACGTGCGGGGGCAGGCCGGCCATGTCCCGGCCGGCGAACACGACGCGGCCGCCGTCGGGGCGGTAGTAACCGGAGATGACGTTGAAGAGCGTCGTCTTGCCGGCGCCGTTCGGCCCGATGATGCCGAGGAGGTCGCCCTGGCGAACGTGGAGGCTCACCTCGCGCACTGCCGTGAGGCCGCCGAAGCGCTTCGTCACGCGCTCAAGCGTCAGCACGAGCTCTCCAGGCTCCGAAGCGCCCGGCGAGGCCGATCAGTCCCTCGGGGGCGAAGCGCACCACGAGGATGAGGGCCGTGCCGTAGATGACGAGGTAGATCCCGGCGAACCCCGTCTTGAAGCCCGAGAATGTCGCGCGCAGGTACGTCTCGAGCGACGTGATCAGGATCGAGCCGAGGAAGGGGCCGAGGGCGGTGCCCAGACCGCCGATGATCGTGTTCAGCGCGAACCTGATCGAGAGGTCGATCGAGAAGACGTAGAAGGGGTCCACGAAGCCGACGTACTGCGCCCACAGCGTGCCGCCGACCGACGTCAGCGCGGCGCTGAGCGTCACCGCGAAGACTTTCAATCGGCGGCTCGCGATGCCGAGCGCCTCGGCGGCGTCCTCGTCCTCGCGGATGCCGGCGAGCTGGTAGCCGATCCGCGAGCCCTCGAGCCAGATCTCCACCGCGTAGCAGAGCACCGCCAGCACGAGGGCCACGTAGACCCACGCGACGTGGCCGAGGCCGAGCGTCCAGACGCCGGGGCGGAACGGGACCGGGATCCCCTCCGAGCCCGCCGTGAAGCCGCGCCAGCGGCTCGCGCCGATCAGGAGCACCTGCGAGAACGCGATCGTGGAGAGCGCGAAGTACGGGCCGCGGAGACGGTTCGAAAGGTAGCCGATCGCCCCGCCGGCGGCGAGCGAGAGCACGACCCCGAGGACCAACCCGAGCCACGGGCTCTGCTGGAAGCGCGCAGTCATCAGGGCCGCGGAGTAGGCGCCGATTCCGAAGAATGCGGCGTGACCGAGCGAGACCTGGCCGGCATAGCCGCCGGCCACGTTCCAGGCGGCCGAGAGCGCACCCCACATGAGGATGAGGATCAGGCTGTCGAGGACGAAGGAGTCGCGGACGATGAGGGGCGCGAGTGCGGCGACGCCGAGGAGGACCGCGGCGGCCCGACGGCTGGGCGGAAGCGACACGATCAGACCCCGAGCGTCTCGGCACCGCGCTGACCGAAGAGCCCGGCCGGGCGGAAGACGAGCACGGCGATGAAGAGGATGAAGTAGCAGACCTCTTTCCAGGCGACGCCGAAGAAGTACGAGCCGACGACCTCCACCGCCGCCACGATCAGGCTTCCCAGCATCGCCCCCACCATGTCGCCGAGGCCGCCCAGCACGACGACGACGTAGGCGAGGAGCACGAACTGCAGCCCCGCCGTGGGGTAGACGGCGTAGAGCGGCGACACCAGCGCGCCCGCGGCGCCGACGCACGCGATGCCGATCGCGAACGTCAAGCGGTAGACCTTGTCGGTATCGACGCCCATCAGTGTCGCCGCGTCGTGGTCCTGCGCCGTGGCGCGCATGACCCGGCCCGTGTGGGTCCACTTCATGAAGGCGAAGAGTACCAGCGTGAGGCCGAGGGCGATGGCGAACGCGACCACCTGGGAGAGATTGAACGCGGTGCCGAACACGCGGATCACGACCGACGAGTGCCACGGCCGCACGGTCCGGAAGTCCCCCGTCCAGAGGACGAGCGCGACGTTCTGCAGCGCGGTGGAGAGCCCCACGGTCGTGAAGATCTGGACGTTGTGGGACGCATGGATCACGCCCCGCATGACCAGGACGTAGGTGACGTAGCCGATCCCGAAGAAGAGCGGAATCGAGACGAAGAGGACGAAGTAGGGGTCGAGGGTCCAGAGACTGTAGGCCCAGAAGGCGACGTACATGCCGAGCATGAGGAACTCGCCGTGGGCGAAGTTGACGACACGCATGATCCCGAAGATCAGCGTGAGGCCGACGGCGATCAGGGCATAGATCCCCCCGAGGAGGACCGTCGAGACGCCGAGCTGCGCGAGGACGTCTATTTGCGCGCGTCCCAGGCGCCGAGCGGGATCCACTTCGCCCGGTTCGTCGTGAACTCCTCCGGCCAGACCGTGACGAGCTGGCCGCTCTGCCACTGGAGCATGTAGTGCTGGACGCGCTCGTTGGCGTTCTGGCCGTTCTCGGCGAACTTCACGCCCCAGCCGTTGATCACGGAACCGACGGGGAGGTCGAGCGACATCACGGCGTCGCGGAACTTGTCGAGGTCGTCGCTCTTCGCGCGGTCGAGCACGACCTTCAGGAGCCAGAGCCCCCCGCCGGCGAGCTGGTGGCCACCGAACGGGTAGGAGCCGGTCCGCTTCTGGACGGCCTCACGAAACTCGCGCTCGATCTTCTGGCCTTCGGGCCGGAGCGCCTCCAGGCGAAAGCCGGGGCCGGGCTCGAGAAGCGCGAAGACGCCGTTGGCGTCGTTGCCGAGCGCCTTGCCGAAGTCGGGCGAGCCGTACCCCGTGGCCCCCGCATGGACGAGCGCCTTGAAGAGGAAGTTCTGCTCGCGCGCCTGACGCCAGAAGAGCGGCGCGTCGTTGGTATAGCCGATGTGGTGGACCACGTCGGGGTTGAGCTGCTTGAACTTGGTGATGATCGGCGTGAAGTCGTTGATCGAGGTGAAGGAGTAGTACTCCGCCGCCACCTCCTGCATCCCGAACTCCTGCTTGGCCCGCGCTCGCGCGGACTCCGTCACGCCCTGGCCGTACGAGGAGTCCTCCGAGAGGAAGGCGATCTTGAGCTGGTTCGGCTTCGTGTTGAAGCGCGGCGCCAGGTACTTGACGATGAACTCGATGTTGTACCAGCCGAACCCGGTGGCGTCGATCTCGGTGCGAAAGACGGTCTTGAGGCCGCGCTTGTTGAACCGCGGGTCGACGCAGGAGCTCTCCCAGTAGATGACGTTGTGGCGCGCCGCCGCTTCGCTCGCGGCCCCGCAGAGCCGCGACGAGAACGTGCCCGTGATGATCTTGACCCCCTCGCGCGTGATCAGCCGGTTCGCCTCGCTCGCGGCGGCGGTGGGGTCGGGGGCGTCGGCCGCCACGAACACGAGCTTCTTGCCCATGACGCCGCCCCGCTCGTTGATCATGTCGCGGACGATCTCGTACCCCTCGAGGTGTCGCTTGCCCTCGCCCGCGAGCGGGCCCGTGAGCGGCTCGAGCACGCCGATCTTGTAATCGCCCGAGAGCGACTGGCCGTGGACGCCGGCGAGGGCGGCGCCGAGGACGACGGCGAGCGCGGTCACGACGGTGACGACGGTCCGGCGGTGCATACGAGACCTCCTGGCTGGTGAAAGCGTCTTCGAAGCGACGGCCGGGTTGTAGCACCCGGCCGTGGCGAGTGTCAAGGCCGGCGCCGACGCGCGAGCGCGTGGAAGCGTCCTGCATTGTGCCGTCGCGAATAGCTGGTTTAGACTCGAACACGTGGGCGACGATCACGCACCCGGGTTCCTGGCGCCGCACACGGTCCGCTTCTGCCCGCTGTGCGGCGCGCCGACGGCCCGCAAGCCTGTGCCGCCCGACCAGCGCGAGCAGCACGTGTGCCCGCGCTGCCGCTTCGTCTTCTATCTGAGCCCCAAGGTCGTCGGCGCCACGCTCCCCGAGCAGGACGGCGCCGTCCTGCTCACGCGCCGGTCGATCAGCCCCGGGCGCGGGCTCTGGACGTTCCCGGGCGGCTTCGTCGACTTCGGCGAGACCGTGACCGACGCCGCGGTGCGGGAGACGTTCGAGGAGACGGGTCTCACGGTGGACCTCACGGGCCTGCACAACGTGTACACGTATCCCGGCGCACCCGTGATCATCGTCTACCGGGCGCGCGTCGTCGGCGGCACCCTCACGACCTGCGAGGAGAACGACGCGCTCGAGTGGGTGCGGCCGACGCGGATCCCGTGGGACGCGCTCGCGTTCCCGTCCACCCGCGACGCGCTCCGCGAGTGGGTCGCCGCACGTGGCGAGGAGGTCCCGGGGGGTTAGGAGCGCGGGCCGCTCGGCTCAGGCCAGTGCCTTGACACCGAGGTCGCGCGCGATTCTGTTGCACTCGGCGACGAGGACAGGCGCCAGCGGAATGCCGTCCTTCCGCCGCCGCTGCTCACTCTCGAGCTCGGGCTCGCCCGCGACGTAGATCCGCTCCTGGCCCTCGGCGCGCGGCGACGACCGGAGCGCCTCGAGCATGTCGTCCATGTCGCGCTTGAACTCCTCGAGGGGCCGGAAGCGCGACGGATCGACAGCCGCGAAGCAGTGACCGGCGTTGTGGACCTGCCGTGCCTTCATGTCGCTCCGCTCGAAGAGGTCGCCGTAGACGGCGCCGTTGAGGACGCCGGAGAGGATGTCCACCATAACGCCGAGGCCGTAGCCCTTGTGGCCGCCGAGCTCGCGCGAGCCGCCGAGGGGCGACAGGAGCCGGTGCTTCAGGGCGACCAGGGGGTCGGTGGTCGGTCGGCCGCGGTCGTCGAGCGCCCAGCCTTCGGGGATCGGCTTCCCCCACCGCGAGGCGACGACGAGCTTGCCGACCGCGACGGTCGTCGTCGCCATGTCGAGGACGAACGGCGCGTGGCGGCCGGCGGGGGCAGCGAAGGAAAGCGGGTTGGTGCCGAACATCGCCTGCCGCCCGAAGGTCGGCACCGCGGCGGGCCTGGGCGTGTTGGTCGTCGCGAGGCCGATCATGTCGTGCTCGAGCGCCAGCATCGAGTAGTTCGCGGCGGCGCCGAAGTGGCTCGAGTTCCGCACCGTGGCGATGCCGATAGAGTATGCCTTCGCCTTCTCGATCGCCTTGCGCATCGCGAGCGTCGAAGCGTAGTGGCCGAGGCTCTTGCCGGCGTCGAAGAGCGCCATGGCGCCGTCGTCACGGACAACCTTCGGCTCGCTGTCGAGCTGCAGGTAGCCGGCGCGCCAGTATTCGACGTAGCGCGGCAGCATGCCGATCCCGTGCGAGTCCACGCCGCGCAGGTCGGTCCGGACCATGTGACCTGCGGTGATCTCGGCGGGGGCGCGCTCCATCTTCATCGCCATCAGGACGTCGACGATGAACTCGTGCAGGCGCGTGTGCGTGACGAGGGCGGCTGTCTCGGCCATGGCGAGCTCCTCAATTGCAAATGATCGGCTGCCGGACGGAGCGAACAATCGGGTAAATCACTGTATGCACCCCGGGGAATGCACTGAGGGGTTTTCCGAGGATCGAATCCATGACTTCCCGGATTGCGACCTGCCGGTCCCAGCGCCGAAACTCCACACGAACTTCACACTCAAGAATTGAGCACCCAGGCAGGGAGATGGGCGGGGCCAGGGGGAGGAACGCCTCTTGAACCGTGTGTTTTTGCTGGTGCTCGTGGTCATCATCGCTGGCGCCGGAGTATCGGGCTATTTCGTCGAGATCGGCGGCAGCTCACCGCAATATCGGTTCGCCAGCGCTGAGCTCGGTCCACTCACCGCCGCCGTCTCGGCCAGCGGTAACCTCAACGCGGTCATCACCGTCCAGGTGGGCAGTCAGGTGTCGGGCCAGATCAAGGAGCTCCTCGTCGACTTCAACTCGGTCGTGACGAAAGGCCAGGTGATCGCGCGGATCGACCCGGCCATCTTCGAGGCAAAGCTCATCCAGGCCAGGGCGGACCTCGACTCCGCCAAGGCCGCGGTCCTCAACCAGCAGGCGCAAGTCGAGCGCTCGCGCGCCGACGTCGGGAACGCCCGGGCGGCGCACGCCGAGGCGCGCGCCCAGACGGCGAAGGCGCAGGTCGCCGTGCTCGACACCAAGCGCGATTTCGACCGGAAGACGGAGCTGTTCGCGCGCCAGCTCATCGCTAAGAGCGACCTCGACACGTCCCAGGCGGCGCACGACTCGGCGGTCGCCCAGCTGGACTCGGCGCGGGCGCACGAGCAGGCGCTGGAGTCCGCCATCCAGTCGGCGATCGCCCAGCTGCGCGTGGCGGAAGCCATGCTTGTATCGGCGCGCGCGCAGGTGGAGCAGAAAGACGCCGGCCTCAAGCAGGCCCAGGTGGATCTCGATCACACCACGATCCGCGCTCCGGTGCAGGGCGTCGTGGTCTCGCGCCAGGTGGATGTCGGCCAGACCGTCGCGGCGAGCCTGCAGGCGCCGGTGCTCTTCACGATCGCCCAGGACCTGACGAAGATGCAGGTCGAGACGAGCGTGGACGAGGCCGATATCGGGCGCATCAAGCTCGACGACCGTGCCACGTTCACGGTGGACGCGTTTCCGGGCGAGACGTTTGAGGGCACCGTCACGCAGATCCGGAAGGCGGGGCAGATCGTGCAGAACGTCGTGACGTACACGGTCGTCGTCGCCGTGGACAACCCGGCGGGGAAGCTCCTGCCCGGCATGACGGCGAACGTCAAGCTCGTCGTCGCGGAGAAGCCGAGCGTGCTGAAGGTCCCGAACGCGGCGCTCAGGTTCCGCCCGCCGGGCGCCGAGGCCGCGGCGCCGAGCGGATCGCCGGGTGGCCCGGTGGCGGGTGGCGCAGCGCCCTCAAAGAAGAAGAACGCCGACCGTCCCGCGAAGGACCCAAAGCTCTCTGAGGATCACGCGAAAAAGCTCGCCGGCCGTGTCTGGATCCTCGGCCCCGATGGAAAGCCGGCGCCAGTCCGGCTCGCGCTGGGTCTCAGCGATGGCAGCTTCACCGAAGTGCTGCGGGGCGATCTGAAGGAGGGCCAGGAAGTCATCGTTGGTCTGGCGGGGAGCGTGGGCGGGGGCGCCAAGAAGCCCAAGAGCGAGCGGCGCCTGAGACTCTAGCCGTGGCCGGACCGATCATCGTCGCCGAGGGCCTGACGAAGGATTACCATCTCGGGCCGCACACGGTTCATGCCCTCCGTGGCGTCTCGGTCACCATCGAGCGCGGCGAGTTCATCGCGGTGATGGGCCCCTCGGGCTCGGGCAAGTCCACCTTCATGAACCTCCTCGGCTGCCTCGACACGCCTACCGCGGGCCGCTACGTGCTCGACGGCGAGGACGTCGCCGGCCTCTCGTCGGACGCGCTCGCGCAAATCCGGAACGCGCAGATCGGCTTCGTCTTCCAGCAGTTCAACCTCCTGCGCCGGACGACCGCGCTCGAGAACGTCGAGCTTCCGCTGCTCTACGCGGGCGTGCCGGCCCGTGAGCGGCGCGCCCGCGCGCGGGCGCGCCTCAGTGCGGTGGCGCTCGCCGACCGCGAGGGCCATCAGCCGAGCCAGCTCTCGGGCGGCCAGCAGCAGCGCGTCGCGATCGCCCGGGCGCTCGTCAACGACCCGGCCGTGATTCTCGCCGACGAGCCCACCGGCAACCTCGACTCGCGCACCAGCGTCGAGGTGCTCGCGCTCTTGCAGCGGCTCAACCGCGAGGGGCTCACGATCGTGCTGGTCACCCACGAACCGGACATCGCCGCCTACGCGGGCCGCGTCCTCTCGTTCCGGGACGGCAGGCTGCGCAATGACGAGCCCGTGGCGGCGCCGCTCGACGCCGAGCGGGTCCTGGCGTCGGGGTCGGCGGAGGAGGCCGCCGCGTGAGCGTCTGGCAGAGCGTCCGCATCGCCATCCGAGCGCTGCGGGTCAACAAGCTTCGGAGCGCGCTCACGATGCTCGGCATCATCATCGGCGTCGCCGCCGTCATCGCGATGGTCGGCGTCGGCGCCGGCGCCCAGGCGCGCGTGGCCGAGCAGATCCAGAGCCTCGGGTCGAACCTGATCATTGCCCGCTCAGGCAGCGTGACCGCCGGTGGTGTGCGGATCGGCTCGGGAAGCCAGCTCACGCTCACCGAAGACGATGCCCTGGTCGCGCCGCGCGAACTCGAGAGCGTGCAGGTCGCCGCGCCCGCGGTGCGCGATACCGACCAAGTCGTGTACGGCAACCAGAACTGGTCGACCGTCGTGTATGGCGTGACGGCCGACTATCTCGAGGCGCGCGACTGGCCCCTTGCTGCGGGTCGGCCGATCGCACCTGCCGACATCCAGGGCGCCACGAAGGTCGCCCTGGTTGGTCAAACGTGCGCCGTGACCCTCTTTGGGGACGCTGATCCCGTCGGCGAGATCATCCGGATCAAGAGGATCCCGTTCACGGTGATCGGGGTGCTCGAGCGGAAGGGACAGAGCACGTCGGGCCAAGACCAGGACGATACGATCCTCATTCCCCTCTCCACGGCGAAAAAGAAGGTCCTCGGTGTGAGCCGAGCGGGGTTCCGATCGGTCTGGGCCATCTATTTCAAGGTCCGGCCCGGCGAAGACATGACGGAAGCGGAAGCGCAGATTCGCGTACTCCTGAGAGAGCGCCACAACCTGAGGCCCCAGCAGCCGGACGACTTCTCCCTCCGCAACCTCTCAAACGTGCTCGAGACACAAGAGGAGTCGTCGCGCGCGTTGACGTACCTGCTGGCCGCCATCGCCTCGGTCTCCCTGCTGGTCGGCGGGATCGGCATCATGAACATCATGCTCGTCTCCGTGACGGAGCGGACGAGGGAGATCGGGTTGCGGATGGCCGTCGGCGCCCGACGCGGCCACATTCTTGCCCAGTTCCTGGTCGAGGCGATCACGCTCTCGCTCATCGGGGGCATCATCGGGATTGTCTTGGGTCTGGCTGGCTCGCACGCAGTCAGCTATTTGGCCGAATGGCGGACCCTCATCGCGCCGGAGTCGATCGGGCTTGCGTTCGGCTTCGCCGCCGCGGTTGGAATCTTCTTCGGATTCTATCCGGCGCGAAAGGCGGCGCGGCTCGACCCGATCGATGCGCTCCGCTACGAATAGGATCGGGCGTGGGAAGAATCACATGACGGAGGGGGGACACTGACATGTTTGCGACTCAGGACGAGGAAGCGCGTCGTGGGATGCGTCGGCCCGCCGCCATTTCCCTTCCGAAGGGCACGCTGGGTGTTCTCACGCCCGGCATGGGGGCGGTCAGCACGACGTTTATGGCCGGGGTGGAGCTTGTCCGCAAGGGCTTGGCGCTGCCAGTCGGCTCGGTGACCCAGCTCGCCACCATTCGCTTGGGGAAGCGCACCGAGGGCCGCTCGCCGCTGATCCGGGAGCTCGTCCCGCTCGAAAAACTTGACAGCCTCGTCTTCG
>Ga0209378_1001195_pt1 | contig 18581 bp, 22 predicted proteins | sample GraSoiAngelo_156_FD_186170 | JGI IMG/M metagenome (GOLD analysis project Ga0209378, IMG submission 186170) | Grasslands soil microbial communities from the Angelo Coastal Reserve, California, USA - 14_1009_13_40cm (SPAdes) (version 2) | ecosystem: Environmental > Terrestrial > Soil > Grasslands ...
TCTCATTAGCCTATCGGACGATACCTATCCGGGCCGGGTTTTGGAGGGGTGATGTCGCAGGCGGACGCCACGGTCGTGCAGCTGCCGGAGGACGAGCGGCCCACGAAGTGGTACAACATCTTAGCGGACCTCCCGGAGCCGCTGCCGCCGCCGAAGGATCCGGAGACCGGGCCTTCCCGGCTGAAGGCGCTGCCCGAACTCCTCCTGGCGGAGTGTTTGCGGCAGGAGAACTCGACGCAACGATGGATCGACATCCCGCAGGAAATCCAGGACCTCTACGTCCAGGCGGGGCGGCCCCGGCCCCTGATCCGAGCCGCGCGCCTGGAGAAGCGACTCGGGACTCCCGCGCACCTCTACTACAAGACGGAATTCTACAGTCCGACGGGCAGCCACAAGGTCAACACGGCCTTGGCGCAGGCGTGGTATGCGAAACGCGAAGGGTACGAGCGGGTCACGACGGAGACCGGCGCAGGGCAATGGGGCACCGCGCTCGCCTATGCCGCGAGCCTGGTTGACCTCAAGACAACGATCTACTGGGTCCGCGCGGTCCACGACTGGAAGACCCAGCGACGGCACTTCATGAAGCTCTACGGCGCCACGGTCCACGCGTCGCCGAGTTCCGAGACGAACGTCGGGCGCGCGTTGCTCAAGGGCCAGCCAGACCATCCAGGCTCCCTCGGCATCGCGGTGTCGGAGGGCCTCGAGGACGCGCGGCGGGACGACACGGCGATCTACTGCCTCGGATCCGTCCTGAACCACGTCCTCCTGCACCAGACCGTGATCGGCCTCGAGACGCAACGGCAGTTCGAGCGCATCGGAGTGGAACCGGACCTCATGGTCTCGAGCCTCGGGGGCGGGTCGAACTTCGGCGGCTTCACGCTGCCCTTCTTCGCGGACGCGTTCCGCGGCAAGGAGATCCGGTTCATCGCGGCCCAGAGCGCGGCCGCGCCGAACTTGCAAGGGGAATACCGCTACGACTTCGCGGACCACGCGGAACTGACCCCGATGCTGAAGATGTACACCTTGGGCCACAAGACGGACCTGCGGCCGGTCCGGGGCGACGGCCTGCGGTACCACGGCTGCTCCCCCATCCTCTCCTTGCTGCGGCATCTCGGGTACATCGACACGATCGCGTATCCGGAGGACGAACGGCACGTCTTCGAGAGGGCCCGTCAGTTCGTCCAGACCGAAGGATTCTTGCCGGCTCCGGAGAGCGCGTACAGCATCGCCTGCGCGATCGACGAAGCGCTGAAGTGCAAGGAGACCGGCGAGGCCAAGGTCATCGCCTTCAACGTGAGCGGCCACGGCTTCATGGACATGGAAGGCTACGCCCAGGTCCTCGGGCTCTAGTCGAAGGATCAGGGCCGCACGAACGCGTCGGCCACGGCCGCATGACACGAAGTTGCTTTCCTCGCCGCGCAGTGCCATTATAAGCGAATAGTTAAATAACCGTTACGTCATATACTGACCGGAGAATGCGACCGTGATCGAAAAACTGACACACGTGCCCATCGTCGTGAGCGACCAGGACCGAGCCCTGAAGTTCTACACGGAGGTGCTCGGGTTCGAGAAGCGCGCGGACTATCAGAACCCTGGCAACCCTCGTTGGTTGACGGTCGCCCCGAAGGGAGTGGACGTCGAGATGATCCTCTTCCAAGGCAAGTACCAACTGGATCCGCGGGCGCCCGCGGAGGCGGGCAGCGGCGGCAACCACTGGGTATTCAAGACGAACGATCTGCGGAAGGACTTCGAGACCCTCAAAGCCCGCGGGCTGAAGTTCAAAGATCCGGCACCCGTCGAGGCGAACTACGGCCTCGCGGCCTACTTCACCGATCCGGACGGGAACCACCTGACGCTGCTCCAACCGGGCCCCGTATCGCCGCGAAAGGCCTGATGCGATGCTCGGGATGAAGAGCTATCCGAAGGCGTACATCGCCGCATGCCGCGCGCGGGTCGAGGCGAACTTGCGTGCGTATCGGAGGGAGGTCGGCCAAAAAGCCTCGAAGGAATTCGAGAATCGTTTTTTCAACGACCAGGTCCTCCTTCTGGACTACATGTTCGTGCACCGGCTCTCCGGCATCGAGGGAAAGGACGGTAATCCGTTGAACGAGGTCCGCGTCCTGTGCAACTCGATCCTCCTCAATGGCGGAAAGCTGCAGGTCGAAAGGCTCCCGGGATGGCCGCAGTCGGCCGTCGCGTCTCTGACACTCCCTCCAGAAAAGTCCCTCCTGAAGCTCCGAGACGGGGACGAGGTCAAGTTGCGCGAGGCCGACTTCACGCGGCTCTCCGCCGCGTTTTTCGCCGAGCTCGAGAAGAGGTTCGGGTGAGACTTCGTGACGAGTGTCTTCGCGGCCATCGCGGACCCCACCCGGCGGGCCGTCCTCGACTTGCTCGCGCGACGGCCGCGGGCGGCGGGCGAAATCGGATCGGAGTTCCCGCGAATTTCCCAACCGGGCGTCTCGAAACACCTCCGTGTGTTGCGCGAAGCGCGCCTCGTCGACGTGACCGTTCGGGCGCAGGAACGAATCTACTCGATCAAGCCCGAAGGATTGGCCGAACTCTACGAGTGGGTCGCGAAGTACCAGGCGATGTGGCCGGACACGCTCTCGGCCCTCGAACGGTACCTGGATGCGAGGGGCGCCGGAGAGAAAGCGAAGGGGAAGAAACGATGACGAGTTCGACCCGAGAACGAGAGGGGAACCGCCTTGGCGAGTCCGCGACCGGTGCCTTGAATACGCTCCGCCCAGAATCAGGGCTTGAATCAAAGGAAGGGATCTCGATGGCGATACCGAGCGGTCCTCGCGCAGGCCGTCTCACCTTCGAGGGCGACTTCGCGACCCTGACCTTCGAGCGAACCATCCGGCATTCCGTCGAAGCCGTGTGGGAAGCGATTACGGATCCTCAGCATTTGGCGCAATGGTACCTGACCGAGGCCCGCCTCGACCCGCGCCGCGGGGGGACGATCGACTACCTCAGCGGTCCGAACCGCCTCCATGTGACGGGCAAGATCCTCGCGTGGGAACCCCCGCGGCTGTTCGAGCACGAATGGAATGTCGAGCCCCGCAAGGACCTGCCGAAGGGGGAGCGGAGCATCGTCCGGTGGGAGCTCACTCCCGTCGGCGACACGACCCTCCTACGCTTCAGCCACCGCCGCCTCACCCGCCAGACCGCAGTTGTCTTCGCGGGCGGCATGCACGCCTTCCTCGATCGGCTCGAGGATCAACTCGAGGGACGTCCCCTTGGAAACTGGCTCGCCCGCGTGGGTGAAGTCCGTTCCGAATATCCGCAGTGGGGGTCTGGAGGAGGGGGCGAGCGATGAAGGTCGTGGTCCTCGGCGGCGCCGGAGTCGCCGGTCGTCATGTCGTCGAGGCCTTGCGCCGCAAGGGCGCCGACGCAGTCCCGGCGTCGCGTCGGAACGGAGTGGACCTCGCCACCGGTGCGGGCTTGCGAGAGGCCTTGGCCGGGGCGCAACGGGTCATCGATGCCAGCAGCGATGCGAGCCCTGATGAAGCGACCGCACGTGCCTTCTTCACCGCCTCGGCACGGCATCTACAACGGGAGGCGGAACGGGCCGGGGTGGAGCGCCTCGTCGTCGTTTCGATCGTCGGAGTCGACCGTCTGTCGGGCGGGTACGGGGCGGCGAAACTGGCCCAGGAGCGGGCCGTCCAGTCGGGGGCGGTCCCGGCTTCTGTCGTGCGGTCGACGCAGTTCTATGAGCTCCTCTGGAGGTTCCGCGACTGGGGACCGAAGGACGGCCTGTGGCGCGTTCCGGAACAGCTGGTCCAGCCGGTCGCGGTCGCGGCCATGGCACGCGCGCTCGCTCAACTGACCTTGGCGAAGGAACCGCCCGCGGGAATCGCCGAGGTCGCAGGTCCCCAGAAGGAGCACCTGGTCGACATGGCCAAGCGATGGGCCGCCCGACGAGGAGAGCCCTTGGAGGTGCGAGAACTCCCCGACGACAGCGCGGACGGCCGAGCGTCGAGAAGCGGGGCCCTTCTTCCCGGCCCGGGCGCCACAATCACGGGGCCGACGTTCCAACAGTGGCTCGATGCGGGGGAACGGGATCCAATGGATCCCGTCAACGCCGTCCCCTAGGACGACGCTCGCGCCGCGCGCCTCTTGCGGGCGCGTACGCCATCTGCGGCGAGGAATGCCCGCATCAACTTCATATCCGACGCAGCGGTCCTTTCACGTCGGAGAAAGGGGAGTGGAGCCTTGGGAGCCTACCTTCGGACGTTCGGCCTGTTCGTCCTTTTGACGTTCATCTTCGTCATCTTCGGCTGGGTCATCGGAAGCCTCTGGTTCGGCGCGGTGACCGGAATCTTCCTGTTCCTCGGTCTAGCCGTCTTGATGAACGTCATCGCCTACTTCGCCTCGGATCGGATCGTCCTCTGGTCCTACCGTGCAAAGCTCGTCACGGAAGCGGAGGCCCCCGGCCTGTATCGGATCGTCCGGCAGGTGACGCAGCAGTCGAATTTGCCGATGCCCAAGGTGGCCATCGTCCCGACCCAGACCCCGAACGCCTTCGCGACCGGTCGCAATCCGGAGCACGCGGTCGTGGCGGTCACGGAAGGCATCCTCCAGGTGCTCACCGAGGATGAGCTCCGCGGTGTCCTAGCCCACGAGGTCTCTCACGTCCGGAACCGCGACATCCTCGTGATGTCCGTCGCCGCAACCCTGGCGGGAGCCATTTCCTTCATGGCCCGCTGGTTCGGCTGGAACATGATGCTCGGAGGTTCCCGGGACCGCAATTCGAACGGCGTCACCGTCCTCATCGCCCTCATCGGCATGATCCTCGCCCCGATCGCCGCGCTCCTCGTCCAGCTCGCCATCTCCCGAAGCCGGGAGTACAAGGCGGACTACACCGGGGCGAAGACGATTGGACAGCCGATCGCCCTAGCGAGCGCGCTCGAGAAGCTCGAAATCGCAAACCGGCGCCGGCCCATCGCGTTTGGCAGTCCAGCGTCCCAGAGCCTCTTCATCGTGAACCCGTTCCGAGGTGGGGCCTTCGTCCGGATTTTCAGCACGCACCCGCCAATCGAAGAGCGGATCGCGCGGCTGCAAGCCCTCGCCCAAGGCGTGGACCGCTACTGATCTGAAGCCACGCACCAACCGACGCCGGCGCCGGAGGACTCCCCATCGGGTCCGTCTTGACTACCGAATCAAGAGCCGCGCGAGGATCCCGCCTGCGAGAAGGACGATGGATGCCAACAACTCGACCAAGGCCACCGCCTTGGGGCGGATCTCGCTGTCCTCCGGGATCCCGGACCAAGGACGCCATTCGGGAATGCCGTCCGACGCCTTCCAAGCTCTTCGAACGAGCCGGCCAGCGGCCACGAGGTCACCCGAACTCGTGCCCGACGTGTCGCCCATGTCGCGCGTCCAGGTCCTTGATCTGGTCGCGCACGTCGAAATTCGGCTCCATGACCTCGAACTCCTCGAGGTAGTTCCGGTCTTTGTAGATGATCGTCGTCCGACCGTCCTTCACGAGCCGGATCACGAGGTTCAGGTCGCCGCCGCCTTCCGGGCCCTCGAACAGGGTGTAGAAGCCGAGGAAATGACCGACGATCTCCTCGAATCCGGACTGCGGATAGTAGAAGCGGAAGCGGACCCGGTCGCCCGGGAAGATGTCCATCCGCTCGAGGAGCTTGTCATCGAGGACCCCGGCCTTCTTGAGGATCCTGCGCTCCTCGGTGATATCGTCCTTCGTCTCGACCATGGTGCTTATAGAGAGGGCCTTGGTCCGTCTTAAACCAGCGCCCAGGTCCCTTTCGTCGTACAGTACGTTCGCCACGATTATGCGCTCCGGGACCCTCCGGAAGGCATATGGAGCTAACGGGTAGCCGATGGGCCGGCCGGTTCATCGGCATGACTTTCGCCCTCGGCGGAGTCGCGTGGGTGATCTTCGCGCTGCTGGTCCTCGGGAACGTCCTGGCGGGCATGGGCAATTACGCCCTCGGGCCCGCGTCGTCCCGCATCGTGGCCGGAGGCGGGGCCGGCAGCTGGTTCACGATGGGCATCCTCGCCTACCTGATCGTTGCTGTCGGAGGGACCGGATTCACGGCGTTCTTCTATCAGCACATCGAGGGCACGATGGGCTCCGCCCTCGTGGGCGCGAGGAAGATCGGTGCCTGGATTCACCTGACGCTGGGCAGCCTTGGTTCCGCCGGAGCCTCGTTGATCATGGCGTGGGGCGGTTTTCAGGCGGGCGCCGCGCTGCTGACCACCGATGTCGGCGGCGGAGGACAAAATGTGCTGTACGTCCACACGAACATCCTCAGCCCCCTCGCCGTCCCGATCGCGTCCTTTATGGGAATCGCCCTGCTCGGCTATCTCGTCGGGGGGATCGTCTTGGCCTCGGGATGGATGGCGGCCCACAGGAAGTCCAAGGGGTCCTAGGGCGCGGTCCGGTGGGCGGCCACCGGGCGCGAGATCGCGGCGACCGTCCGTAGGGTCCCCACGGCGACGCTCACCCCCATCGCCAGCAAGAAGCCGAAGCCGACGAAACCAAGGATGACGGAGGATCGCGGAGACCCCTCGACGGCCAAGCCCGCCGAGAGCAGCACCGAGAGGAGTCCCAGGGTCGCAAAGACTTCGTGAGCCCGGACGCCGAGGCGCCAGGCGCGGAGCCCTCCCGTCACGTACGGAAGCAGGATCTCGTGGATGAGCCCAAAGATCTCGAACGTGGCGAATCCTAGGAGGACGATCCAGCCGTGGGCGGGCAGCCATCGGCTCGTGCCTCCGGGGACCACCGCCATGTAGACGGCCAGGAAGGAACCGAGGGCCAGCCAGCCACCGCCAAGGACGGAGAAGGACGCGGCCGGGCGTCGGCGCGAGCTCCGACGCCACATCCCGAAGACCAGGCCCGCGAACACGATCGACGCCATCGCTTCCGCGGCTGCAAACCCCACCAGAAGCGCCCCGCGAGGATCGTCGGTCCCCGCGAACGGAAGCGAGAGGGCGACCCCGATGGGAGAGGGAATGGCGAGGGCGGCGAGGACCGAGACCCATCGCGCCGCGGGGACGACCTCCAGGAATCGCGGCAGGAGATGAAGTACGAAACCGAAAAGGGCGAGCGTGACGAAACCGCCGACATAGAGGTGGACGAAGGAGCTTCCATAACCCGCAAGGGCTGGGACCAACGGGTCACCGCCAGGGGCGTTCAACACGAGCCCCAAGGAACCGAGAGGAAGGTACGCCCAGGCGGAACTTGTGATGAGGCGGGCGCGCCAATCGATTGAGGAGAGAGCGGCGGTCCGGGAGTCTCGCCGCGGGGCCGGCTTCCCCGACGTCCACGTCGCGACGATCTGGACCACGAACCACACTGCGGTAATGAGCCACAACGTTCGACCGAAAACGGCCGACCGGGAGAGGGCGAGCAGCAGGACGACCGACGCAATCGAGAAGAGAACCTGGATCAAAGCCAAGCGGGGACTCCGCAACTCACGGCCGGAGAACAGTGGGACGAAATGGTCGGCGAGGGCGAAGATCATGAGGCCGAGGAACCCGAACAGCGGCAGGTCGGTCGTCCACGCGACTCGAGAGAGGACCGTCAGGGGCCCGTAACTTTCGAGGCCGAGGGCTGCCGTCGCGAGGAGGGATGAGCCGACCCACGCGGGGAAGAAGAGGACGCCGCCGACGATCGCGACCCGCGAGGCGAGGTAGCGCACCGGGCGGCCCGGACCTCACGGTGGGCCAAGAACGTTCTCGTGGTCCCGGGATGCTCACGCGTCCATGTACCGATAGAACTCATACGGCGAGGGCCGGAGCGATGTCTGCAGGTGCTCGTCGAGCTTGAGCTCCTCGTACTTCTCTAGGAGGTCTTGCGGGAAGACGGTCTTCAGGAACATGTAGTCCGTCTGCAGGTGCTCGATCGATTCCTTCAGGGAACCGGGCAGTTCGCGGACCCCGTACTCTTTGCGCTTGCTCGCGCTCAGGTGGTAGAGGTCCTCATCGACGGGGTTCCCCGGATCGATCTTCCTCTTGACGCCGTCCAATCCCGCACACAGCATCGCGGCGAACGATAGGTACGGGTTGCAGGCCGGGTCCGGCGTGCGGTACTCGATGCGCTTCGCGGCCTCGATCCCCTGGTAGTACATGGGGATCCGGATGTTCGCGCTCCGGTTGCGTTTCGACCAGGCGATGAACACGGGCGCCTCGTATCCAGGTACGAGCCGCCGGTAGGAGTTCGTCGTCGGGTTCGTGAACGCGCACAGGCTGCGGGCATGGTCCATGAGCCCGCCGATATAGTAGCGGCAGGTCTGGCTGATTTCGGCGTACTCGTCGTTCGGGTCGTACATCATGTTCTTGCCCTTCGTCCAAAGGCTCTGGTGAACGTGCATCCCGCTCGCGTTGTCGCCGAAGATGGGCTTCGGCATGAACGTGGCCATCATCCCCATTTTGTGGGCGACCATCTTCATCACGTACCGATACGTGGCCACGTTGTCCGCCATCGGGACGAGTTCGTCGTACCGCATGTCGATCTCGCACTGACCGGCCGTCGCGACTTCGTGGTGGTGTGCGTCGAGGGTCATGCCGAAGGATTCGATCAGGACGCGACAGGCTTCGTTGCGGAAGTCCTGCAGACTGTCGACGGGGGGAGCGGGATAATAGCCTTCCTTGAAGCGAATCGGGAACTCCTTCCCTCCACTGTCGTTCCACGGCGCCTCCCGCGAAACAATCTCATACCCGGCGCCTGACCACGGATTTCGCGCGGCGTCGGCGGACGGAAGCAGCCGGATCCCGTCAAACACGAAGAATTCGATTTCGGGTCCCCAATAGGTGGTGTCGTAACCCTGGTCCGCCGCAAACTGAGCGGCCTTCTGCGCCATGTATCGGGAATCGCGGGTGAACCGCTCGTGACTCCCGCCCTCGTAGACGTCGACGATGAAGCGCGCAGTCCGGTGCTCTCCTTCGTACCAGGGGAGGACCGCGAAGGTCGAGGGGTCCGGGTTCATGACCATGTCCGACTCGTGGATCTCCTTGAACCCTTTGATCGACGAGCCGTCCAGTTTCCCAATGCCACGCTTGAATTCTTCGTTGCCGAGGGAGGTCGCAGGAATCGTGATATGCTGAAGGGCTCCGAGCACGTCGACGAACTGCAGGTCGATCCAGCGAATCTTTTCCGTTTCGATCTGTTTCAGCACCGAAGCCACGGTCATCTTCTTGGTTTTCGCCGGTGTACTCTGAGCGATTGCCATGTCCTTCCCGCCTGAACGGACCCACCCGGCCCGTTTGATGTCCATGGCAGAATTGTGAACATATATAAACTATCAGTCCAAGAAACCGTACAGATGGACGAAATATTGATGCCGGATGAAACAATGTTCAATACCCCACGCGGGCGACGTGCGCATCTGAACCAATCGCTCCCCCAAGGAGGACGAAACCATGGCCACCTCGCACCTTGACGACCTCGATGTCCGAATCCTCCGGCTCTTGAATGCGGATGCGAGGAAGTCGTTCCGTGAGATCGCGAAGGCGGTCGATGCGAGCCTCAGCACCGTTTCGAATCGCATCCGGAAGCTCGAGCAGGAAGGCATCATCGCCGGCTACGCGCCAATCCTCGCCGAGTCGAGACTCGGTTACGACGTCCTCGCTGTCGTGGGCGTCAAGATCCACAAGGGGAAGCTCCTGGACGTCCAGCGAAGGATCGCGAAGGACGACCGCGTCACCCACGTGTACGACGTCACGGGAGAATGGGATTCGATCGTCGTCGTCCGATTGAAGAACACCCGCGAGCTCGACGGGTTCATCAAGAGGCTCGGTTCGATGGACTATGTCGAGAACACCTATACGCAGGTCGTCCTGAATGTCGTGAAAGAGGAACGCCGCGTCCTTCTGTAGAATACGAGGATTGCCTACACAACGTTTATCCTGCTAGGACCGAATATTGTGGCTGGGGAGCGTGGAGGGCATGGCCGACCTCCTGAACTTCAATCCGAGCCGCAAACTCGAGTTCGACGTGGGCCGTCCCCTGGAGTTCGATGCCCGCCGTCCTCTCGAGTTCGACGCGGGCCGGGATCTGGAGTTTCAGCCGAATCGAGACTTGGGCTTCGGCCGCCGCGGGGTCGTGTTCCGCGGATACGTTTGCCCCATCTGCGGTTCCTTGGTCACCGAGGATGCCAAGCGCTGCACGGAATGCGGCGCCGTGTTCGATCCGGCTCCGAGGTCTGCGTCGCCTCCCGCGGCCGTGCCCGCGAAGTCGCCTTCGCCTCCAACGAAATCCATGAAACCAACGGCGCCGACGGCGAAGGGCGCTACCCCCGCGTCGACGGTCTACTGCCCCTTCTGTGGCGTCCGTCTGAAGAAGACGGATGGATTCTGCTGGAATTGCGGCGCAAAGATGGGCGGTGCGTCGGAGGCTGTGAAATTGCCGCAACAGAAGACGCAGCCGGTGACCCGCGATTGGCGGGAGCGACGGTGAGCCGATGGCGATCCTTGGTCTGAGCCCGTACACCTGGGTGATGATCGCGTTCCTGATGCTCCTCGTCCTCGTGCTGATCCTCGGGGACATCGGCGGGATCGACTTCGATCACGACATCAGTCCGGACGTGGACCTGGGGCTGAGTCCTCTCAGCCTGCCCATCGTCGCCTCGTTCGGGACCGCGTTCGGCGGTTTTGGCACGATCTTCGAGACGGTCGGCTTCGGGCCCATCGTCACTCCGATCCTCGCCGCGGTGTTCGCCGTCCTGGTGTCGGGCGGCCTGTACGTCGTGATGCTGAACCTGTTCGTGAAGAGCCAGGCCGAGACGCGTGTGGACCTGGCGACCCTCGTGGGGTACAAAGGACAGGTGATGATCCCAATCCGCCCCGGTCAGCCCGGGCAGATCGTCGTCGTGACGGAAGCCCGCGGACGCACACTGTTGCAGGCAATCTCCGACGACGTCGTTGGAACGGATGAGCATGTGGTCGTCGATTCAATCGTCGGCAATTCGGTCAAGGTGCACAAGATCTAGGGAGGGAGCAACATGGCTGGAGAAGACATTCTTGGATTCGTCATACTGGCAATCGTGGGCGTCGTGTTCGGGACCGTGCTGGCTTATGCGAGCCGCTACAAGAAAGTGCCTCCGAACATGGCGATGGTGGTCTATGGTCGGCGACAGAAAGGCATGGGCGGACGCGGCTACCAGGTGAAGTCTGGCGGCGCGAAATTCATCGTGCCCATCTTCGAGTCGGTGGAGTGGTTGAGGCTCGACGTCAGGACGCTCGACCTCGTCGTCACGGACATCGTCACGGACGTGAAGCGGTCCGGGGCGAAGATCAACATCAAGGCCGTCGCCCAGGTGAAAATCTCCTCCGACGAGGCGACCTTGAACACCGCGGCGGAGAACCTGCTCGGGAAGACGGAACAGCAGGTCGACGAGATCGCCCTCAAGACCCTCGAAGGACACGTCCGTGGGGTCTGCGCCACCCTGACGGTCGAAGAGGTGAACTCGGACCGGGACGCGATTGCGTCGAAGATCCTCGGCATGGCCGGCAACGACCTGAGGAACATGGGGATCGAAATCCGGTCCTTCGTGATCAAAGAGATCGAGGACGCCCAGGGCTACCTCGACGCCCTCGGCGTGAAGCGCACTGAAGAGGTGAAGCGAGACGCGCGGATGGGAAAGGCGGGCGCGAACCGCGAGGCGACGATTGCGGAGGCCCAAGCCGCCCAGGAGGCGGAGAGGGCGAACGCGAGCGCCGAGGCGAACGTGGCGCAGTTCCACCGGGACCGCGACATCATCAAACAGCAGTCGGAGACCCAGGTGGAGCTCGAGCGCGCGAACAAGGAGATCGCCTTCCAACTTCAGACCGCAAAGAGGCAGCAGGAGCTGATCGTCGAGCAGCGGAAGATCGACATCCGCGCGAAGGAGCAGGAAGTGCTCGTCCAGCAGCAGGAAGTCAAGCGACGAGAACAGGAGCAAGAGGCCGCGCAGGTCGTGCCCGCCAAGATGGCCGCGGATGCGGTGGCGGCCACGGCGGATGGTGAAAAGCGGAAGTTGATCATCACCGCGGAGGGGGAGAAAGAGCGAGCCATCCTCGTGGCGGAGGGGGAAAGGGAACGCCTCTCCCGAACCGCCGCGGGGGAAGCCGAACGCATCCGGCAGGAAGGGACCGCCGAGGCGGACATCATCCGGCTCAAGGGGGAGGCCCAGGCCTATGCGATCAAGGCGACCGGCCTCGCCGAAGCCGAGGCGATGCGCGCGAAGGCGGAGGCTTGGGGGCAGTACGGTCGAGCCGCGGTGACGCAGCTCATCGTCGAGAAGCTCCCCGAGATCGTCGCGAACGCCGCGAAGTCCCTCGAGACGACCCAGAAGCTCATCATCATGGGCGAACGCGGGCCGTCGCAACTCGTCGGCAGCGTGGTGGACATCGCCGCGACCGCGCCGGCCCTAGTGAAGGCCTTGACAGGGATGGATCTCTCCGAGCTCGCGGGCAAGCTGAAGGACATCGCGAAGTGAGGGAGCGGTGAATCCGGCCGTCGAGTGGTCCGTCGGGAAGGACCCGGACCTCATGGTCGAGGTCTGGTCGACGGCCGCCCTCACGGAGGCGGTCATCGAAGCGCTCCTCGAGGATCCCCAGAAGTTGCAACTGGCCCTCGAGGCGCTCGGCCCCCGTCCGCGGCCCGCGTGACCACGCTCGGCGACGTGACTAGAGATTCATCACGACGACGTCTTTGACGGAGCGCATTCCCTGGAACGGCAGGACGATGCGCCCTTCCGGGTCCGTCTTCAGTCCCTTCGTCGGCGTGTTCTCGGCCGGAGCGACGAGGACGTCGGACAACTTCCCGCTCTTCGTGTTCACGATGAAGTTCTCGATTGTGCCGAGGATCTGACCGTCGTTCGTCATGACCGTCTTACCCCGGAGCTCGGTGGCAAATTTCTTCATCCCATCACCCGCATCGGTGTGGGCCCACCGCGGCACCGCCACGATGGCGTCCCATCCCTTGTCTGACAGACATCCGACGCACGCTATTTGAAGATTCCGCCACGATCGTTCGGCCTAGGGAGCGGGGCGCATGACGGTCGCACTTGGCACCATCGCCCGGAGGCTCTTGAGGTATGGGAGGACGGCGCCGCCCACTCCCAGGACGACCCCGACGAGGAGGAGCCACCATCCGAGCCCGGGACCCCAGGACCACGTCATCCCCGACGACGGCTCCGCGGATCCCCAGAAGCCTCCGACCGTGAAGGTCCCGATGTCCGTCGTCGCGGCTCCAGGGATCGCGACGATCGGGTAGAAGAGGGCGAAGAGCGCGACGCCGAGGACGACCAAGCTCAGGATCAGGAGGTTCGCGGGGGGCATCTTGCGGGAGAACTCAAAACGGAAGAGCCCGAGGGTCAGGCCGAGGACGACGAGGTACACGACCTCGAGGACGTAGGCATTTCCCGCGACCCTGGCCGTCTCCGAGTACGAGAACGCGGGCGACGAGTACGGCAGGATCGTCGTCAGGCTCCAGACGCCGCCGCTGTAGTGGTCGGCCGTGAAGGTCACCCAGCCGAAGGAACCGATGTCGTGGTTGACTCCGACCGTCCGGCTGAAGGACCAGAACGGCTGGACGAGGGACACCAACGTGAAGAGGATCGCGAGGCCGATCATGAAGAAGGACGATTCGACCAGGAGGAACAGTTGGAGCTTCGTCCGCAAGCGTGGAACGAGGCGCATTGTCCCTCGAAACGAAGGACTTGGATAAAAAGGGTCGGATACAAGCCGCCGGAATCACCGGTACAGGATGTTTTCCTCGCGGCGGCCGCGGTCGACTCCCTTCTTGAACTTCTTGTCGAACTCCTCGTAGAACTTGATCGTGTCCGCATCGATGCTCGGCCGGACCACTTTGATCGCTTCCTGGAACTGGGCCATGGTGACCTTCTTCGCATGCTTCGTCTCCCGCAACGCGATCATCGCGGACTCGCGGCACAGGCCTTCGATGTCTGCGCCGGAGTATCCATCCAGGTCGACCGCGAGCTCCTCCAGGTCGACGCCCTCGAGAGGCATGCCCTTGGTGTGGACCTTCAGGATCGCGAGGCGCGCATCCTTGTTCGGCGTGGGCACCAGGAGGATGCGATCGAACCGGCCCGTCCGGAGCATGGCCGGATCGAGCCGATCGGGTCGGTTCGTCGCGCCGATTACGCAGACCCCTTCCAGGGTTTCTAGCCCATCCATCGAGGTCAGGAGCTGGTTGACGACGCGCTCGCTCACCCCGCTATCCGTGTCGAAGCCCCGGACGTGCGCGACCGCGTCCAATTCATCGAGGAAGACGATGCAAGGCGCGACCTGCTTCGCCTTCTTGAAGATCATGCGGACCGCCTTCTCGGATTCTCCGACCCACTTCGACATGACCTCGGGTCCCTTGATCGAAATGAAGTTCGCCTCCGACTCCGTCGCGACCGCCTTCGCCAGGAGCGTCTTGCCGGAGCCCGGCGGGCCATAGAGGAGGATGCCGCGAGGCGGACGAATCCCCATGCGCTTGAACGCGTCCGGGTCCTTGAGGGGCATCTCGACGGCTTCGCGGAGTTTCATCTTCACATCCTCGAGGCCGCCCACGTCGGTCCAGCTCACGCGCGGGACCTCCACGAGGACCTCCCGCATCGCGCTCGGCTCGACTTCCTTCAAGGCCTGCTTGAAATCGTCCGAGGTGACGCGCATCTTCTCGAGCGTCTCCGCGGGGATCGGCTTGTCCAAATCGATGTCCGGAAGGTAGCGCCGGAGCGCTTTCATGGCGGCCTCCCGAGCGAGCGCCGCCAGGTCCGCGCCAACGAATCCGTGGCAGACGTCGGCGAGCTCGGAAAGGAGCGCGTCTCGGTCCTCCTCCGCGCCTTCGATCGGCATGCCGCGGGTGTGAATCTGCAAGACCTCCTTCCGTCCCATCCGGTCCGGCACTCCGATCTCGATTTCGCGGTCGAAACGACCGGGCCGGCGTAGCGCGGGATCGATCGCCTCGTCCCGATTCGTCGCGCCGATCACGATGACTTGGCCACGGCCGGAGAGGCCGTCCATCAACGTGAGGAGCTGGGCGACGACCCGACGCTCGACCTCGCCGGTGACCTCCTCACGTTTCGGCGCGATCGAGTCGAGTTCGTCGATGAACAGGACGCTCGGGGCGTTCTTCTGCGCCTCCTCGAATTTCTCACGAAGGCGTTCCTCGCTCTGCCCGTAGTACTTCGACATGATCTCCGGGCCTTGAATCGAATAGAAGTTGGCGCCCGCCTCGTTCGCGACGGCCTTCGCGATGAGGGTCTTGCCCGTCCCCGGCGGGCCATAAAGGAGCACCCCTTTCGGTGGATCGATGCCGAGCCGCTCGAACAGTTCCGCGTGCTTCAGCGGGAGCTCGATCATCTCGCGGACTTTCATCAGCTCCTCTTTCAACCCGCCGATGTCCTCGTACGTCACGGTAGGCGTGAGGACCTCGCCCTCGCGGACCGGCTCTTCTTTCATTTCGATGATCGTGTCGTCCTGAATCTGCACGATGCCTTTCGGCGCGGTGCTGATGACCATGAACGGCAAGGCACCGCCCATGAGCGCAATCCCCGGGACGATGACGACATCGCCCTTGTTCAAAGGCCGCTTCAGTAGGCCGCGCTTCACGAAGTTCTCAATTCCCTGACCGAAGGAAATCTTGTGACCTTCGCTGATAATCGGCGCAATCGTGATCCGTTCCGCGGGCAGGACCTCGGCCTTCCGGACCTCGATCTTGTCCCCGAGGCTCACGCCGACATTTCGACGGACGAGCCCGTCAATCCGGATGATGCCCTTGCCCTCGTCTTCCTGCATGACGCGGAAGAGCTTCGCCGCGGTCGACTTCTTTCCGATGATCTGGATGATCTCTCCGACGTCCACACCCAAGGCCACGCGGGTCTTCGTGTCGACTCGAGCGCGGCCCAAACCGACGTCGGATTGTGGTGCCTCGGCCACCTTGAGAACAATTCGCTCCGGCACGGTGCTTCGAACTCCCCCGGCTTATATCAAAGTTGTGGGTCGATAATCGTTTGTCGAATTGGCGTGGCTCACGAAGTGGTCCGACGCTCTCGAACTTCGCTCGATTGGTGCACCGACAAACGTTTCGCCTCGACGATGTCAACCTTGCAGTGAGGCCCGATGACGACCGACTCCCCCTTCACGAAGGCCGCAGTCGTCGCCTCGAGCTCGATATCTTCGCCCTCGATGCGATCCACGGTCAACTCGCCCCGCACGCGGAAAAATCCGCCCGTCGCCTTGACTTGGACGTCTTCCGCCTCGATCGATGTGACCCTCGAAGTCCCGCCGAGATCGATGTAGACATCCTCAGCCTTCAGACCCCCATCGAGCCGGATGGCCCCGCTGGAGTGGAAGTCCTCCGCTTGGACGGGACCCTTCACCTGCATGGAGCCGCTCGCCGAGAGGTCTTCGACCTGGATCCTCCCTTCGACTTGGAGGGACCCGCTCGATTCGACGGTTTCCGCCTGCACGTTCCCCGCAATGCGCACGGAGCCAGCGGAACGGAATTCCTCGACTTGGACGTCCCCTTCGAAGGTGCAGGCACCCGCGATGCGGGCGACTTCCGCGATGAGGGACCCTTGGACCCTCGCGCTCCCCGCCGACTTGAACTCGTGCGTCCTGACGGGGTTGCCGCTCACCACGCCGCTTCCGACGATTTTGATCGTTTCGTCGCTCAGCTTCGTCGTCCCGCCCGAGAAGTCGACCGCCCGCATCGCCTCTCCCACGGCGCGGACCGCGTCGTTGGCCATGCGAGTGGCGTCGGCGGTCGCCTGCGCGACCGCGCCTCCAATCGCGGACCCGAGATCGACGCTCGGGGGTGCGGCCTCTTCCGATTCCTCCGGCTCGTCCGGTTCGGACTCGTAGCGGGCTTTGATCTCCAGGTACGTCTTTTCGTTGATCTCGCCGCGCGCGAGTCGCTCCTCGAGCTTACGCAAGATGTCCTTGCGTTTCATAGCGTCCACCGGATAGGGCTACGGACCGCGAAATACGTTTCCCTCTGGTCCAACACTTCGAACCCTTTTCGTGGGATCGGCAGCATCGCAGTCGGTGTGATCGTCATTCCCTTCCGCCCTCGTCGGTGCAGGCCGAGGCGCATCGTCGCTTCATGAAGCCCGGCGTTCTTGTTCCCGAACATGACGAGTCGATGCCGGCCTCGGGATTTATACAAGCCTCGCGGATATTAATGACATCATCCGCCGCCCTCCCGACATCTTCTCCCCGGGAGGAGATGACGTCCGTCGCAAGGCGGAAGAACGTTGAAGTATGCCGAAACGACTCGCAGGCCGGAATGCCGGAACCCCTGGAGCTGATCCACATCGCGGCCTCCGAGACGCGCCGCCAAATCCTTCGGTTGCTCCAGCAGGGATTCGATCATCCCGAGGATCTCGCCAAGAAACTGAAGATTCGTCGGACCTCCGTCGACAAGCAGCTCGCGGAACTTTTTCAGTGGGGCCTCGTGGACCGGGCCGCGATCTTTCCGCCCAATGGACGCCCGCGGATCGTGTACCAGGTCACCCAGCGGGGCAAGGATCTCCTCGACCTCTTGGAACGCGTGGTCAAGGAATACACCGTCGCCTTCAAGTCGGATTTCGCGCGCGAACTCGAGTCCCTCGAGGCGAAACTCGCCGCGGGCGAAATCGCGGAGGAGATGTACTTCAAGCGCCGGAAGGAATTGGAGACCCGGTACGAACTAGCGCTTTGACCGCCGCTGGGTTCGGCGCGCCCGGGCAATCGCCTCCTCGAGGGAGAAGTCCCCTCGGGCGACCGCTCCCGCCAACTCGGACGAAATCGTGACGAGGCCCCCGCTCTCGAGGCGCGATCGTCGTTGGATCTCCCGGACCTCACCGGGCGTGGGACGTATCTCGAAGGGGGGCTGCACGCGCCGCCCCGGCGTCCGCGCGATGTCGATCGCCGCATCGACGTCCGGCTGCGGCGTCCGATGGGTCGTCCCCGCCTCGTCGACGATCTCGACGCGGAGGTGGTCCCGCGCCAGGGCGTTCAGGATCCGGTTGCGGTTCGTGGGATCCCCGTGGCCGATCCGGACCCGGACCTCTGTCGCGGGGAACGTCCGAATCGCCTGGCGGACGTGGAACGCGACGGCTTCGGGACTCGCGGCCATCCTCGTGTCGATCACCTCTCCATCCCCAATGATGGCGACACCCGGCTCCCGGCCCGGATCGATGCCAACGAGCAACTCGCTCCAGAACGATTTCCCCTTGAGGATCTGGATCGCCTTCGCAATCGACGAATCGATGTCGTCCACCGCGACGACGTGCCGGGACCGGACTCGTTCGGCCTCGGCCGGCGAGGTCAGGACGGCCCCGACGGTGTCCGGAATTCGACGCGCAAAGGAGAGGCTCACGAACGGCAGGTCGCGAGCCTTCAATGCGGCGACCAGGTCGTGGTAGAGGCGGAAATCCTCCGTGAGCAGGCCGAGGACCTTGCGCATCTGCAGCCGCAGAAACCCGACCGGGACAGATAATCCTTGGCCGTCCGGGGCGTTACCAGAAATGATTCACACTGCTGATTACGGAGCCGTAACCGATTACTACCGTCCTTCGGCATCGTGACCGCGAGGAGATTCATATCCTGCAAGATCAGGTCGCGGGGAGTCAGGTCAC
>Ga0209378_1001207_pt1 | contig 18519 bp, 12 predicted proteins | sample GraSoiAngelo_156_FD_186170 | JGI IMG/M metagenome (GOLD analysis project Ga0209378, IMG submission 186170) | Grasslands soil microbial communities from the Angelo Coastal Reserve, California, USA - 14_1009_13_40cm (SPAdes) (version 2) | ecosystem: Environmental > Terrestrial > Soil > Grasslands ...
CGAATCCTCCCTGAAGAAACTCGACAGCTAGAGAAGAAACCGACGAAGAGTTCTGAAGCCTACAATCTGTACCTCAAAGGGAGATATTTCTGGAACGAAAGGACAAGGGAAGGCCTTCTGAAAGCAATCGACCAGTTCAAGCAGGCAACCAAGCTCGACCCGAACTTCGCCTTGGCATATTCCGGGATAGCGGACAGTTATGCAGTGCTAGGTAACTATTACCAAGTCCCCTACCTTGAGGCGTTCGAAAAGCAAAAAGAGAACGCGTCGAAGGCCGTGCAGATTGACGACTATTCGGCGGAGGCCCATACTTCCCTGGCGGCTGCACTCGGGAACGATTACAACTGGGACGGCGCCGAACGGGAGTTTAACAGGGCGATCGAACTCAATCCAAACTACGCGACAGCCCATCACTGGTATGGAGTAGTCCTTCTGCGACAGGGCAAGCTTGGCAAGGCACTCCATGAAGCGTCAAAGGCTCAACTACTCGACCCTATGGCCTTGCAAATCTCCGTCTTTCGCGCCGTCGTTTACGATGCAATGAAAAAGTATGACCTCGCGGAGGAGCAACTACGGAAGGTCCTTGAGGTTGAGCCCAACTTCGTCACTGCCCACGGCAACCTCTCCACGGTGCTCCTCCATCAACGGAAGTATGACGAACTGGAGAGAGAGGGAAGGGAAATACTACGACTCACACATGACCGCCCGGTGTCAAAGGCCTGGATGGCCGTCGGTTATGCGTTCGCAGGTCGGAAGGAGGAGGCAAGGGCCATATTGATTGAGGTGAATAAACTGCCGCCCGAAATGTACCTCGCAGCAAAGCCGATTATCTACACCTACCTAGGGCTGGGAGAAAAGGAAAAAGCAGTTGAACTAATCGAGAAAGAATGGGAACGACACGCTGACTGGCTACCAGACCTGATGTGGGATCCCCTCGCAGCAGGCATCAGGTTCGAACCCAGGGTCGTCGAAGTCTTGAAGAAGATCGGACTAGAGCACTGACGCCATGCCGTCCTACAGATTCCCGTCGCCGCAACCTACGAAGTGAATGCATGTATTTTAGAAGTCCTCGTCATGACGAACGTGAAGAGGATCATTGATCATTGCTGGAGCAGGATCGGCCTGACATTCAATGGTAACCTTGTGAACCCGGGCGGGCGCATCGCCAAAGGGACGGATTTGGGGAGATTCAAGAACTCGCCGTAAGTGGCGACAATCCAAGCTTATTTTTCCTTAAATTTGGGAAATCATTCAGTTCTAGACGAGAGCCAGCATTCTTGGCTGATGAAAAAGGAGTCGGACTCAAGGGCTGGCTAACAGGGCCCAGACGAAAGACCCCGATTGACCAGCCTCAAGTCGAGAAGCTTGTTCCCTTGGACAAGCATCGGATAGCCGTGCTTCCGATGACAAACATCAGCCCGGACAAGCGAGATGAATATTTTGCCGAAGGAATAACCGATGAATTAATCACAGCAATCTCGAAGATCCCTGAGCTTCACGTAATTGCGAGAACCTCCTCGGAGAAGTACAAGGGCTCGGGGAAAGGAATTTCTGAAATCAGCCGGGAGCTACGGATAGGCAGCATCATTGAAGGGACTGTTAGAAAGGCTGGAAACCAACTGAGAGTTACAGCACAACTCATCGACTCTCAGTCAGAGGAGAGCCTCTGGTCCGAGAGCTATGATAGGGAATTTGGCGACATCTTTAACATTCAAACCGACATCGCCCGAAACGTGGCTGAAGGCCTCAAGATACAGCTTCATTCAAGAAACCCGAGGTTCCAGAAAAAACCGACGGAGAGTTCTGAGGCGTATACACACTACCTCAAGGGGAGATATTTCTGGAACAGGGGAATGTTGGAGTACGAGAAAACCCACAATGAGTTCGAACTGGCAATCCAGAAGGATCCTGCCTTTGCCCTCGGATACTCTGCACTCGCTGACACCTACCTCATGATGTGCAGGAACAGCTACGTTTCACCAAAACTTGGCTATCCAAAAGCCATAGAGCTTGCGAGAAAGGCGATTTCCCTCGACGAAACGATGTCGGAACCTCATGCCGTGCTGGCCGCGATCCTACAAGAGTACGAGTGGAAGTGGAACGAGGCTCAGACGGAATTCACCCATGCTATAGGGTTGAACCCTAGCTATTCAACAGCTCACGCCTGGTATGCTTTGTACCTAGGACATGTGGGACGATGCGAGCTAGGGATCAACGAGGCCAAACGGGCAATAGAATTGGACCCTTTAGGGCCGAGGGGGTATCAATCCTTGTCAGAAGAGTATCTCTTCTCTCGCCAATATGACAAGGCGATAGAAGCAGCTGAGACAATTATGGAACTTAATCCAGAATCAGGAATACCATATGGGACTCGCGCGGTTGTTGAGGTCGAGAAAGGAATGTACAACGAGGCTATTGCTGACCTCCAAAAAGCTAGCAAAGTGTTTGGCCCTGACGTACCCGCGGGAAGACTGATCGGAAGGCTTGGCCACGCCTACGCAATATCAGGGAGGACCGCAGATGCGAATCGAATCCTTCATGAGCTCGAAAACCAACCTGTCCCGTCAAATCAGAAATGGCCGTTTCTTCCTCCGCCCGGTAGGGCATTGGAAATTGGATTTGTCCAACTTGGACTGGGGAACAACCAACTCGCACTTGACTGGCTTAAAAGAGCGGCTGATGAACGCATGTCCGGGATCATCCATCTCAAATGCGACCCCATATTCTCGAACTTAAGAGAAGAGCCATCTTACAAGACCCTGCTCAACAAGATGGGTTTGGATCGCGCGAGCATTGGAAACTGAGCCTGTCCTGTTCCGCAGGATTCCGTCCTCAGACGGAACAAAGCACAAGTCTGAGATTCTCCTGAAGCGATGCCCTTGGAAGGGAATCGAACTCAGGTTTGGACTCCCAACCGTTCAGACCCTCTTATAGAGCTTGAACTCTTCATTGATCTAGGTTCGTCATTCCCAGACAGAGATCAATCAAAACTAGTTTGAACTCCTTTCGGGGGAGCTAGGTCACCATCCCTCGGGCGTGATTGCAAATGCAAGTTCAATGTTTAAGCCGTCGAGTCCCACAAATAATCAGCGGTATACGAAACCCTCAATTTGTTACTGCTTGGGCGAGTCGGCCGAGATGTGGACCTACCCAAGTATGGATTGGGAATCTATGAAGGGCCTGATTCGGTTGTCTTCGGAAACGATGCAATTCCATTCAAAGACCGGCAGTGTTAAATTCGGAGCGGGCGAAACCTAAAACTTGCCACTCTAACCATTTTCCCGCCCCTCTCTTAGGTCTTGAAACGATTCTTCTGGCGGAGCGCCGAGGAGGGGCGCAGTGAGAAGAAATACCCAGACAATAGGAGGATGATCAGTCCAGATGGAGGCTCAATACGCGGAGGCCAAGGAGAACCTTATCGCAGAACTCAAGGAGAAGACTACAAGCATAACCATCAAAGATTTCAGCCCAGCAGGAATCAGAGTCGATTACAACTCCGAAGGAGAAGTCACAGGCATGTACAACGCTAGGCACATTGAAACGGCGAGCGGCCTAGTCAAGCCAGACGGAAGCTCGGAATATGAAAGCCCGAGGAATCGATACTACCAGCGACGGCGACACCATACTCATCACAGCGAGGGGAAAGGGTAGGGTAGAGACCCCCACTAGTAGTACACTCGAGGGCGAACACACATTCCAGACTGCCTCAAAGAAGCTAGCATGGCTCAACAAGGTCAAGGGCCGGCATGAAGGAACCTACAACCCCGCCACAGGTGAAGTGTCTATCAGGCTGTACGGAAAGACATAGCGATGCGATGCACGGTGCTTGCCGTGAACCCTCTATTTTTCGTCTCTATGTCTTCCGATTCTCCTTCAGGATGAACTCCACGAGGCTTAGAATGCTGTCCATTTGTCTCGGCGGGAACCGAGTGGTTTAAGAGCGTTCTGAAGAAGAGAAGGGGCGATCGGACCGCTTCGCTAGATTCTTTGAAGGAAGTCTTATACTCGCATACAGGTTCTGCCCAGAGATAGCTTGGATACCGTTGAGAGATGGAGCGGGCCATTGCTCCTGCTCGGCGGAGGGTTGATTGTCGTAGCGTCTATCATACACCCTCAAGGGACTGCATCCCCAGTTTGTTCAACAGTCGCTCTGGGTCCCAGCGCATATCTTTGAGTACGCCGGGTGGACGACCATCCTCCTGGGGCTTGTAGGCTGGTACTCGCGGTTCTCAGCCAGCCTCGGCAGACTTGGCACCTCGGGCTTTCTACTCTTCTTTTTGGCGCTTGCCACTGGCGTGGGATACCCACTGTGGAGCGATCTCCTCCTCGGGCCTTACATGGCGGCTAACTCGCCCTCGCTGTACGACGCCCTATCTACGAACAACGGCTTCATTGCAATATTTCTAATAGGTTTTTTTGCCCTCGTTTCCGGATATCTTGTCTTCAGCGTGGCGGTTGTTCGAGCCAGAGTCCTCCCCAGATGGGGCTTTTGGCTCATTGTTCTCCAAATTATCGGGCTCGCCTCTATCTTTGGAAGCGCAATAGCCTTTGCCGCATTCCTCATATTCGAGGCCCTTTTTGGACTCAGCATCGCTGGCTGGGGATATGCTATTCTCTCGACGCGGAACCGAGTCGAGAGTTCTAAAAGATTACAAGTAGGCTGATAATTCTTCTGAGCCTAGAACTATTTCGCTACCTTCCAAATGAAGCCAAGTAGCAGTAACAACCGCTATACCGAGCCAGCGTCACCCACGGGAACTAGTGCCGTTTCAGGGGAATTGAAGAGGGCCCATCGGAGTCACTGGCTCGAAACATACACACACTCCCAAGCATATCGTATCGCGTTACTCTTACTCTGCACACCTTGCAATAGGATTCTTTTCAGACCAGTGGGTAATTCAGGCGTTTGGGAGGCAGCCAGCGTGTTATTCTCGGCTATGACCGAGTCTTACAGAGAGAATGATCATCGCTTCCTCTACCCGTCTTATGACTAGCCGCTTAGGTATTCTAACATTGCGCCTTTGTCGCTTTGGCTGAATGGCAGACCATGCTCTGAATGTCGTGGTAGGTGTCGATAGTTCTCCGGATCTTGAGCCTCAGAACGTAAGGGCGCATGGTCTCTCAACATGGATTAGTCGCTGGTTCTATAGTTTTCAATCTCTCGACCAGATGCCAAAGCTAATGAGACTTGAGCGCAAAGCTATCTCTGAAGATGGCTCTTTCCGGGGTTGTAGGCCTTGGAGGACCGGTGGGATTCCTCTTGGCTTCAGTGGGGTATGCCGTATCAGTGACGATGGCAAGAACCTTCGTGTCCCTCGAGTCTCATTGTGTCCAAGCTTGTCCAGTTGTGAGAATTGAGGGATTCCAATTCCATCACTTCTATTATGGCCTGATCCTCTCAGCAGTATCACTCGGCATGCTGCTACTCAGTCGACGACAGCGAGTTCGTTGGGACGCTTCCCTGTTCTTCGGCATGGGAATTGGACTAATGGCCGATGAGACTGGATTCCTTTTCTTGGGCACGACTTACGATAGCACGTTGTCTTTCTTCATTGTGGGTTTAGTGGCTGCAGTTTTCGTCCTTGCAATGTTTTACACTGCTTTGACAGCAGGACTACTAGACTTCAAAAGTCTAGACCGAGCCGATGTTCTCACATTTGCATCCATCGTACTGGTCATTCTCGGAATGGTCATTTTTGACAGACCGTTCCGGTTCGTTTTGGAGGTCGTTGGAGTTTTGGCCTGGTCGACCGCACTTGTCCTGCTCGGCTTGCACGGAGGAACGCACATGCGTAAATTGCGGTTGACCTCAGGGCCGAAGCGTGCAGACTGACGATCTACGATTGGACTTGTGCGTAAAGTTCGATTTTCTTAATGCTGGATCTTATGTAGGTAGCCTCGGCATTGGACCGCTCGCATAAGCCCCCCAGTCAGGCGGGTCTGCACGCATTGCCTCCACGATCTTGTTGAGCGTCTGAATGAAAATCTGCGGCCCAACTAGGCTCGCGGCCACCCTGTCGGCTTTCAGACAGCAGTTTGCATACAAAATCTTCGGCGCGGGGAATGTCTTACACGGCTGTTTGACCCCCCGTGTTGCCAAGCGTAGGGAAAGATGTTCGCCAAGATGCCCGAACAATCTACCCGCTATACCACCCTTCCTACATCTTGAGACTCGGATCAGTCAAGACCCAGAGATACATCGATTCTCTTGCGGGGATACTAAGATCCGAATGCCAATGAGTTCCATCTTCTGCAAGGAAGAAAAACCCTAGACAACACCAAGCATGGTTCCGAAATTAGAGGTGAGGAAAAGATTCAGATGGCGGTGAGAGTTGGAAAGGCAGATCCGGCTTACTACCCATACCGCAGGAGCTTCAATAGGTTCTCAAGGTAGTTGTGATTAAGCCATCCAAGTAATGGTGCTTCCATAAAGGGAACAATTTCCTTTGTCTTGGCATAATCGTCCACGCCAATCAACCGGACCGCTTCACATAGTTTCCGAAGAAGAACTAATGAACAGAGTCATTCGCGTGAAAGCTCGGATTGTGCTCGCAGGAAGGCAGACTCTCACTCTTAGAACGGAAGAAGGCATCTTCGAGATCACACCGAAACTAGCTAAGAAATTGCTCCGCGAGCCAAAGCCTCGACCAAGTAACGGGAAGAAGTTGTTGAAAAGAGAATGAATGTTGCGATCATCGGCGGAGGAATAACCGGACTCTTTTGCGCACACTACTTGATGAGGGACGGACACGAAGTTTCAGTCGTTGAGCGAAGAAGTACCGGATCCGTCACGTCCATCTATAATGCTGGGCTCCTTACCCCATCACTTGCCCCGACTCCAAAAATCGGGCTAGGCAGAATTCTTTCGACCTATCTCGGTCGAGACGACCCTGTCCACATCTCGCCGAGGCAGATCCTCGGGAACCCGAGATTTTTTCGGACTGCTCTGAAAAAAGGTCTCACCGGCTACGAGGACAAGATAGTGAAGATGGGACGTGAGAGCCTCGAATTGTACAGAGAGTTCTTCACGGAAGTGGGCTCTCGTCCCGATTTGATCGAGGGAGTCGCCGCCGTTTACTCAGATGAGAGAGACGCAAGAATGGCACGGGCTTCACTGGGCGGAGAGCTTCTCGATGAGGCATCGATCGGTCAAATGGGGTTCCGAGGCTTTCGTGGAGGAGTGATGTTTGAAGAGGAGTGGTCGGTAAACCCTGCGAAACTGTACAAGTCTCTGTGGGACGCTGTGGTTACACATGGCTCTGCGCATCTTTTGGTCGGAGATGATATCAGACTGGCTGCTGAGAAAGGCGGCAGTCAGCGTGCTCTCGTGTACGTGGACGGAAAAGAGATTCACTGCGATACTGTACTCGTGACCGCTGGCTCCTGGACTCGCGAGCTATGCAGATCGCTTGGCTATGACCCTCAGATTTTACCCGCCAGGGGACTTGCGATAGTGTTCGATACTGCCGGAGAGGAAATTGTCACGACTCCGGCACTTCTGGAAGACTATGGCGTTGGGCTGGCCCAGCACAACAAGACAACACTCCGAATCACAGGTTTCTTCGAAATGGTTGGATTTCGAACCGATTTTTCCGAAGCTCGGAGGAAATGGTTGCTGGACAAGTTCTACAGGCACGTCGTTAAGTCCGACAAAGCCAAAATTGTCGAAGAGGGAGTTGGCTTCAGACCTTGCACTCCGGACCAAATGCCCGTTATTGGCCTCGTTCCCGGGTACAAGAATGCCTACATCGCGTCCGGGAACTGCAGACTGGGAGTTACTCTTGCCCCAGCCACAGCTCGTTTGCTGGTTTCGATGCTAAACAGGACGGAACAATCCATGGATCATGTGTACTCGAGCCAGTCGTCTTGGTACGACCCGAACAGATTTGTATTTCGCTCTAGACGACGGTGAATATCCCGGGACGGAAGAATTGCATCAATCCCAATAGTCGGACTACCCAATACGACAAAGTGTTCCGCTTAGCCTCAATCCTCATCGTAATACCAATAGAGAACAGCGGCAAGAACCCACAAAGCTGAGCCTGGAATAAGAAGCGCCCAACCCATAGTCCAGTATTGACCCAAACTACCACCGCCGGAAAAGAAAGCCACGAAGAAGACGAGACTCCAAATTATCAGAACTCCTCCCGTAACAGCTGTTCCGACTACAGCCTTGCTAACCATTAGAATTCCATAGTGAGCGCGGACTGTCTATTTGAAAACTTACTTTTGCCCATCTCAGCGTCTTTTCTTTGCCGAACGATTCTCCATCTCGCGATTCATGTTGGCTAAGCTCGTGGATGTTGAATGCCCAAGATGTGGTTGTCAGACACGCCTTCCACTCGGACTCAAAGATGTTGACACTGGCGAACTCGTGAGCTTTGACTGTCCCAGATGCGGACTTGACTTTGAGTTCGAAACCTGATAAATCGAACTAAAGACAATGTCTTTCAACAATCCTGAAATACGCGTTCCAATCAATCCGTACTCGAGGCTTCTGAGTGACGTCTGACAGTTGTCCCAAGCACACGCTCGTCTCGCATGTCGCTGTTTTGCATCACAACTCTGCTCTTCTCGTAAAATACCGGCAGATGCCCGATGGCCAGAAGGGCTGGTTCCTCCCAAACGACGGCCTGAAACACGTTGAGCATCCTGAGGAAGGTGCTAAGAGAATATTGAGAGAACAGGTGGGGATTGAACCTTCGACCCTGAAGCTCGCTCAGATAGAATCCTTCGTCGGCAACAACAAGAGCTGGCACCTAGTCTTTGACTTCCTAGCATTCCCATTATCCATGAAGATCACCAAGGCAACAAGCCTGCTGGACGCACAATGGTTCGAAATCGACAAACTTCCACCCGCCTCCGAGTTCGCCCACCACGGATGGGGCCACTCAGCCCTACTCAAGCTTGCCAAGACCCAGATCTAGGCTGGGGAAGTTCGAATTACAGACATGGGGCAGGACGACGATTCTCGCCGCATTTCCCGTAAAACTCATTAGCCGAGCTGTCTCTCTGAGACATCCTGCTTTTAACGAAAGTTTCGAGAAAACGGACGTGGAGGGGTCCGCGCTTAGGACATAGAGGTAGAGTCCGTGGTCGTATCTCAATTCATCGTCGATGGGGACGCTAGCCACAATCCGGGTCGGGACCTAGGCGTTCTTCCTAAGCCATCGTCTTAGCAGCTCGGGCAAAGTGTATTTCGCGAACTTGACCAGGCTTGCCTCTGGGTCTTTCTCGTTCAGGAAATGAAGCACGCTGTCGATGACGATGAAAATATCGTCTTCTTTGGCGAGCGGGTCCAGTAATGCGTCGATCAGCTTGTTCTTCTCACCCTCGCTGTAGAGGCCCTTGCGCTTTGGCCTTGTCTTGCGAGATGACCGATGATCGCCCATTACGGAAGCCTCCAGCCGGTAACTCGACACCTCAAGCCCCCGCACCTACTCTTTATGGCTCAGACCGGCTTTCCCCATTCCGAGGTTCAGCGAATGAAAAGCTCAGAAATTGCATTAAATGACTCGGTGTACAGAACTGTCAGCCAAACGCCCATTGTCAGCCCTGATCTCGAATCTGGAATGCTCTCCCCTGGGGGTTCACCTGCGACGCTGATGCTTAGAGACGCTTGTATGATTAGGAAAGGTTCCTAGGTCTGGCTACAGGGAACCCTGCCCAGCGACTATCAACTAGAGCCGCCTGTCAGGCTGGCCGCCCCCGGGCCGGGGCTTCGGTTACGCCACTCCCTTTACGAGGCAAGCCACAATCTACTATCCTGAATCGTGTCAGCAATGGCCAACCCCATCAGATCCTTTGAGAAGAAGAGAAAACGAAACCATGACATAGCCTACCTCACCGTACTACTAGCCCTATCCCTCGGAATCTTCCTCTTCGTAACATTCTATGTCAACTCCCTCCTCCGGACCCTCCCAATCCCACCGTGAGCATTCAGGCTCGGACAAGTCTCACCCTGAAGCCACACCGGCCTCGAACTCCTGTATCTTGGACGATAACGGTTGGCGCGAGAGGCCCTAACGTCACCGGCCCAGTACTCTAAGCCGAAGAGTTGTTGCGTATGGAAGATTCCTGGAAAAAAATGGGGGAGAGTTCTAGTGGACTTGGATGTTGCCGGCTTGTAGGGTGCCGGCTTTTGAGTAGCCGGTTCCGAGTGTTATGGCGAAGGTGTCTTTTCCAGCGCCTGGTTCTGCCTTGTCTTGGACGGTGATTGTGAAGCTGGTCGCGATGTTATTGTTGGTTCCTGTTCCCTTGAAGGTGACTGTTTTGCCGTTAAACGTGGCTGAGGTTATGAGGCTGGTTGCAAAGTCTACGCCTCCAGCCGGGTCCTGGTAGATTGCTTTTCCGTGTATTCGACCCGTAGTGTCGACTTTCACTTCTATGCTGAAGCTTCCCTTGTCTTGTTGCGCGTCCACAAAGATGTAGCCTCCTCCCGTGACCAGGCACGTCTTTCCGAGCGGACAGTTACTAGGCAGGGCAGTCGTGCCGAGGACGTAGTCGAAGGTCCGCGTAGCGTCTCCGTCCGTCAAGACGGGATTGGTGTTGGTGACAGCGAAGGTGAGTGCTGTGACGCTGTAAAGAGTGTCGCCAGTAACCGGGCCTCCGAGATCGCTCAGTGGGACGGTTATCATAATCGTGCCGGTAGACGTGTTAATTTTTCCTGTCTCCGGGACCTCTGATGGGTATTTGATGATCTTACAGTTCTGTGGCGTAGTCGTGACGCAGCCGTTGCCTGGAGGTATTCCACTGCCGGGGGCAGCAGAGGTTCCCGTGCCTGCGAAGAAAACGGGGTTCTGGCCGCCTGTGCTGTTTGCTCCCAGATAGAAGATTCTGTAGCTTTGTTCACCTGCGTCGCCTGTGGAGAGGAACTGCCATCTTACGAGCCATAGAAGACCGGTCGAACCTGGTGGTGGGAGCAGGGTGGCGAGGCTCTGGAGTTTGAGTGTTGCTCTGATGTGTGAGCTGTCCGGCTGGGAGATTTGCAGGGAAGTTAGGTCTAAAGCTGCCTGGTTCGCGCCAGCGCCTCCTGGGAAGTAGTGTGGTACCTGAGCATCGCCCATTGGGTCTGCCAATCCCGTGGCTGTGTTGGGGAACGGTGGGGTGAGTGACGTGCCGATAGCGCTAGGTCCTGCGACTTGTCTCAGCTCGAAGAGTGCTGCTCCGTGGTGTTGGTTTGTTAGATCATTGAGGACGATTCTGGCTGCGCCGTTGGTATCGAGGGCGACGCTGAAGAAGTCTGCGAGGGTCCGGTCGCCGCCTGACGTTGTGCAGCCTAATCCTCCAGTGCAGATCTGACCGTAGTCTGTGGGATGCTCGCTAGCCTTGACTTGGTAGATTGTAGGTGTGAGGGTAGTTGCTGCTTGGACCTGGGTGAAGTAGACGAACCACTTGACGCTGGTGGCTGCAACGCGGTTGTTGTACCATGAAGGGAAGTTGTTGGGATCGCCGCGCGCGTCTGTGCCGTAGAATACTATATCGACTGTTCCTGCCGCGCCTGCGATAGCCCAAGGCATCACATTTGTGTTGGCTGGGTCGCCGTTGACTTGTAGTGGTGTTGACCAACTTGTGCCTGCGTTGGTGGAGACGGTGAGGTAGACGTTGTTGTTGGCCGTGTCAACCCAGGCGACGTACACATTGCCGGCCTGGTCCGTGGTTAGGGATGCGAAGAGGTTTCCGATCGAGCCTCCGGGTCTCGCGGGGGTGTCAGTAGAACTGAAAGCAAGCATGTCCCTCTGCCCAGGGTTCACATGAGCTTTGGAGACGTGGACGTGGTTTCCTTGTACGCATGGCAGGTAGAGGTTGCGGAGTACAGGGTCGAAGATGAGCCGGCCGCAGGGCGCACCCGCGCCGACGAACACGGTTGTAGCGGCGTTCATGAATACGAGTCCTCCTGTAAAGTCGCTTGGTCCCGTGGAGCCGGGCGAGGAGAGGACCTGGCTGCCCCCGGGTATTTGACGGTAGGAGAGAAAGACAGTGTTGTCCGAGACGCCGGTGCTAGTGCCGTCGTCAATAGCCAGCCATTGGCGGTCGTCTACTGGGGACATGGCGGCGACGAAGTTTTCCCTCCAGTTGTTTCCTTGGTCGTTGGAGACCGCGACCCCTATGTGGGCCAGGCCCTCTAGATCTGCAAAGTAGGCCGTGCCCTGGTCATCAGTAATGATGTCCGTGTCTCCGCCGCCGGCCGGTGCCGGGTTGGGCCTGAGGCCTGCTGGCGACACGATATGGAAGCTGTCGCCGTTGTCAGAGGACCTTGCGACGAAGCCTTGAGCGGTGGAGAAGCCCCAGGGCCCGGTCTCCCAGATGTTTCCAGCTTGGTCAATGTGAACTAGTGGTTCACCTTCGGTTCGTTGTGGGTCAACGATAGTGTGCGCACCGAAAGATATCCCGCCGGTTGGAAAGACAGGGTTGGGTGTCGGACCGCCAGTGGTGAAGGCGAGGAGAGCTGAGCCGGTGTAACCGGACGCGACGACGAGGAAGGGTACTGTTCGTACTTCGTAGATGCCTGGCATCGGGTTCTGGAGAGCGACTTGTTCGCTTGTGGTTCCTCCTGAGGCTGAGGAGCCTACTTGTTGCTGGTCGCTCGTCCTGTAGATGTACAAGTCGAAGTCGTTGCTGTTGCTGGGCCACTGGATGGTGATTGCGACCGAGCCAGTGTGGGTTTGCCAGAAGGTGCTGGGTAGGTTGATGTTGAGGTAGAAGTGGTCGCAGACAAGATTCGCGGTGTCAACGGTTCCAGGGCACTGGGCAGGGTCCGCGGTGAAGGCGAGAGCGTAGAAATGTCCTTCCCATGAGGTGCTTGGCTGAGTGTCTGTAATCGTGCTTCCTGGGGGTGTTGCGGCTCTGGCGGCCGGTCCAAGGAATGAGGCTGCGCCCAGAAACATCGTGGCTATGAGGAGCGTGATTTTGAGGACTGTTCGTGGTGAGATCAGGTGTCCTGACAGTGATAATCACTGGGCAGGGGAGCTGGTGTCACGGGTTATATGGAATGTTCAGCCAGGGAATATTCTCGAACTTCGATAATATCTGATTCTGATATATCGCCGTATGACACTGAGAACTTCTCAGACGCGTGCATTGTTAGAACTTGGAGCTGTTTCAGCCTCCAGTGGTCGAAACAATCCGGCTCTTGTCCTTGCTATGGTCAGGCACGAGATGAGACCAAGCCAAGTTTCGATCCGCAGTTCTTACAGAATAGAGCGTCTGCGGGATTGGCTGTCTTACAGTTTTCACAGATCTTAGGCCCTTGAATAGTTCCGGCTCGCGGGGTGGCGTCAGGCCATGGCAGAACAGGATTCTCGAGTGGGTTGCGTTCTAGGGTCCGATGGGCCAGCACGGAACCGTAGCCTCCTAGGAATCCCCATATTGGGACTGTGATGATCAGGAAGAGGACTTGTTGTCCGGCTGCTGTGGTTCCAAGTCGGAGTCCGTTTAGGATCGCGTATACGAGTCCAATGATGATTCCGACGACTGCTCCGTTTTCCATTGAGCGGCCGGCGGATGCGAATCCGGCGATGGCGCCTGCGAGAGCGGGAACCGAGAAGAAGATCACGAGATCGATAGGTTGGAAATTTGACAATGGGTTTTCAGACGCGAAAACTACCAAGAGTGTTCCTGAGAGAATTCCTACTAGGATTGCGAGGTCTCGGTGTTGGAATCTTGCTGATGTTACTGAGATCGATTGCTCCATTAAGGTCGGATTCAAAGATCGTTTAGTTCTTATTCCTTGCTTTTGTGGAAAACCAAAACGTGAAAAGACACAAATTTACAGAAAAAAGTATACAGCAACATCCAGCATTTCCATTTCCCGCGCTACTTTCCGATTGAAGTATAGCTCCAAGGAAAAAGGGCCGAGCTCGTTTGATTTCGACCGAGCACGATTCAGGTCGTTAAATATCCAGTCGATGGACTCTAAATAGTACGATAAGAAAAAAATGGATAGGAAATCGTTTCTTACTTGTTGGTTTTGGCGTCTGCTATTGTCGGGCAGGGGTTTGGTCTGCAGGCCTGTGGAGAGCAGCCAGACCCGAAGCAAGCATTCGTGAAATTGACTCCCAGCTGCGCTTGACCATAGACTACCGTTAGCTGGTAGCCGTTAGTCTGGCTGCCGACCCAACCACTGGTTATGCTCCCGTCCGGGAGACCCCAGTACGAGAGGGCGTCATAGACCTTCATGGTGACGTCGTATGATTGGGGTGAGAGTGTCGGGCTGCCGTTCGACTGGTCGATCGCAACTTCTACGAAATACAGGTGACGATTGTAGTCGCAGTTGTGAATGTTCACGCCGCCGTGAACGAGTACGAGTACCCGTTTCGGATGAACCCAGTGCAGTTACCGTATTGATCGTACGAGTAGCATGAGTCGTGCAGAGAGTTGCTTGAGAAGGGTGCACTGCCGCTCTGTTGAGCGAACGAACCGGCGTAGCCGCAGCCGTTACACGAGACGTGGCTTTGGAAGGATGTTGTACCTGTCGTGAAAACGTGATACTGAATTACGTTGAGGTAGGGGGCTGAGCAGCATCCGCTGTCCGTCCGGAAGCCGGAGAGGAGTAGCTGCGAATTGGTATTGTAAGCTAGCGCACTCCAGCCGCCAAACGATAGGCTCGCAGGCGCGGACCAAGAGATCGCGTCCTGCGATGTTGACTCGTAGGTGCCCCCCCAGATTACGTGATAGAGCCCTTCGAGCGAATCGTAAGCGATAATTCCAGAGTAATAGCCTGTTGAAATTGTCACTGAGCTGGTCCAGGTATTTCCGTCAGAGGACTTCAGAAGATACTGGGTATTGCTGATCTCGTATGTCAGATAGTAGTTTCCGTTGAGGTATCTGAGGTAACCGATGGTGGTGGCCCTGAGCGGGCTGTTGTTGTAGAATAGTACTTGCGGACTGCTCCAGCTGATGCCGTCGCTAGAAGTGTACGTGTAGACGTCAAGGTTAGTATCGAAATTGTAGACTGCCAGTTCGAACTGGTGACGAGTAGAGTCATAGGTCAGCGAGGGATAAAATGGACCGGTCTTGCCAGATTGCCCGTCTAGACTTTCAGTTGCCACTTGGGCGGGGCTCGACCACGTCATTCCGTCACTCGAACTCTGGACCCAGATCTGGTAGCTGTGAGTGCATGTAGGGCATAGGTTTGTGATTTCGTCTATGAGGTAGACGAGGTAGATCTTTTGGTTGTCGGAATTGTAAGTAAGGTCGAGACCTACTTGGTTGTTGGACCAGTCGCAGCAGGTGCCGGGGGCTGCCCAGTGAACTTTGTTGTTCCAGTTTACCATGTCCGTTGACTGGATGACGTTCAGCTGGCCGATGCTATCAGATCCGAACCAGGCCATGAACATCTTTGCGGTGGAGGGATTCCAGACGAGGGCTGGCCCTAACCAGGAGGTTTCACTAAGCTGGACTTGTGTCGAGGTGTCCCACTGTGAATAAGAATTCGTGCAGGTCGCAGAGGAGGGAGGTGCGGTCGATGATAGGTTCCAGCCTTGGCATCCGTTCGAGAAGTTAGCGTTGGTAAATACGGGCCAGTATCGGCTTATGCTGGCCGAACCTGTTGGTATGACCGCGAGAACGAGTACCATTGATACAGCAATCAGAAGCTTGTGGAGTTTTTTCATGACGGCTCTGCGGCGCTGAAATCTTGTATAACTATGCCAGAAATTCAGTTCTAGAACAATGTTCCGGGACAGCTCTCTGATTCGAGTTGGTCGTTAATTAGTAGCGGTGCAACATTGTTCTAGAATTCAGTTTCTTCCTCCTAATTAGACGGCGTTGTACTCGAACACAGGTCAATGGATGGAATTGAGGAGTTTTTGAGACTCCTTGAGGACGGGTTGTGGCATTCGACCTCGGACCTTGCGTCCGATCTAGGCTGGACTGTTTCTAAGACGAAGAGGCTTGCCGTATTTCTATCGGAACATGGTCTCGCTCACTATCGAAGCTCGAATGATACCGTAATCTTGGATGTCGAGCTTTTGTCTCTGATACGAGAGACATAGCATAGAAATCGTTCAGTTCCCTCTCGACCTCCTGGAGAAGATGGAATAGGCGCCCGCCTTTCTCGGTCAGAAAGTACCTTGACCCTTCTAAGTCAGCCTCTATAGATAGTAATCCTTTCTTGACGAGGAAGACTGTGTACTTCTGGACGAGTTTGTGGCTGAGGTTGGCTCGGAAGATGATCTGAGTCTTTGAGGCTCCTCGTGCTCCAAGCGTGAGGATGTCATAGATCACTCTTGTCGCGTCTCTCCTCAACGGGTCGCCAACTCCTCCGAATGGTCCGGTCTAGATTTTCGGAGACGGGGGACACGCGTCTATGTTGTCGATTGAGACCGGGAGATAGGGGTCGATCGGGGACGGATGACCCATCGCTGAGTATCGGTTCATAATACTCTGCACGGTCTCGCGTCTTTCGGACTTAAGCTGGTCCTGAACTATGTTATCTAATAGAATACTGACCCCATATGGTTATATCTGGTCAGAAACGGTTTTCACTGTTCTCGTTTTGGCGTTCTCAAGGAAGAGACGACGAGATTCAACCCGGATAATCTACGAGATTCTACTAGCTTCTAAGAATGGAGTCTCGAAAACCAGGGCCGTTTACGCGAGCAATCTCAACTTCCGCCTCATAGAAGACTACCTAGCCTTTCTGTTGAAAATGAACTACTTGGAGCGGACGCCGAGTGGATCCTCGCATGACGAGTTGAGACTGACAGACAAAGGAGCCCGCCTCCTCGGCCTTCTCGACCAGCTGGATAAAGAAATCAAGCCATTCAGGACCTTCGGGATCAGGCGTGAAGTTAGCGAATCGAAGCGTGGCCACGAGGCGAAGAGAGCGTTTGCCCACGCGGAGGCCATTCGGGCTCTCGAGCGAGCTAGGGATCTGACATCCCGCAACAAGACTTCCAGACGAGAGCATGAGTACCAGATTTCACTCGCGCTCCTGCAGGTGTACGCGCTTCAGGGTCAAGTGTCCAATGAACTGGCTGAGATAGAGCGAGTGTTGAGTCTGGCGCAGACTCTATCGGACAAGAGTAAATTGTCAGAGGCTCACGCATGGAAATCCAATCATCTTACGCGAGTCGGAAATTACCAACAGGCGATTCGAGAAGGAGAGAAGGCCTTAGACTTCGCGAAGGTGGCCAACGACGAGTCGAAAGTAGCTATGGCACAACTTGCGATAGGAGAGGCTTCCGTATTTCTCGGGCGAAGGGATGAGCCCTTACAGTATTTTTCAGAAGCTCTGAAATACTACGAGGAGCGCGGCGATCGAGCTGGGCAGGCCAACGCGGCGCGTCTGATCGCACAAGTCTTTCTGAACTACAACGATTTTCCCAGAGTGCTGGATCACGCTAATCGCGCGCTAACCCTGTTCATGGAAGCCGGTGATCGAATGGGAGAGGATGAAACCCTGCGTTATTTAGGAGACGTTTGCTGCGCACGTGGCGATTACCTGCTCGGACTTGACTACTACGAGCGGGTCTTGAAAATACGGCGCGAAATCGGCAATCGTTCTCGCGAGGGTGGTGCTCTAGGCGACATTGGAGACGTCTATCTCTCTCTCGGACAGTACGAGAAGTCTCTCGATCTCCATCGCCAGTCGCTGGCAATAGACAGAGAGGTGGGGTATAGATTCGGCCAAGTCTGGGATCACCACGACCTCGGAGTAATACAGTTCAATCTGGGAAACCTAACACAGGCCCGTGAGGAGCTGGTTCAGGCGATTCGACACGCCAAAGACATCAATGCTCCGGATCTGATCATACTTTGCAATAACGATCTCTCAACCGTACTCAGGAACATTGGTGGGAGCGAGAACCTGGAAAATGCATTGGAGAGGGCATCGGAGGCGTCAAAGATGGCTGAGAACTACACGCTTGTGTCTAGCCGAATCATCAGCGAGTCGAATATCGCGATGGCCCATCGGGCTTTGGGAAATGCGAGAGATGCTCTGGACCATTCAGAGAAGGCTGTGGAGCTTCTTGAAAATTGTCCGCCGACAGAAGTCCAAGACGAGGAGATTTTCTTCAACCATTACCTTGTCCAACGAGATAACAAGAAGCCTAGCGAGGCGAGTACCTCTCTCAAGAGAGCTTATGATAAAATGATGATAAAGGCAGCTAGGATCAAGGATTTCTCCACGCGAGAAACATTTCTGACACGTGTCAACACCAATCGCAACATAAACTCCGCATGGAAGGAGCAGTCGGGATCGGTCGAAGTCCTTGGTCAAAATTCCCTGCAGCCTTTCTCAACTCTCTAGATATCGATTTCTCCTGTCAAGATGTGGCGATCTCCCCTCATAGCTGACACATTTCTCATCGGCGCTGGTTTATTTCTGCCCTTTGGGAAGCGACATTCTGAAGGGCTCAAGTCTGCTTTTGTTTCTCGAAAGGTTCTGAGCCCACGGGAAAATATCAGCCGGCTTAGAGACAGGATTTAAGAGCCTACGCAATTGGTCCTATTTTGAAAACCCAACTTGACGTTAGACGTGACTAGCTTCGTCGCGATCCCGTCAACAAGTAC
>Ga0209378_1001208_pt1 | contig 18517 bp, 19 predicted proteins | sample GraSoiAngelo_156_FD_186170 | JGI IMG/M metagenome (GOLD analysis project Ga0209378, IMG submission 186170) | Grasslands soil microbial communities from the Angelo Coastal Reserve, California, USA - 14_1009_13_40cm (SPAdes) (version 2) | ecosystem: Environmental > Terrestrial > Soil > Grasslands ...
GGATCGGGTCGTCCACGGGCTGGTTGAAGATGACGTTGTGGTCCGTGACGTAGGACGCCTGGAAGCCCTGCGCGGCGTGCCAGGCCGCGAGGTCCTGGGCCCGCCACCCGGGGCGGCCGTCATGCGACGCGGCGGTGTGGGCGTGATAGTCGATCACGGTGACGCCTGAGTCCGCGGTCACGAGCGAGGGCACGGGCCGCGGCAGCAGCACCGCTCCGACGCCCAACAGCACGATCGCGAGCGGTCCCAGGAGGGCGCGGGCGAGCCGCCGCCCGAGCGTGCCGCGGCGCAGCCCGCCCCACAGCGCCAGCGCGACAACCCAGACCGCGAGGAACGCTTTGGCGCGCTGCACGCTCAGAAACGTCAACGCATCGAGCACGTTCGACAGGGGGGCGAGCACGGTGTAGGCGGTCGGCCGCACCAGATCGGCGCCGGCGGGCACGGTGCCCGTGACGGCGTCCACCAGCCCGGGCAGCGGCTGCAGCGCCGACCAGAGCAACAGCGCGAGCAGGGCGAGCGCGATCGGGTGGCGGCGCAGGAGATTCACTCGTACAATCTTGGTGATGAGAGCGATCGCCGCCACGGTGTTGCTCGCCGTCGTCGGGCTCGCGTGCCGGCGGCCGGCGCGCGCCCGGACGCCGCCCGCCGATGCGGGGACGGTGGTGACGGTCTACGTGGCTCCCAAGGCCGTCGATCGCCTGATGGGCCGGTTGACGCGCTTCGCGGCGAGCCACCAGTGGGCGCTGTCGGTGCGGACCGACAGCGCGGCGCTCGCCGAGGCCGACCTCGTGGTCGCCGAGAGCGCCGGCGTGCTCGTGGGACGTCTCCGGTCGGGATCTCCCGCGGCGGCGCAGGCGCGGCAGCTGGCGGATGCGGTGCTCAAGTGAGCGACTTCGCCCGCGTGCCGGACCTGGTGCTCGGGCCGCTCGCGGGGCGTCCGGAGGCCGATTGGTACAAGGCGCCGCCCGGGAAGTGGAGCCCGGCGCAGATCGTGCACCATCTCGCGATCTCGCTCGAGCTCAGCGGCCGCACGTTCGAAGCGCGTCGCGGCAAGCCGCCGATGCGGCGGCGACCCCGCACGCCGCGTGAGCGGCTCGCCTATTTCCTCACGCTGCAGATCGGGTGGATGCCGACCGGGCGCGACGCGCCCTCGGCGACGCAACCCGCCGAGCGGCCGGACGCCCGCGCGGTGGAACGGCAGTTCCGTGACGGCGTCGCCCGCTTCCTGTCACTGGAGCGGGACCTGCTTCCCGCCCGCCGTCACGATCTGTTCGTGAAGAACCCGGCATTCGGGGATCTGACCCTGCCCGAGTGGCTGCGGTTTCACGTCCGCCACTGCGCGCACCACGCGAAACAGATCCGCGCGCGCCTCGCGACATGAGCCGGAAGAAGCGGAAGCTCACCGTTCGCGTCCCGAACCCGCGCGCGCCCGTCAAAGAGCGGCTGAAGACGCCGTCGCACAAGGTGCATCGGCACGCCAAGCAGTATCGCCGGCGTGCGAAGCATCAGCGCCCGATCACCGACGGCGAGTAGCGCCGGCCGGCGGATCGCACCACCACACAACACGACGGCGGCTGCGGGTCCAGCACGGCCCGCATGCCTCGCGCCTGTACGCCCTGGAGCACGCCCTCGAGCAATGCGAGGTTCATCCCGCACACGAGCGCCCGCGATTGGTTCGCGAGGGCCGCGAACGGACAGTTCGCGAGATGCACGGAGCCGTTGCTCCGGATCGGCTCGAAGCCGCACCACTCCAGCACGGCGAGCAGGCGGGCGAGCGGGTCGCGCGCCGTGCCGGCGCCGCGCCGTCCGCGGCGCGCGTCCGCTCCCAGGCCGCGGCCCAGGTGGCGGGCGGCGCGCCGCAGCGCCCGCACGGCGGCGGGTGATCGCGCGTTCGTGAGCGCCTGCGCCAGCAGCCGGCCGGCCAGCTCGTAGCGCCGCCGCGGCAGCGTGAGGTCGAGCTGGTGGGCGGACCGGCGGTACAGCTTGGCGGGACGGCCGGCGCCCGGGCCGCGCCGACCGGTCAGGCGGCGGTAGGACGTCTCGAGCAGGCCCTGCCGGACCAGCTTGTCGAGATGGAAGGCGGCGAGGGCGCGCGAGATGCGCAGCGCCCGCGCCGCCTCGTCCCGGCCCACGTCACGACGCCGGCGGGCGACGTAAAGATAAAGACCCCTCCGGACCGGTTCATGCAGCGACGCGATGGCTGCGATCTGGCGCTCGAGCTCGGATCGGTACACGGCGGAAATGTACCGATCTGTCGCTTGTAATCACAGCGTATATTGCCATTAGACCGGACCCTGAAATGGGAATGCGCACCTACACGTACGTGATCGTCGGCGGCGGGATGACGGCGGATGCGGCGGTCGAGGGCATCCGGGGAGCCGATCCCGCCGGCCCGCTGGCGCTGATCGGCGCCGAGCCGCACCCCCCCTACAATCGCCCGCCGCTCTCGAAGGGCCTGTGGAAGGGAGAGCCGGAGAAGGTCATCTGGCGCCAGGCGGCGCCGGCCGGTGCGGATCTGCAGCTCGGCCGCCGTGTGGTCGGCATCGATCTGCGGGGACACAGCGTCACCGACGACCGGGGCACGGTGTACGGGTTCCAGAAGCTGCTGCTCGCCACCGGCGGCGCGCCGCGGCGCCTGCCGCTGCAATCGGACCAGGTGATCTACTTCCGCACGCTGGACGACTACCGCCGCCTGCGCGGCCTCGCCGAACAGCGGCTCCGCTTCACGGTCGTGGGGGGCGGGTTCATCGGGAGTGAGGTCGCGGCGGCGCTGCGGCTGCAGGGCCGTGACGTCGTGATGCTGGTGCCGGAGGCAGGGTTGGGCGCGCGCGTCTTCCCGGCGGATCTGTCGCGCTTCCTCGTCGATTACTATCGGGAAAAGGGCGTCGAGCTGCGCCCGGGCGAAGGGATGGTCGGGCTGGAGTCGCGCGGCGGCAAGTGCGTCGTGCGCACCACGACGCGAGCCGAGGTCGTCGGCGACATCGTCGTGGCCGGCCTGGGCATCCAGCCGAGCGTCGAGCTCGCGGAGCAGGCCGGATTGCTGGTGGAGAACGGCATCGTCGTCGACGAGTTCTGCCGCACCAGCCATCCGGACGTGTACGCCGCGGGAGACGTCGCCAGCTTCCCCAACCCCGCCCTCGGCTCCCGCCTCCGGGTGGAGCACGAAGACAACGCCAACACCATGGGCAAGATCGCCGGGCAGAACATGGCCGGCCGAGCGACGCCGTACACGCACCTGCCGTTCTTCTACTCGGACCTGTTCGAGCTCGGCTACGAAGCCGTGGGGGAGCTCGACTCGCGCCTCGAAGCCGTCGCTGACTGGAAGACCCCGTTTCGTGAGGGAGTCGTTTACTACCTTAAGGCGGGGCGGGTGCGCGGCGTGCTCCTGTGGAATACCTGGGGCCAGGTGGAGCATGCCCGCGTGCTCATCGCTCAGCCCGGACCGTTCCGACCTGCCGACCTGAAGGGCCGGCTCCCGGCCTGATCCGGCGTCCGCGCCGCCACATCCAAGATCCTCTTCCGCAGCGTCCCATAATTTAGCAAGCGTCTGCTAATTATAGAATATCTCTTCGAACCCCTCTCGCAGGCGAGGTGCGGCATGAGGCAACGCTGGCTGCTTATGGGATGGCTGGCCGCGATCGCGGCCTGCACGTCGGAGAAGCTCGTGACGTCGCCTATCGACGACGTGCTCACTGACGGCAAGGCCGTTTTCCGATTCGATACCTTCGGCGACGAGGCATTCTGGACGGACACCCTGAAGATGCACCAGGTGGTTCAAGGGATCAGCCCCAAGACCGCATTGGGCGTCGGCCTCAAGGTGGACCTGGACGCGCTGCCCGCCGGGCTCGTCTCCCAACTCAAGGCGGGGCAGGTCAACCTTGACGACCCGGGGACAACCGTTGCCCTGCTCGCGCTGAACGCCGTCGTCGGCGTGCAGGCCAGCGTCGACGCTACCAACACCGTCACGCGGTTCGGCGTCACGTGCGCGCTGTGCCACTCCACCGTGGACAACTCGCTCGCCCCCGGCATCGGCCGGCGGCTCGACGGCTGGCCGAATCGCGATCTCAACCCCGGGCTGATCCTCTCGCTCTCGTCCCGGCAAGTACGACGCGCACTGGAATCACGACAACCAAAACGGGCCTGTGCTCATCCCCCCCGCGTACGGCCTCGCCGGCGTGAACCTCGAGACGTACACGGGGGAGGGCGGCATTCCCTACTGGAACGCCTACGTCGCCGTGACTCAGATGCACGGGCATGGGACGTTCGTGGATCCGCGTACGGGCGACGCGATCCGCTACAACCCTGATCGCGTGACGCCCAAGTTGCCGGCGCTGCAGCAGTACGAGCTGAGTCTCACGACGCCCCCGGCGCCCGCCGACAGCTTCAACGCAGCGGCCGCGGTCCGGGGGCAGACGGTGTTCTTCGGCGCGGGGACGTGCGCCAACTGTCACGTTCCGCCTCAATACACCGACGGCGGATTCGGCCTGCACAATCCCGCCGAGGTCTGCGCCGACGGCGGGCTCGCGACGCGCGGCACCACGGGGAAATACCGCACGACGCCGCTGCGGGCGCTGTCGCTGCATCCTCCCTACTACCACGACGGCAGCCTCGCCACGCTCGCCGACGTCGTGATCCACTACAACACCTGCCTGAACCTCGGGCTCAGTGCCGGGCAGCAGGCGGATCTGGAGCAGTTCCTGAAGTCACTGTGAGGTGCGGGACCCCGTGCGGCCACCCCGGGGTCCAGCATTCGCGGCGGTCGCGCTCCTAGCGGTTTGGGTAGTCCTGCACTAAGCTGCACCGCCGGAGACGCGACGGGGAACGCACTGCATGCGGTGGACCGTGGTGATCGCAGGCGCGTGGTGGGTAGCCCTGGCCCAGGCCGGTGCGGCGCAGGCGCCCCTCGCCCGGGTCAGCGGTCGGATCACGATACTCGAGAAGCGCAACAAGCCGTCCCGCGACCTGGGATCGGCGGTGGTGTACCTCGATGGCGGCGCAGCGCCCGCTCGGGTGACGGCGGTCGAGATCGTGATCGCCGACAAGGAATTCGTGCCTCGCGTGGTGGTCGTCCCCGTCGGATCCACGGTGCGGTTCCCCAACCACGATCCGTTCGATCACAACGTCTTTTCCGTGAGCGAAGGCGCGCACTTCGACCTCGGCCAGTACGGCCGTGGCGAGGCGAAGGAGTGGGCGTTCACGCGGCCCGGGCTGGTGCGGGTATTCTGCAACGTCCACCCCCGCATGGTCGCGTTCGTGCAGGTGATGCCGACCCGCCAGTACACCCAGCCGGGCGCCGATGGAAGCTTCACGCTCGAGGACGTGCCGCCCGGCCGGTACACGCTGCGGGTGTGGCACGAGCGGAGCGCGGAGGTGGCACGCGAGCTCGTGGTCGGGCCCGCCGGCGTCAGCGATCTCGAGGTCGAGCTCGACGCCCGGGGCTTCCGCTGGCTCCCCCACAAGAACAAGTACGGCGACGACTATCCAACGGATGCCGCACGCGAGCGGTATTAGCCCGGCGCCGTGGCGAGGTGGCCTCGCCGCCAGGATCTTCTTCGCCGCGACGCTGCTCGTCGTGGTGGTGCTGGGCCTGACGTTCGGGCTCACGTCGCTCCAGGCACATCGCACCGCGGACGAGTCGATCCGGCACGCGCTGGTGGGGCGGCGCCGCGGCGTGCAGGCGTTCCTCGCGGGTCGGACCACCGCGTTCGCAGGCATGAGCGGCGTGAGCGCCCAGGTGCCGCAGTTCCGCGAGCGGCTGCTGCAGCGATCGCGCGGGGACGTGCTCGATCAGGCCGAGGAGTACCGGCACCTGTTGGGCGCGTCCTGGGTGCTGGTGACGAACGAGCGGGGCCTGCTCGTCGCCCGCACCGATTACCCCGCGGAGTTCGACATCGATCTCTCGCGCGGTGCGCTCATCGCCCGGGCCCTGTCCGGCGAGCAAGCCGATGGAGCCTGGCTCGACGACCGCGCGCAGCGGCTCTACATGGCGGTGGCGATCCCGCTGCGGGCCTCCCCCGACGCGGCGCCCCAAGGCGTGCTCGTCTCCGCGTACGAGGTCGGCGACACGCTGGCGCAGGAGATCAAGCAGGCCACCGGCTCGGATGTCGTGTTCTTCGCCCTCGATACGCTGGACCACCCGCACGTGGTGGCGAGCACGCTGCCGCGCGAGGATATCGGGACGGTGCTCGCCGCGGACACCGCCGCGCTCCGCCGGTTGCAGCAGGACTCGGGCGCCGTAGGGCTGTCGGCCCAGGTGGCCGGGGAGCACCTGGTGGGCCTCGCGGGGCCGATCCGCTCCGCCGGGGGCAGCGTGTATGGCGGATTCGTGTCGTTCCGCTCGCGCGATGCCGAGCTGGCCGCGTTCCGGGCGCTGCAGCGCACCAGCGTGGTCGCGGTCGGGATGGGGATCGTGCTGGCGCTCGTGATCGCGTTCGTGCTGGCCCGCCAGATCGCCGACCCCGTGCGGCGGCTCGCCCTGGCGACGCGGCGCGTGCAGGACGGCGACTACAGCGTCGAGATCGACGTGCCGTCCGGCGACGAGCTGGGTGTGCTGGCGCGGGCGTTCCGCAGCCTGGTGGAAGACTTGAAGGAGAAAGCCGCGTTGGTGGACTACATGATGGCGACCTCCCGCGCGGCGCCCACCCAGCGGTTGCGCGACTCGTCGGCCGGCCAGGCGCTCCGGCCCGACACCGTGTTCGCCGGCCGCTACGAAGTGAAAGAGGTGCTCGGCAGGGGCGGCATGGGAGTGGTGTACCGCGCGTTCGACCGCGAGCTGCAGGAGCCGGTGGCGATCAAGACGCTGCGCGAGGACGCCCTCGCGGGCGACAGCGTCGCGCTGGAGCGTTTCAAGCAGGAGATCCGTCTGGCGCGGAAGATCGCGCACCGCAACGTCGTCCGGACGTACGACCTGGGTGAGGTCGACGGCACGTACTACCTGACTATGGAGTACGTCGAGGGGACGTCGCTCAAACAGCTCATCTCGAGCCGCGGCCGCCTCCCCACCGCGGTCACGCTGACGATCGGCAAGCAGCTGTGCCGCGCGCTCGAGGTCGCCCACGAACAGGGGATCATCCATCGCGACATCAAGCCGCAGAACATCGTGGTGGAGCCGAGCGGATTCCTCAAGGTCATGGACTTCGGGATCGCGCGGCTCACCCACCCGCCGCAGGGAAAGGGATTGACGCAGGAGGGCGCGTCCATCGGCACGCCGGACTACATGTCACCCGAGCAGCTTTCGGGGATGGAGCTCGACGTCCGCAGCGACTTGTACGCGGCGGGAGTGGTGCTGTTCGAGTGCGTCACCGGCCGGCTGCCGTTCGAGGCGGAGTCGATGTACGCGCTCATCGCCAAGCACCTCGAGGACGCCCCGCCCGATCCGCGGACGCTCAATGCGGACGTCCCGGAGGCGTTAGCCCGCGTGATTCTCAAGGCGATGGCGCACGACCCCGCGGACCGGTACCAGAGCGCCGGGGAGATGCACGACGCGCTGGCGGCGATCGGGTAGAGCGGCCTAGATCCCGCCGAACCACGGATAACCCTGGTCTTCCCAGTAGCCACCCGGGCGCCGGTCCGTGAAGGTGAGCGACACGAGGTACTTCGTCATCTTGTAGCCCAGCTTGGTGGGCGAGTAGAGCCGCAACGGCGCCCCGTGCGCGGGCGGGAGCGGGTTGTCGTTCATGCCGTAGGCGAGGATCGTCTGCGGGTGCAGCGCGCTCGCCATGTCCCAGCCGTTCGAATAGTCGGAGTCGAACGAGACGAAGCGGATGTAGCGCGCCGCGTCGAGCGGCTGGCAGCGCTGCACGACCGCCGACAGGGGTACGCCGTGCCACGTCGCGATCGCCGACCACCCTTCGACACAGTGGTGCTTCACGGTATACGTGACTCGCGGCATCCCCATCAGCTCAGCGAGCGAGAGGTCGAGTGGTTGCCGCACGAGGCCGTCCACCCGCAGCCGCCAAGCACTGGGGTTCTCGAGCGTCGGCACGCTGCTCGAGATGAAGTAGCCCGGCAGCATGGCGCTCCGCTCGGCCGGAGTGTAGGTCCGCGCCAGCCGCGTAGGGGAGAACAGGATCTTCTCGCCGACCCAGTCGTTCAGCCGGCTGATGTCGAGCAGCCGCGGCCGGAGCGCGTTGCCGCCGTCCCACCCGCACGCGGCGACGAGCGACGCGGCGCCGCCCGCCACGCCGAGCCGCACGAACGCCCGCCGGTCCAGGTCTGGCGTCCGGTGCTCAGTCATGGCTGGGAAATCTCCCCCGGTAGCGGCCGGTGAGCATCGCCCGAAACGAGGCGGGATCCACGGCGAAGACGAGGATCACGTGGGTGATCGTGAAGGCGACGAAGATCCACACGATCCAGAAGTGCCAGTAGCGCGTCGCCTGAAAACCGCCGAACAGCGCCGTGAGCCAGGAGAATTGTAGCGGCTTGTAAATGGCCACTCCGGTCAGCACCGCGAGCGCGCCGAGCAGGTAGATGCTGGTGTAGGCGAGCTTCTGGAGCGGGTTGTGCTTGCCCTGTGGCGGGTGGTCCGGACGGAGCCGGAGGTAGTACCGCGTCATGTCGATCGCGCCGCGCACGTCGCGGGGGCGGAACAGCAGCGCGCGCCACTCGCCGCTCTGCACGAGGTAACCGAGGTACAGCAGGCCGACGGTCACGAGGGGCCACATCAGGGCGAAGTGCCAGTTCAGTGCGCCCGCGAGCCAGCCGCCGAGCCGGCTCCAGCGGGGGAACTGGGCGCCGTCGAACGGGCTCGGGAAGAGGCGGCCGCCGCGATTCCCGAACCGGGCATACGCCTCGTAGATCTGCAGCCCGCTCGCGACCATCCCGGTGACCAGGAGGAGGGTCGCCCAGTGGGTAACCCGCACGATCCAGTGGTGGCGGCGCACCGGGGCACGCCCAGTGGGAGGCGCCGCGTTTGCGATGGGGCCCGGGCCGTCGCTCATCGCTCGAATATATTTCACTCCATGAAGTACGTCATGTTGCTCGGACTCGGATGGGTCGCGGCCTGCCATGCGCGCGGGGTGGCGCGCACGGCCCACCCGGCCGATTCGGTCGATCTCGCCGGGTTCGTGCCGCGGGACTCGAGCGACAGCGCGCTGCTCGCGCCGCAAGTGATCGCGGAGCCGAGCGTGGTGCTGTTTTGGCTGCGCGCGGCCGACACGCTGGGCGCCGACGACCGGGCGCAGGCGTTCGACGATCTCAAGTACTATACCGAGCAGGTCGCCGCGGCGCTCCAGACGAACGGGATCCGGCTGCTCGCGACCCACGCCGACACCGTGTACGTAGCGCTGCCGAACCGGGCGCTCCGTCCCATCCTGCTGTCGGGCCTCGACTATCCGTTCGGATACCTCTTCATCGATCCGGGCGGCCCCGAGCGCATCCTCACGGGCGTGTACGCCAACGACGACTTGATGGACGAGCTGCGCGCCTACTTCGACATCTCGGACGACTCCACCGCGGTGCAGCCGCGGATCACCACCTGAGCACCGCGCGGGCCGCACCGCCCGATCTGATCCTCGCGGCGGGCGACGTGCTGCTGCACGAGAGCGGCTGGCGGGTGGTGCGGGCGGACGTCGTGGTCGCGGGTGGGAGGATTGCGGCAGTAGAAAAGCCGGGGGAATGGCCGGGGAAGGGGGAAGAGGGGAGGGGGAAGCACGTCGCTGTGCAGGTTCGCGATTGCACCGGTTGTCTCATCATCCCGGGTCTCATCCAGGCGCACATCCACCTGTGCCAGACGCTGTTTCGCGGGCTGGCGGACGATCTGCGGCTCGAGCAGTGGCTCAGCCGCCGCATCTGGCCGCTCGAGGCGGCGCACACCGAGGAGACGGTGTACTGGTCCGCGATGCTGGGGGCCGCCGAGCTGCTGCTCGGCGGCACGACGGCGATCCTCGACATGGAAACGGTGCATCACACGCAGGCCGCGTTCCGGGCGCTGGAGCGCATCGGCCTCCGCGCCGTGGTGGGGAAATGCCTCATGGATGCGCACCCCGAGGGGGCGCCGCTCGAGCTGGCGGAATCGACGGATGCGGCGCTGGCGGAGGCCGAAAGCCTGGCCCGCCGCTGGCACGGGGCGGCGGGCGACCGGCTGCGGGTCTGCTTCGCGCCGCGTTTCGTGCCGAGCTGCTCCGGTCCGCTGCTGCGCGCGGCGAGCGAGCTGGCGGAGCTGTTCGGCGCGCAGGTCCACACGCACGCCGCGGAGACGATCGTCGAGCGGGAGACGGTGCTGCGCACGACCGGGATGGAGGAAATCGCCTACCTCGACTCGGTGGGGATCTCGGGGAAGCGCGCGGCGTTGGCGCACTGCGTCTGGGTCGACCAGCACGAGACCGCGCGGCTGGCGCGCCAGGGGACGAACGTGGTGCATTGCCCGTCGTCGAACCTGATGCTGGGCAGCGGCGTGGCGCGGGTGCCGGAGCTGCTCGAGGCGGGGTGCCGGGTGGCAATCGGGGCGGACGGCGCGGCGTGCAACAACCGGCTCGACGTGTTCGCGGAGATGCGGCTCGCCGCGCTCATCCAGAAGCCGCGCCTCGGCGCGGAGGCGCTCCCCGCGGGCCAGGTGCTCGAGCTGGCCACGGTGGGCGGGGCGCGGGCGCTCGGTTTGGAAGAGGAGATCGGTGCGGTCGCGGTCGGCAAGCGCGCCGACCTGCTCGTGATGGACCTGCGCGAGCCGCACGTCACGCCTGCCGGCGCGGACCCCGTGTCCCATCTGGTCTATGCCGCATGCGCGAGCGACGTGCGTGACGTGTTCGTCGACGGGCGCGCGCTGGTGCTGGGTCACGAGCTGGTGACGGTTTCAGTGGACGAGATCGTGCGCGAGGCGGGCCGCTGCGCCGGCGAGCTGCGGCAGCGGGCGCAGCTCGCGTGATGCTCCTGATGCAGAGGTGGCGTCGATGTTTGGTGTATGAGGGACTGAAGTCCCGTCTCGGCGTGTGGGTCGTCCTAAAGGACGCGGGCCCGCGAGGCGTCCTTCAGGACGCGCTGCGGCCGAGGTGGGACTTCAGTCCCTCATAACACACCGCGAGGGAAGGGAACGTCCCCAGCATGCTCCTCGAGTCCGTCGTACTCTTCGCACTCGCCGCCCAGGCGCCCGGCGACTCGGGGCCTGCCGCGCTGTATCAGGCGTGGTGCAGCAAATGCCACGGGACGGACGGCCGCGGCCGGGCCGCGGCGAGCACGCGGCTCGCCGTCCCCCCCGCCGACCTGCAGGAGTGCCAGGCGAGCACTGCCGAGCCCGAAGCCCGCTGGATCGGGATCGTGACGCGGGGCGGTGCGGCGTTCGGACTGTCGCTCGACATGCCGGCCTTCGGCGAAGCCGGCACGCCGGCGCAAATCCGCGCCGTGGTCCGCTACGCCCGCTCGCTGTGCGGCGAGTCCGGCTGGCCTCCCGGCGAGCTCAACTTGCCACGGCCGTACCTCGTCGAAAAGGCATTCCCCGAGAACGAGTGGGTGGTGACGGAGGCCGGGCGCGGGCAGGCACTCATCTACGAACGCCGCTTCGGCAAGCGGCTGCAGATCGAGGGCGAAGCCCGCACGGTGTTCGACTCAGTCGATCGGCCGTTCGACGGTGTGACGGCAGCCCTCAAGTACAACGTGTGGCATAGCCTCGAGCGGCGGGCGCTGGCGAGCCTGGGCGTGGAAGCGACGCCCCCGCTGGGGCGTCAGGAGAAGTGGGAGATCGAGCCCTTCCTGTCCTTCGGCGCGAATCCTCGCGCGCTCGTGCTCCAGGGCGAAGTCGTTGCCTCGTGGGAGGAGGCCGACGGGGTCACCGCATTGTCCTATCGGCTGGGAGTGGGACAGGAAATCGGTCGCGTGGTGCCGATGCTCGAAGCAGGGTGGACGGTGCCGCGGGAAGGCGAGCACGCGTTGTCGCTCTATCCGCAGCTGTGGGTGCGGCTGTCCCGGCTGGGCCATGTCGCGGCGTCGGTCGGCGCGGAGCTGCCGGCGGTCGGGCCCGAGCCGCGCCATCCGCGACTCATCGCCTTCGTGCTCTGGGACTACGGGGACGCGCCGCTATTGCACGGGTGGTAGGGGTCGGCGAGGGGCGGCGGCTGAGCGCCTCGCGGATCCCGGCGGGTGTCGCGGTGTCATCGGCATCTCCCACCGCCAACCCGCTGCTGCGGGCCACGTCGATGAGCCGCTGCACCGCCGCCGATGCCTCCGGGAGCCACACCAGCGCGAGCCAACACGGGATCGGGGGCTCGACGAACGGACGATACACGATCGCCTGCGAGCCGGTGCGGTAGGGCGTTGCGATCGCCTCGCTCGCGAGCGCCCAGGCCTCTCCCGCGGCGATCAGCAGGTTGTGGGAGGGCGCCTCCTTGGGGCGCTCGCGACGCCGCTGCGGCAGCAGGCCACGGTCTTGCAGCGCCTCCTCGAATGCCTCGAGGAAACCGGGCCAGCGCTGCGAGGCCGAGTGGAGCCAGGTGAGCGTCTGCAGCTCCGCCAACCGCACCGACGGCTTGGCAGCGAGCGGGTGGCTCGCCGGGAGCAGCACTCCCGTGGTGGCGCAGTCGATCAGGCGGTGCGCGCCGAAACCCGTCACGGGGTATCGCGCGAGAAAAACGCACGCGACGTCGACCGTGCGCTCGCGCAGCGCCCGATAGATCTCCACGTCGCTCTGGCTGGAGACCCGCAGCTTCACCTCTGGATGGACGCCGCGAAATGTCGCCAGGAGGCCCTCGAGGGTCGCGGCGTAGAGCGACAGCTCGCCGTGCGCGAACCGGAGTGTGGACGCCCGGTCCTCGGACGCGCCGCGGGCGGTCGCGATGGCCCGGACCGCGCCGTCGAGCGTGTTGCGGGCCTCGATGAAAAACGCCTCGCCGGCGCGGGTGAGTCGGACCCCGCGGGGGAGGCGCTCGAACAATGCCACCCCGAGACGCCGGGCGGCGCGCGCGAATCCGTGCTCCTCGGCGACGCCGACGAAATAGCGAAGGTGGCGCAGCTCCATCTTGCTCCTTTAGTGATCTTTGATGTACTTTATTATACAACAATTGCAAACGAGAGATGGTTCTGGACCGCGCGATATCCCAGGAACCCGAGCTGCTCGACATCGCCCAGGCGGCGGCGTTGCTGCACGTCAGCCCAATGTCGCTGCGCCGCTGGACCAACTCCGGCCGGCTGCCCTGCTTCCGCGTGGGCGGGCGGCGGGAGCGGCGCTTCCGCCGCGCCGATCTGCTGGCGTTGCTGGAGCGGAGCGGCGAGCCCGTGCGGGCGCCCCCGGCCGCTGGGCACCTGTGCGGGTTGTACACGAGTATGGCGGCGCGGGAGCGATGGGCCGCGGCCTTTCTGGCGGAGGGGCTGGAGGCAGGTGGCACGTGCTTTCTCGCGGCGGAAGCGGTGGTGCGGGAGCGCGTGCTGGCGCGGCTGGCCCGCGATTGGCCCGCGGCGCGGGCTGCCGCCCGGAGCGGGCGGCTCGTCCTCTCGCACTACGCCCCCTCCGCGGCCGCACAGCTCGAGTACTGGGAGGCGGTGCTCACCGGCGCCACGCGCGCCGGCGCGCCGGAGCTGCGCGTAGCGGGCGACCTCTCGGGCGGGCGGCTCGGCCGCCGCCGCTCGTTCGATGATGTGCTCGCTTACGAGCGCGAGTACGGAGCGCTGTCCCGGCGCTTCGACGTGACCACCCTGTGCTTGTACGATGCCCGCAGGCTCTCCGGTGTGGAGGCCTCGCGCCTGCTGCAGGTGCACAGCGACATGCTGCGCCACCCGGCGGGCGCGCCGCTGAGTTGACGCGGCCGGTCCCACCTATCGCACGGAGCGCTACCTCCGTGAACTAAAGAAGTATTGGACTCGAGCCGGCCCCCTCCGGCTACGTCCCTGTGTGCGACAACCGGTGACCAACGCCCTGAACGAACCCCTGCGGGTGCTCGTCCTGGAAGACTGCGCCGTCGCGGGCGAGTCGGTGCAGCAGGCGCTCGACGCCGCCGGTCTCCGCGTCGTTGCCGAGCGGGTGGACTCCCAGGAGGCCTTCGTGCACGCCCTGGAGCATTTCGTCCCGGATGTCGTCCTCTCGGGTTGTTGCCTCACCCACCTCGACGCGACCGCCGCGTTGGACGCGTGGCGGGCGCTGCGGCCCACGGTGCCGTTCATCCTCGTGACGGACGAGCTCGACGAAGGGGCGCTGCTCCAGTGCCTGAGGGCCGGGGCGGCGGACGTCGTCGTGAAGCGCCGGCCGAGCCGCCTCCTCTCCGCCGTCGAGACGGCGTTGGCGGTACGCCGGCCGCTCCGAACCCTGAGCCGCCGTCAGGTCCAGGTTCTGCGGTTCATCTCGCAGGGACACTCCACGAGGGAGATCGCGCGCCAGCTGGCGCTCAGCCCGAAGACCGTCGAAACGCACCGCGCCAAGCTCATGAGCCGTCTGGGCCTGCACCACGTGGCCGGTCTGGTTCGCTACGCTGTGCGCGTCGGCCTCAGCGACCCCGAGCCGTAGCCAAACCGTTGACGTTGAAGCGCTGCATCGTCTCGGTGAGCCGGGCCGCGGCGACGGAGAGGTGCTGGGAGGTGGTCGTCAGCTCGCCGAGCGAGGCGATCTGCTGCTCGGTCGCCGCCGAGGTCTGCTCCGCGCCCTGGGCGGCCGAGTCGGCGATGCCGGCCACCTCTTCCATCTGTCGCACCACGTCGCGCATGCGGCGCACCTGCCCTTCGGTCTCCCCTGCGAACGCGGTGGCGAACTGCACGGTCGCGTTCAAGTCCGCGAAGATCGCATCGAGCGCCTGCCGCACGGCGGTCGAGACGGCGTCCACGCCCTGAGCGGTGCGCCGCCCCTCGTCCATCGCCGCCACCACCTGGGTGATCTGCTCCTGGGTCTGGCGCACTCGCGCGCGCACCTCCTCGGCTGAGCGGGAGCTCTGCTCGGACAACTTCCGCACCTCGTCCGCCACGACGCGGAAACCCAGACCGTGCTGTCCGGCGCGGGCGGCCTCGATGGCGGCGTTCAAGGCGAGCAGATCGGTCTGGCTCGCGATGCGCGCGATGGTGTCGACCAGCTTCCCGACCTCGCGGGATCCCTGTTCCAGGGTCCCGGCCGCGCGCGATACCTGGTCCAGATGGGCGACCAGGCTGACCAGCAGCTCGCTGGCGCGCGCGATCTCGGCGCCGTGACGGCGGGCCTGCTGCGCCACCGCGTTGATCTGCCGCTCGGCCTCCTGGGCGCGGCCGTGGAGCTGCGAGGCGATCCCGGCCGCCACCTCCGAGTCCTCCCGTCCGTGACCAATCAGCTGGCGCTGCCGCGCCGTGCCGCGGGACAGCTGCTGTGCCGTCGCCGAGATCTGTTGCGATGCCAGCTGCACCTCCTGCGCCGACGCGGCGAGCTGCTGCGCCATGGCCGCGAGCTCCTGGGCCTGCTGCTGCACCTGGCGCACGCTCTGGGCGATCGCCGCGGTGGTACGGTTCACGCTTGCGCCGAGAGAGCCCAGCTCGTCCGACTCCGGGTCCGCTACCTGCACGGTCAGATCGCCGTGCTCCACCTGCGCCAGGGCCTCGCGCGTCGCTCGCAGACGGCTCGCGAGCCTGGTGAGCAGAGGGACCAGCACGACGCAGGCGAACGCCAGCCCGAGCGACTCCTGCAGGAACAGGCTCCAGCTCCAATCGCCCACTGCCGCCCGCAGCGCGGTGGCCAACCCGAACCCCGTGAGGTTGAGCGCTACTGCCTGCCACGCCTCGGTGGACCCGAGATACCAGGCCGCCTCGAGCGGGGCGATGAGATAGGCCACGTACAGCACGTGCCCGCTGGGGCCGAGCGCATACAGCAGAGTGGAGATCACGCCCGAGCCGATGGCGATGCTGATATGGGCGTACCCCGGGCGGAACGGGGTATCCCGGGCGATCCGATACATCGCGTAGTTCGCCGCCGCGAACAGCGCCGCGAAGCCGATGATCAACCACCACGAGACGGGAACGAGACGCGCCAGGCGCACCGCCATGAGGAGGGCCACGCCCAAGCCCAACAGCGTCCAGCGCGCCCGCGCGCTCGCCAGCACGTACTGCCGCTGCGTAGCGCGGCTCTCCTCGGCCAGCTGTGCGGTGAGTGCGACGGGCGCGGGCATGGTGACAAGATGAGCGGCACCCACGCCGGGGGGTAGTGGGCTACATCCGCAGGAGGTAGCTGATCTTCAGGAAGAAGCCGTCCGAGGCGCGGCTCAGGTTCTGGAAGCGGAACGCCTCGGGCTCGACGAGCGTGGTGCCGTAGCCGAAGAAGACCAGGGTCCCCGGCAACGGCTTGTAGGAGAAAAGCAAGTCGTTGCGAAAGTCGTTCGTCACCACCGCTGCCGCTCCGCTCCCGTTCACAACGAGCGGCTGCCCGGTGCGGGGGTCTTGCAGCGCGACCTGGTCCTGCGCGAAGTACTGCCCGACGTACCGGAAGAAGACGGCGCGCGACAGCTGGTACTCGAGCTTCAGGCGCGGGATGTTCGCCGTCGAGAAGCGGCTGCCGTCGCGCGCCCGGGTGAGCCGCACGTGGGCCCAGCGCGCTTCGATGCGAACGGCGGGCGTGGGCTTCCAGCCGGCGGTGGCCTGAACCACGACCTGCCGGCCGGGCGCCGCCTCAGCGAAGATCGCCGTCGCGCCGTAGCCGACGTTCGCGCTGAAGGTGACGGCGCGGTTGGGCGTGCCCACGCCGGCGTTCATGGCCCAAAGATTGTAGAGTCCGTGCGGCACGACGAACGGAATCGTGTCCGCAGTGCGATCCACCCGGTATGCGCTGTACGCGTCCGCAGCGAAGCGTTGCGCGCGGTTCGTGAGCTGCGCCGTGACGTTCCAGCCGCCGCGCAGCGTGGCGCTGCCATCGAGCTCGGGGCCGCCCTCGAAGATTCCGCGCATCCGAAAGAAGTCGTCGTACCGCCACAGCGAGAACACGTTCGCGAACGCGCTGACCTGCTCCAGGACCGAGCCGGGCGCACCGTACCAGGTGAACCGGTTGTAGACCCTCGCCTGGACAAAGTCGACGCGGTTGATAAACCCGCTGCGTGACGCGAACTCGGATGTGGCTCCCTGCAGCTCGTAGTGGTTCCCGTAGCTGCGCCCGGTGCGGTCGCCGAACGTCACCGCCCACAACTGTCCCGCACGCGTGCCGCTCCCGTCCCTCGTCCACGAGCCCACGACCTGCGCCTGGGAAAACCAGATCTTCTTCCACACGATCCTGGCGTCCGCGCCGAGGACGCGATTGTAGTCGCCGCCATCGATGCGATCGGTGTAGACGAGCCCGCCGGTGGAGCTCGCACCGAGGTCGCGGCGCAGGCGCAGCAGGTTGTAGACCGGATTGCTTCCCGTAGAGGACTGAGTGTGGTCGTCCACGGCGCCGAGGTAGGCGACCGCCGTACCCCCCAGCTTGCCGGTGAGCTTTGCCCCCGCGACGGGCTGCACGATCTGCCGCGTATAGATCAACCGGTTCGGCGTGTCGAACTGCTCGAGTCCCTCGAGGAAAAACGGTCGCTTCTCCGGGTAGAACAGCGCGAAGCGCTCGTTGACGGTCACCTGGCCGACGTCGGCCTCGACCTGCGAGAAGTCCGGGTGAGCGGTGGCCGCGAGGCCCAGGTTCTGCGAGATCCCCCAGCGCACATTTCCGCCCACCTCGGGAGTTCCGCGGTAGTCGTAACCGGCCCCCGCCCCGGCCGGCGTCCCGTCGACCTTGGACGTGAATTCCGGTGTGAGATCCACGACCACGCCGCGCTTCAGTGCGGTGAGCCCCGTGAGCCGGCCGGACTGAATCAGGAAGCTCGCGCTCGCCCGGAACACCGGCGTCCAGGTGTCCTCGTAGCCCGAGTGTTGCACGACCCGCACCACCTGCAAGCCCCACGACTGCGGATCGGCGCTCTGGTAGCGCAGGCTCTTGAAGGGGATGCGCACCTCGACCTCGTACCCCCAGTCGGTGAGGTGGCCGCGCGACTGGTACACGAAGTCGGGGCTCAAGTCCACGACGCCGTCGAACCGTCCGGTGGCGGACGCCCCGCCGCCCGCCGCGCCAGCGTCCTGTCCCTCGCTGCGCACGCCGTCTTCCTGTACCCCGAATGGGTTCACCGCGAACAACAGCGCCCGGCGGTGGTCGTCGTAGGTATCGAGCAGGATCTGGATGTTGTCGTCGGCGTCGATGTTGTCGCGATCGGCGAGCGTGGCCCGGACCACGTTGCCGTGCGGCTCGTAGGCGCGCACGCCGAACCAGATGGCGTCGGGTGCGTACCACACGAGCACCTCGGTCGAATCTTCGGCGGGCCGCCCGTCGACGGGGCGGTATTGCGAGAACCCGGCCAGACGCGCGGCGCGCCGCCACACGGGCTCATCGAGCGCTCCGTCAACGCGGGCGCTGGCTTCGACGCGGGGGACTAGGACGACGAGCTGTTTCGCAAGGCCGCTGTAAGTCGGCGGATCGGCGGACTGAAGGGCGAAGAGGAGGGCGAGCATGAAGCAAGAACCTAATGCGGAATGCGGAATGTGGAATGCGAAATGTAGGGACGGGCTTCGGACCGTCGCCTACGAATCGTCAGCCCGCTCCGGCATTCCGCATTCCGCATTCCGCATTTCGCATTCTATT
>Ga0209378_1001210_pt1 | contig 18491 bp, 20 predicted proteins | sample GraSoiAngelo_156_FD_186170 | JGI IMG/M metagenome (GOLD analysis project Ga0209378, IMG submission 186170) | Grasslands soil microbial communities from the Angelo Coastal Reserve, California, USA - 14_1009_13_40cm (SPAdes) (version 2) | ecosystem: Environmental > Terrestrial > Soil > Grasslands ...
TTCGATCGGTGGCTGGATCGCCACCGAGATGGCGCTGCGTGGGTCGCTGAGGGTCGCTCGCGTCGTCCTTGTCGACGCGGTCGGGATCGAGGTCCCAGGCCATCCGGTCGCGGACTTCTTCTCCCTCACCATGGACCAGGTCGCGGAGCTCAGCTATCACCACCCGGATTCGTTCCGCATCGACGTTTCCCGCATGGCGCCGGCTCAACAGGCAACCATGGCCGGCAACCGAGCCGCGCTTGCGGTTTACGGCGGAACGCCGTCGATGGTCGATCCGACGTTACGCGAGCGTCTCAGCGCAATCGCGGTGCCGGCGCTCGTGCTGTGGGGCGAAAGCGATCGGATCGTCGACCCTGACTACGGGCGCAGCTACGCCGCCGCGATTCCGACCGCGCGGTTCCAGCTTCTGAACAGAACCGGTCACGTGCCGCAGATCGAGACCCCGCAGCTGTTGCTGTCGGCGGTGACGGCCTTCGCCGGGCCGGGGGCTATTCCTCTCTCTGCGACGGGGGAAGACTCAGGTATTCCTTGACGCTTCCCCCCGCGAGCTTGTGCACGGCGGCTACCGTCGCGGCGACCTTGGTCGCGATCTTGTCGAAAACGGCGAGGATCTGAGCAAAATCGCCTCCGGTGTCGACGTTCCACCACTGGCCCCCGGTATCGGTGGCCATCGAGCGGAAGTACTTGATGTTCGGCGACAGCACAAAAGTCATGGCCCCGGCCTCCCGCAGGCGTCCGGTCATCGTCGCGGGCTGGAGCTTGCGCTGCAACGCAGGCTCATCGGTGATCAGGACGACCACTTTCATCGCATCTGCCCGGTAACCGGGCTGGGCGAGAGCTGCCGACAAGGCCTCGAGGGACGATTCCCCCTCGTTGCCTCCGCCGGAATAGCGCGGCAGTCCGCGAAGCAGAGATTTGACCCGCTCGGCGCTGGAGCTGAAGGGCGTCGCCACGATCCGGTCGCCTTCGACCGTGAGATCTCCGAATCCCACGACTGCCGCCACCCAATCGATGCGCCGTGTCGCCAGCCTGTCGACGAAGGACTGGCAGCTCTCGATCAGGCCGTCGATCTTGTCGTTCATGCTGCCGGTCGTGTCAATCACGAAGACCAGGTCGGCGCGGGCTTTGGCCGAGTCCCGGCCGACCTCCATGCGCACGACCTTTGCCCCGCTCGCTAACGGCTTGTCTGAGCGCGACGGATTGGGAATGATCTTGCTCACGACTTCTACCTGGCGGTCACGGTGAGGTCGATGTCGCCGCTGAGCGTGGCGCCCGGCTCGAGGACGCCGTCGCCGAAGGCAAGCGTGAAGTCGACGTCGGCGGGAAGGCTGTCGCGACTCCAGTGCCAATGGACGTCGGCCAGATGCCAGGGCGGCGCGAGCGTGAGATCGATGCGATGGATCGAGGGATCAAACGGAGGACCGCCCACCTGGCTCAAGCGCACTGAGAAGTTGATCTCATGCGCGCTCGAATCGAATGCTCGGAGGACGACCTCGGCGGGAAGGATCTCCAGCTCCGGCAGGCGAGCGCCGCTCCGCGCGTCGTAATCGGCGCGAAGGTCAGCTCTGCCGAGCACCCGAAACGCCTCGTTGATGCGCTTCATGCGCTCCTCGGCACGAATGTCTCCCCTGTTGTGATCGGGGTGGTACTTGTGTGCCAGGCGCTTGTAGGCGGCCTCGATCACGTCAGGATCGGCTGATGGATCGACCTGGAGCACGCGGTAAAGATCCTCGTCAGCGGGCAACTATCCGTCTCCCAACTCGGGTACAAGATAAGCGGAATTGGCTCGCTTCCGGCTGACGGTAGAAGTCCGCGCGGCACCTTCGGCCTCCCGCAGAACCGTGCGGAGACCGAGGCCGGCATCGCCCGCTTACGCGGGGCGGCGGTGGGTCGTTTTGTCGCCGGCGTGGGCGAGGCGGCTCCGGAGATTCGGGCTCCCGCTGGCGGCGCTGCTGGTGGTGGCCGGCACGATCAACTACCTGAGGCCGATCCCCGACGTGGCGGCGACAACCTCGAGTCCTGTCCAATCCACGATTCCAGGCACGCCGCCCAGCCTGCCGTGGCCCGGTGTCGGCTCCGCGGCGGTGGGCGCTTCGGGACTTGGCCTCATAGCCACCTCGGGCGACGCGTCTCCCGCACCCGCGGCGAGCGTCGCGAAGGTGATGACGGCGATGGTCGTGCTCGCCGACAAAGCCCTCGTCAGGGGCGACTCGGGTCCGACCCTGGTCATCACCGACCAGGATGTGGCGACCTACAAGGCTGATGTGGCCGACCAGCAGTCGGTCGTCCCTGTTGTGGTGGGTGAACAGCTGAGCGAGTTCCAGGCCCTCGAGGCTCTGCTCGTTCCGTCGGGCAACAACATCGCCGAAACCCTCGCCCGTTGGGACGCAGGTTCGGTGACCGCTTTCGTCGCCAAGATGAACCAGCGGGCCGCGGCGCTGCACCTCACGCACACCGTGTTCGCGGACCCGGCCGGCGTTTCGATTCAGACCGTGAGCACCCCCACCGACCTGCTTGCGATGGGGATGGCGGCGATGCGGCAAGAGGTCCTCGCGCAGATCGTCAATCTGCCGCAAACAACGCTGCCCGTGGCCGGCACGCTCTACAACGTCAATTCGGTCCTGGGTCAGAGCGGGATCGTCGGGATCAAGACCGGCTCGGGATTGAATTTCGGCGCCAACTTCCTTTTCGCGGCCACCGCCACCGTCGACGGCGCCGTCGTGACGCTCTATGGCTGCGTCATGGGCCAACCGACCCTGGACGCGGCCTTCCACGAGGCGGAGGCGCTCCTCGCTGTAATGAAGGGGGCGCTGACGGTGCACCAGGTCATCAAGCGAAACGACGTCGTGGGCATTTATGAGACACCGTGGGGAAGCCGTTCGGACCTCGTGGCGACTGACGATGTCGCCCTGGTCGAATGGCCCGGCATGATCCTGCGACAGCGCCTCGACGCCCCGACTCTCCCCATCGACAGGCCTGTAGCGGGTAGAACGCCCGCAGGCAATGTGCATCTGGTCCTCGGTGATCAGCAGGCTGACGTGCATCTGATCACGACGGCGACGCTCGATCCGCCAGGCTTCAGTTGGCGTTTGTTGCGAATCAATTTGTTCTAATCCACACAGGAGATTGGCAGGGAGATGTTCGACCAGCAACGCACAGCCCTGAACCCTGGAGCTGTGGAGGCGAATCGGGCCGGAAGGATCACGCGAGGCTAGCGCTTCCAGTTGGGTGCGCGCGCGACCGGAGCTGTCCTGGGCTGGGTGAGCATGACGGCGTTCGCGGCGATCGCCTGGTGGTTTGTCTTCGTCGCCGAAACGCGATGGCTTGCGTTACCGGGTCTGATCGCCACGGTCGTCGCTCCAATCGCCCTGTGGGCGCTGTACCTCATCGTGGCGGACATGCGCAGCGGCGCGGTCGTGAGCGAGACGGGCCAGCTGGTCATCCTTCGGGAAGGCGACAGCGAGAGCAAGTTTCTGGTGCGCCTGGCCGGCCGGAAGCTCAGATTGCCGTCCACATTGGCCGATCTACTTCATCGCTCCGGCAGCCTGACAGCGTTCTACACCCGCTGGTCGCACATGCTGGTGAACCTCACCGCGGCGGAGGACAGGCGATGAGAGTAGGGTCCGGCCTTCCAGTGAGGCGCGAATGCATGGCCCGCCGGATAGGCTGAGCAGCAAGGAGACCTGAACCGTGACCGCACGCTTCGCCAAGATTTATTCGGTGGTCGGTGCATTGATGCTGCTCGAGTTTCTTGCTCAGTTCTACACAATCGCCTCATCGGGGTTCACCACCGTCGCCGGCCAGATCGCAAACTCCGCGAACGGCAGCGAGGCACGCTCAGCAGTACAGGAAGTAGACCTCTTCGCCGCGGCCCACGCGGTGATCGGAGTCTTCATCGTTCCACTCACCATCCTGGCCCTCATCGCCCTGTCCTGGCTTGCACGACTTCCGAGACGGACGAGGGTACTCACAAGCCTGCTCTTTCTCTTGTGGCTCTTCCAGTTCGGCCTGGCTTTCGTAGGCTTCGCCGGAATCGCTCCGATCGCCGGGCTGCATGGCCTCAACGCTCTGGCCCTGGTTGGGCTCGGGATTTACCTGGTGAGAAGGAACTGGGCGTTCGGGGGCCGCGGCTCCGCATCGACCGCCACTCTCACCGCTGGCCACTAGCCCGCCGGAGCGGTAGGCCCTCCCCGATTCCAACCCGCAAGTGTGCGCACTTGCGGGTTTCCAGTTCGCTGATTTGCCGCCACTGTGCGCACTGGCGGCTCGTACCTCAACCCAGAGAGGTGCGACGGCGTCCGGCTAGGCCCCTAACACCTCGGCGGCCCGCTCGTATTCGTCCGGAGCGACCCAGAGGATCATCCCGTAGCGCCCCGACCCAGCACTGGTCGCGGCCGCTGCGGTGATGTTGATGTTCGCCTCGGCGAGCTTCGCAGCCGTGTTCGTCACGGCACCTACGCGGTCGTCGCCCTGGATCAGAAACGCTCGCTTCGCATCGCTGAGTGTCAGACCGGCCCGCTCCGCCGCTCGGCGGAAAGAGGCGGGGTCTTCGGGTACGAGATCTACCTGGGACTGGCCGCCGCCGCTCGGAAAGCCAAGGTAGGCGAGCAGGTTTATCTCGCTCTCCTTTAGCGCGGACAGGATCCGCTCGCCTTCGCCCGGCTTGTCTGGAACGGTCACGTAGTAATAGTCGACCCGCCGCACCGTGTCAGCCATCACACTGCTCCTTCTCGAACCCGCCGGCCAATCACCACTTTACGCGCTAGAGAATCACCTCAGGGGTCGAGCAAACAGTGGTATGGACGAGCCGGAGCGGCCACAACGCAAATTCGCGAACTGCACAGCGCGCTCCCCTCCCAGCGGAGGGCGGTGAGCAACGGGTAGCCAGCGGCGATGGTCGTACAGAGCCCCGCCAACGACTACCAGTGGACGACCCTGGTCGATCCGAACGTACGCGAACCGCACACCGTCGGCGGAGAGTGTTGTCAGAAGCGGGCCACCGTTGTCCATCGGCGAAGTCTAGGGTTCACCGATGACGACGCGAGCCTGTGAGCTGGACCACCTGGTCGTCACTTCGCCAACCTTGGAGGCTGGAGTGAAATGGCTGCAGGAGGCGCTGGGGGTTGCACCCCAAGCCGGCGGAGATCACCAGCGAATGGGAACTCACAATGCATTGGTGCGACTCGGCGGCGCTACCTATCTGGAAGTTATCGCGTCTAACCCTGCAGCCCCACCCCCACGTCGGCCTCGCTGGTTCGAACTTGATCGTATGACGCCGGCCGCAACGCCTCGTCTGGCGACGTGGGTCGCGCGCACGGACGACATCAAGTCCACGGTAGCGGACCGCCCCTCACAGTTCGGAGCCATCGAGCCGATGAGCCGAGGGCCACTAAACTGGCTGATCACCGTTCCGCCTGACGGCAGCCTTTCCGGCGGCGGCGTCTTCCCGACTCTCATCGAGTGGCAGACCCAGGAGCATCCGGCAAGCAGCCTCGAAAAACAGGGCTGTGCGTTAGAGCTCCTGGAGTTGTTCCATCCAGAGCCGAGCTCGCTGCGCGGATTGTTGGAATGTCTGGGCCTTCACGACAAGGCGACAATACGCGAGACACGTCTTGGAGAACGGCCCTATCTGGTCGCCCATATCGATACGCGCCACGGTCTTCGGTCGATCGGCGGTCCGGCAATCTGAAAGGGGTCTATCACCACGCACAAGGGCAGAAGAGCGTCGTGGTACGGCATATTCGGGAGGTCAAGTGCCGGGGCGCTGCACCCAACCCAGGTGACCCAACCGCTGCAATAACGTTTCGTCGGCGGTTATGAAATCAGTGCCGACCGCCTCGGCGGTCGCGGCGTAGAGCATGTCGTAGACCGGGTGGTTGTCGTAACGGCGCGACAGCTCCCATGCTCGATCGAGATATCGTCCATCGGTTACGGCCCTCACCGGCAGCCGCACCAGGAGTCCATATGCGCTGTCCGCGTCCGATCCGGTCCACCGACTGCTACGGACTCCGGCGACCAAGGCGCTGGCACATTCGACGTAAAGGAGCTCCGGAGCGATTACCGGATCATTTGCCCTGATCAAGCGGTGGAGGGTTTTCATCGAGGGTGACGAGGGATCGGCGCCTGGCGCGATCCAGTCGATGACGACGCTGGCGTCAACGACCGCGATGACCGCCCACCTCCGCCAGCCTGCGCCGGCGTTCATCGATCACGAGATCGGCCGCGGATTCATGGGGTCCCCGCCGACCGCGCATGGCGGCTTCAGCCAGCCGTGCCCACTCACCGAGGGAAAGCAGGCGTCGTCCCCCTCCGGCGAGGGCCTCGACGTCGGCGCGGGCTACCACGAGTCGATTGCCACGCTTGCGCGCCGACAGTCGGCCAGACCACACCCATCGACGAATCGTCTCCGCGGTTCGGCCGCTCAGCGCCGCCGCCGCCTTGACGTCCAGCTCGTCACCTGAAGATGGCTTCACGCCGGTATTCTACTACACCATGGCTGAACCATGGAGTAGAAGTAGCCCCGGCGGGATTCGACCCGACAACTGCTATACCTTTCTCCGCTGGCGGATATGAGCGTGCCTGCGTCAGCCCGCGATGCGCCGGCCAAGAGGGCGGGCTACGCTTGGGGCAGCCGATCGTGGGGGAGGCCCTGTGACTTCGACAATCCATGCCGACCCGGCTCCTCAGCCCTCAGCGGAGATGCTGCGGATGCTCAACGCGTTCCTGACCGTGCAGGCGCTCCACGCGGCCGCTTTGCTTGGTCTGGCCGACCTTGTCGCTGGCGGGCCAAAGAGCGTTGACGAGCTGGCAGCGGCTACCCAGGCAGATCGCTCTTCGCTGCACCGCCTACTCAGGATGCTCACCGCTCCGGGGGTTTTCCGCGAGGAGGCGGACGGGCGCTTCGGGATCACGCCGCTGGGCGCGACGCTGCGAAGCGACAGCCCTGATTCCGTTCGCGAGTGGGCGCTTTTCGTCGGGGCACCGGAGATGTGGGCGGTTTGGGCGGGATTGCGTGATAGCGTCCTGAGCGGACGGGCGTCCTTCCCGACAGTGCATGGTGCACCGATGTGGGAGTACATCGCCGCGCGTCCGAACCTGGGCGACGCGTTCAACGGTTGGATGACACGCCAGTCAAGGCAGCACAACTCGGCTCTGGTGGCGGCGTACGACTTCTCGCCGTTCCGCGTTGTGGCCGATATCGGCGGCGGACAGGGGTCAACCTTGGCGGCGGTTCTGAGCGCTCACCCGTCACTTCGAGGAGTCCTGCTTGACCTCCCGCGGGTCGTAGCCCAGACGGCCCCGCTTGACGAGGCGGGAGTCACCGACCGATGCCAGATCATCGGCGGCGACATGTTGCGCGCGGTCCCCGCCGGCGCCGACGCTTACCTCATCAAACGGGTGTTGATGGACTGGGGCGATGTCGACTCGACCACCATCCTTCGCAACTGCGCGGCCGCCATGGCCCGGGGCGGAAGGGTGCTAGTCGTTGAGATGCTCATGCCGGCCGGAAACGATCCGAGCCCGGCCAAGGCCTTCGACATCTTGATGCTGCTGAACCAGCCAGGCGGAAGGATCCGCACCGAGGCAGAATTCCGTGAGTTGTTCGCCGAAGCTGGGCTGCGACTGTCAAGGGTCGTGCCGACTGCCTCTCCGAACAGCATCCTCGAAGGCGAGCCAGCGTAACCACGATATAGACGCTGAAGCGTCACTACGAACAGATGTTCTGGTACCCCGATGGGATTCGAGCCAACGTTCGCTATACCGATTCTCCGCTTCCGGTTGTCTTGATTCGCCCTGTCCGCCGATGTCAGGCCTGCTGCCACATCGACGATCTCGGGCTGGAGCGGACCGAGGATTGCCGGATATTCGAATCCGTTGGACGGGCTCGATCACCTGGTCGAAGCGCGACCCCGACGTCCGCCGCCCGGTGCAGACGTGAAGGGGTCGACGACCTCGATGTCAGCAAATCGCCGCAGCCCGGCGTCTCGGCTGTAGATCCGCCTCACGCCGTGCTGTCTCATCAGAGTCACAAGGTGCGCGTCCGGGACGTCGTTGCCACGCGCCTGATCGCGGCTGGTGGTTCGGAACAAGTCCCAGAATCCCTCCACCTCGCCCAGCGCGCGGACGTGTCCTCGCTTCAGTAGAGCTTCGACGTTGCTTGCAGCATCGCGGGGGCTGAGCGGCTTCGGGAGAATCGCCGAGTGGGTGACGATGCGTAGGTACCCCAGTACGACGGGCCAGAACAGGTACAGAAGATCCGGTCCGGCGGCCAGGAGCTGAACCAGCTGTCTGGCCTGCGCATGTACGGGGTCGCCCTGATTGCTCGCGTAGACGAGGATGTTCGCGTCGAGGGTCGCGCTCATCGACGCCCGTCCAGCACCGCTCTCATCGCCTCTTTGTCTTCAAGATCGACCAGCGGCCGCCCGAGATCCCTGGCGATCCACTCCAAGTCTGTCTGGGCCTCGCGCAAGCCCTCCCGCTCTCGCAACGATGTGGCCAATAGCTCCGAAGCGAGCCTGCCCATACTCTTGCCGGCGACCTTGCTGCGACGCTTGAGCTCCTTGACGACCGAAGGATCAAGGTCGATCGTAGTTCGCATGATGCGTGATGCTATCAAATCGCGCATCAGATGCGGGAGGAGCCGGCTTGACGGACCGCCTGTACGAGGTTAGCCGGCGAGGCTTCGGAGGAATTGCAGCATCGACTCCCCCTTACCGGCAGCAATGAAGAACTCGGCATCGGCGGCCTCGACCACCTTGACCGCCTCCCGCGCCAGACGGGCACCACCACCTGTCACCGTCAGCTGGAGGGCTCGAGAGTCCTGCGGGTCGGCAACTCGCCTGACGAGGCCCCTGGCCTCCAGGGCCCGGATCACCTGCGAGGTCATCATCGGATCGGTGGCGGCGAAGTCGGCCACGCGGCGCTGGGTGGGGCGCTCGCCCGCGACCTGCGTCAGCCACCAGGTGCACGCGAGCAACACGAACTGGACATGAGTGAGCCTGAGCGGGCGTAGGGCGGCCGCGACGGTCCGCTGCCAGCGCAGGGTCGCGCGCCAAAGGAGGAAGCCCGGGCTCTCGCCAGGACCCAGGCTTCCATGTGATTCCCGATGTCGATCTGCCGGTCGACGTCGCGTGTTCACGCGGCCGCCGAACGGGCCTCGGCCCGGCGCGCGAGGGCGGCCATTACCTCAGGGAAGTCGGAAGTCACAGCCGACCCGATCTCGGGACCCAGCGCATCGGCGGTCGGCCCCTCAATGGTTGCCCGGTAGGTGATCCGGGTACCCCCACCTGCCAACGGCTCGAGCGAGTGGCGGACGCGAACGACCACATCGGTACCCGGGACTGGAGTCTCATCCTCGAAACCCTGGCCCTTGGCGACCCACGCCAGCCGGAAGTCCAGCGACCCCTGGCCTGGGATCACCATGACGCCCGGCGTGCCGGTCGCAAAGGGGCCGGCGAGGTCGATCCGCTCGACGCCGTGGTTCCACTCCGGCCACCGGGTGACGTCCTCGAGGACGGCGAAGACGGCGTCGGGGCCGGCAGCCGTCTCGACGCTGTGCTCGTACTTCCACATAGCCCGCACCTCCATAAAGAATGTGCACATATTATATGCGCGCTTATCTTCTGTCATTAGGCAGGAGTCCGACTGCCAGCAGTCGCGGCTTTGGAAGATTCGGATGAGCCGCGAGCGCCGGCGATCGCGGGAAATGGGCGCTGGAGGGAGCTGGTAGCCCCGGCGGGTGCGGTTTCAGCACATAGTGGACAGATGTCGCAAGACATAGTGGACACCACCAATCTCGGAGGTGATATGTCCGACCGGGGCCGCTACATCGTCGAGGCCATCGTCCTAGAACATCGAAGCCCGAGCGAGCTCGCTCGGACCCACAAGGTGTCCCGCAGCTGGATCTACAAGATGCTCGAGAGATTCAAGCGGTCCTGCGCGCACCAGGTCGAGGCTAGAGTCCAAAAGCTGATCCTCAAGCTGCGCCGCGACCTGACCGCAGCTGAGGACGACCCTGAGCGGGCCGTGCGAGCGGCGCTCGAGATCCGCCGCGGGATCAGCGAAAGCCCGGTCACGGCCGGGGAAGTTGTCAGCAGCGCACAGCGATTGCAGGTGGCGGCACCGGTCAGCGCCATCCTGGTCGGCGAGCAGACCTACCGCACGACTCGGGAGGTGATCGACTACAGCGAGGCCGCCCCGACTGCGGCGAAAGCGGGTGCAGGCGCGATTTTGGCCTCGCATGCGCTCGCTGCGCTCCCGCGGCGCGGCGTCGACCTGGTGCGCGAACCGAGGACGCCGCTCGTCGGGCGGAAGCGCGAGCTCGAGCTCCTTGTCTCGACGCTGACTCGCGCGATCGAGGAACGCTCACCCCAGTTCGTCACTCTCGTCGGTGTCCCCGGCATCGGCAAGAGCAGGCTCGTCTTCGAGCTTTCCAAGAGGTTCGATCAGGAGCGAGAGCAGATCACCTGGCGGCAGGGTCGCTGCCTATCGTATGGCGACGGCGTCAGCTTCTGGGCGCTCGGCGAGATCGTCAGGGCGCAGGCGGGAATACTGGAGACGGACCGCCCCGACCAGGCCGAGGAGAAGCTGAGAACGGCAGTCGCCGCGCTCCCTCTAACGATGGACGAGGCGACGTGGGTCGAGCGAGAGATATGGCCGCTCATCGGCTCCAGCGGCGAGCGCAGCCCAGAAGAACGCTCCGAAGAGCGCTTCGCCGCATGGCGCTGCTTCCTCGAGGCCATGGCGGAGCGCAAACCGCTCGTGCTTGCGCTCGAGGATCTGCATTGGGCCGACGATGGGCTGCTTGATTTCCTCGAGGAGCTCGCCGATCGTCTTCGCGATGCGCCACTGCTCGTCCTCTGTGCCGCCCGACCGGAGTTCCTCGAGCGGCGGCCAGCTTGGGGCGGCGGGAAGACGAACGTGCTCACGATCGCGCTCGAACAGCGTGAGCTTGAAGCCGAGGTTCGCGAGGCGCTCGTCGCTCGCGCGGCGGGAAACCCGCTCTACGCCGAACAGTTCGCGCGTGTCCTGGAGGAGATCGGTGCAGTCCAGCAGTTGCCTGAGACCGTGCAAGGAATCATCGCCGCCCGCATCGACGGCCTGCCGCTAGCCGACAAGGCGGTCCTTCAGGATGCGGCCGTGATCGGGAAGGTCTTCTGGCCCGGCGCAGTGGAGGCGATTGGTGACATCCCGCACCGCGAGGTGCGGGGCCGGCTCGTCAGCCTGGAGCGAAAGGAGTTCGTACAGCAGGCGCGGCGTTCGTCGGTGGCCGGCGAGCCTGAGTACAGCTTCCGGCACATCCTGCTTCGCGATGTCGCCTACGCGCAGATTCCGCGCGCAGCCCGGGGAGAGAGGCACCGGCGTGCCGCTGGATGGATCCAGTCCCTCGGCCGCCCGGACGATCACGCCGAATGTCTCGCCCATCACTACCTCAAGGCGCTGGACTACACGAGGGCAACGGAACAAGGTGACTCGGCGTTGGCCGAGCATGCGCGCCTGGCGCTACGGGCGGCCGGCCAGCGCGCACTCGCTCTCGCATCCTATGCCGCCGCTGCGCGGTTCTACAGTTCGGCGCTCGAGCTTTGGCCCGAAAGCGATGCCGCCCGCGTCTCGCTCCTCGTCGAGGCGGGCCGCGCGAGACATGCCGCCGACGGAACGGGCATTGACCTGCTCGAGCAGGCATTCCAGCAGCTGGCTGCGGACAGAGACCTTGAGGCGGCTGCGGAAGTTGGGGTCGATATCGCGCGCCGCTTCTGGCTTTCTGGTGACCGCGACCGGGCGTATGAATACATCGACCGCGCGCTCGCACTCACCGATGACCGCCGGGACTCGCGCTCCCGAGCTTACGCGCTCGTAGAGCGAGCCGCATACCACATGAACGCGAGCGACAACGCCCAGGCCAGCCGGCTCGCGGCCGAGGCGCTCCCGCTCACCGATGCGCCGGGCATGGACGACGTGCGCATCCGTGCGCTCGATGTCCTGGGGTCGTCCCGGACGTTTACCGGCAATGTCGCGTGAATCGATGACTCGAAACAGGCGATCGCCCTCGCCCGCGAACGCAACTCTTTCTCCCGCCTTATCGTTGCCGAGCTCAACCTGCACTGCCAGTCTACTTTCTCGGCCAGCTCGATGCGGCCACGGACGCACTGACCGCAGCCCGACAACACGTCGAGAGGCATGGCACGGCCGACCAGCGCAACTGGCTACGTATCGCCGAAGCACATCAGGCAATACTCCACGGTCGATGGAACGCCGCAGCCGAAATGCTCGAGGCGAGGATCGCAGAAGCTGAAGCCGGCCTCGTCCACTACCTGGATCCCACCTGCCACGCCTTCACTCGCGCGCGGGAGACGAAAGACCCACAGATCACCGCGCCGGCGCTCGCACTCTGCGCCACCGTCCTGCTCACGCAGGGCCGCCGGAAGCAGGCATCCACGCTCACATCCGAGGTGCTCGCGTGCGGGCACGTGCAGGTTGCGGCCCTCCTGGAGCTGCACGGGGCTGTGACACCTATCGAGTTCGCCTGGCTGGTGCGCGACCTCGGCCGTGAAGCGGAGCTCCTAACCGCGCTCGAGTCTGCACCGCCAACGCCTTGGCTCCAAGCCGCGTGTGCTATCGCCGAGCACGATTCCGCTGGCAGCCTGGACCTCGTCGCCAAGATCAGGGCACCGTCGGTTGACGCATACGCGCGGTTGCGCGCAGCCGAAGAGGCTGCCCGCTCCGGAAGTCATGATGTGGCAAAAGAACTCCTCGCGCCTGCACTCCAGTTCTTCCGGAGGGTGCGGGCGGCTCGCCATCTCGCCATCGCGGACGGGTTGCTCGCTGAAGGGACCTGACCGTCCACGGCGATCCGAATTCGACCTTGCACTGTGATCCCCGGATAGGCACGTTGACAGTCCCTAAGGCGGAGACCATGCTTCCCTCTTCAGGAGGTTGGGGGACATCAAGCGGCATAGCCTCGCAGTGCGGCAATCCGAGATCGTCGCTTCCCTCTCGCTGGTCTCTGACATCGGCATGGGCCAGCCCATGGGGCAGGCACGAAAGACCTGACTTCTCGCGCTTGGAATCGCGCGCGAAATGGGACTCGCCCGGGATTCGAGGCGACACCTCCGAAACTACGCGTGACGTTCAGGTGAATTGTTTGCGCCTCAGCTGCGGATTAGCTGGAGCAGCTCCTCTTCGGACTTCGTCAGGTCAATCGGGCGATTGGCGCCGCTTACGCTGCCGCCATGAGTGACCCACCACCGCCCATGTCGCCTCGTGGCAAGTTCCAGTGGGATCCCGACCGCTACGATCAGAAGACAGAGACGGGCTGGCGGTGGACGCCCATTCACCCAGCGAGCACCAGGGCTGCGGTCGGGATGCGGAAAGGTCGTGGTCTCCGATACGGTTGCATCGGAGCGTTGGTTTTACTCGCCAGCCTCCTCGTCATCGGGTTTATCGCCGGTGGAAGATCGAACGGTCAGCCTGCGCTGAGGTGGACTGTCGATGGTCAGTCGACTACGAGCTCGACGGTTGGCGGCGCAGACACAGTGCAGGTCACGGTTACCAGCGAAGGCACAGTCTGGTTCGCCCTGGCAGCCGCCCACAACCTGGTCATTTACATGAATGCGAGGGACGACTGGTTCAAACATCACGTGATCACCGACCCGGGCGGCTGCACCATCAACATGAGCCTCGAGCGCCTCGACTGCGGTCAGTTAGCCGCCGGCGCGACGAAGACGGTCAACGTTGAGGCATCCCCGAAGGACGCTGGCAACTTCGCCTTCGAGCTCGATGTGGCGGATGAAGAGGGCTCGCATCTTCTTTACCCAGCCAGAGGATCGTTGACCTGGAAAGAGACCATCACTCCGTGACCATCGGGTTCGTGGTCAACGGTGCAGGTCATCCTCGCGGAGGTTCGTGAGCAACGTCCCGGGACCGGTGGTATGTGTCACGGCATTGGTAGCCCCGGCGGGATTCGAACCCGCGATCTCAGCCTTGAGAGGGCTGCGTCCTAGGCCACTAGACGACGGGGCCGTGCCGGCGACAGGCGCGGGGCTTGGATCAACGATGCTAGCAAACAGAGGCTAATCGCCCCTCCCGCCAAATCGCCTCGAAGGCCGCCAACCGCCGACGTTCAAGTGGCGAAGTTACGCCGAGCACCCACCCGCCGCGCCCGGCGCCGTGGCACCGCTGCCTCAGCGAGGCGAAAGCAGATACATCCCCGGGCGGAAGGTGATCGGGAGGCGGGCGATCGTCGCGGCGGCGACGGCCCAGGGCTTGACCCAGGATCGCGCTGGGGCGGGGTTGGTGGGCGGCATTGGGTTTGAACCAATGACCTCTTGCGTGTGAAGCAAGCGCTCTCCCACTGAGCTAGCCGCCCGTGGGACGAATCATTCTACCCACCACTCGTACGATGTCACCCGATGGCCGTCCCGCTCGCCGAACGCCATTGCGTGGTGTGCAAGCCGGGGACGCCGACCCTACCGCGCGAAGCCGTTGATACCATGCTCGGGCAGCTGTCGGATTGGGCGGTGATCGACGCGGGCGACCACCTCGAGCTGACCAAGACCATCCGGTTCAAGGGCTTCATGCCGGGCGTCGACCTCGTCGACGCCATCGCACCCATCGCGGAGGCCGAAGGCCACCACCCCGACCTTCACCTCAGCTACGGGTCGCTGAAGGTCGATCTCTGGACTCATGCGGCCCAAGGCCTGACCGAGAACGACTTCATCCTGGCGGCGAAAATCGACCGAATCACCCCCTCCTGAGGGACTTTCACAAGTTCTTTACCGCATTTCCTTTGTTTTGTCGCCGAATTCCCGATACAGTCGTCGGCGGCTTGATGCACTTCATCATCTGCTGGGCGCTCCACCAAAAGGAGCGCGAGGTGCTGCTTGGCGGGATTCTTCCTTGGGGGATCGACGCTGTCGTCTTCTGCTGGCGCTGCGACCGTATGCGCGGCCGCGCCGTCCGAGTCCTCCAGATGACGCCGCAGGGCCTGCACGCCTGCAGCGCCCACTCAGCGCACTAGAACCACCGCGGGGTAGTACGCGTCCAGGGTCGTCAACTTCGGGAACTCCCTAGCGGCTTCGTCGCGCAACCCAAGGTCGACCCCCCAGCTCACCACCACCACCGCGTCGCAATCTGCCAGTTGATCCGGCCGCGTGACCACGGTGAACCCGGTCGTATAACCGGCTAGGACCTGCTCGTCGCTATGGATCACACAAGCCCGCCCGCCCGACGAGTGGATCCTCTCCACCGCCGCCGCTGCCTGCGGTAGCGCCAGGGGATCCCGGTTGTAGTCCGTCGCCTGGCCCACGATGGCGGCGGCCGCGCCAAGCGCAACAACTGGCGCCAGCACCCACCAGCGCGCGATGGCGGCCGCCATCAGGTAGCCGAGCGCCGGGACCAGGAACACGAAGAACCGCGGGTAGAGAAACCCAGGTTGGAGGGCGAGCCAGAGCAATCCCAAGACGAGCGCCAGCACCCCGACAGCCGCCCACAACCATGCCTCCTTGCGCACCACCCATAGGCCCAGCAGCGCCACGGCGAGCCACAGGCCGACGGGCAGCAGCACCGGCGCCCCCAGCAGAAACAAGAGCAGGTCGCGCGGAAACGTGGGATAGAAAAGTGGCGGCGGAAGTCCGTGCCGGACAAGCTCCGTGACCAGGACGCTCGCGTTCGCCGCCAAACCGATGAGCGCGGCGCCGATCCAGGCCGGCGCCAGCTCCACCAGCTGGGCGCGCGAGCGGCGCGTTAGGATCCACGTCAGGTGGCATAGCAGGACCACCGCGGCAAAGAGGTGGGCGGCGAGCGCTAGGCCCATGACGACCGCGTATCCAACCAGCCTCCAGCGGGTCCGCGGGCCGGCGAGCAGTACCGTTCCCGCCACCGAGCCGAGCGCTGCGAGGCTGTAGCCGCGCAGGTCGCGGCTGTTGTCGACGAACAGCGGATCGGTCGCGATGTACAGGCCGGCGCACAGCCCGGCGAGCAAGCCGAAACGGCGCACGAGAACCCCGGTCGATAACCCCACCGTCGCTCCCCCGCCAAACGCCGGCAGTAGGCGGTAGACCACCTCGTTGCGCGAGCCCGTCGCGGAATAGATCACGTGACTCAGAAGCGAGACCAGCACGTGGTCGTTGCCCGCGACCTGCGTCACGGGAATCGTCGGGATCACGGAGCGGACAGCGAACGCGTCCCAAAGGGACGGCGTGGCGACGAAGTTGGCGAACGTCGCCGCGGCGTCATAGCCGAACGATCGGTTGGAGCCGATCATGTAGACGGCGAAAGTGGCGACGCCCAGCAGGGCGCCGGTCAGCAGGCTGCGGTTAGCCGACGTCCCCGACAAGCTCTTCGATGTCTTCGCCCGTGTAGGCCGCGGCCTGCATGCGGAAGAGCCTCGCATAGCGGCCGCCCAAACGCATCAATTCCTCGTGCGTTCCTTCCTCGACGAGGCGCCCGTGCTCGAGGAAGACGATCCTGTCCGCGCGCCGAACCGTGGAGAACCGGTGCGAGATGTAGACCGCCGTCCGGCCGTGGGTCAGCGAGCGCAGCCGCTCGAACAGGTCGTATTCGGCCTGCGCATCCAGGGCTGAAGTGGGCTCGTCGAGGAGCAGGATCTTGGCGTCCTCTCGCATGAAGGCGCGGGCCAGGGCAACCTTCTGCCACTCGCCTCCAGACAGGTTCACGCCCGCGTCGAACCATTTGCCCAGCGCGGTGTCGTAACCGTCGGGTAACGCCGCGATCAGCTCGTCAGAGCCCGCCTGCTTGCTCGCGCTGACGATGGCTTCGCGGTCGCTGATCTCCGGCACGTTGCCCAACCCGATGTTCTCCGAGGCCGTCGCCTGGTAGTCGACGTAGTCCTGGAACATCGCGCCGATCTGACGCCTCAGCTCGGTTGGCTCGAAATCGCGGATGTCAACGCCATCGATGAGGATGCGCCCCTCCATGGGGTCGTACAGGCGGCAGATCAGCTTGAACAGCGTCGTCTTGCCGGCGCCGTTGCGGCCCACGACCGCCAGCGTCTCCCCCGCCTTGATCGTGAAGGAGACGTCTGTGAGCGCCGGGTTTTCGGCGCCCGGGTACGCGAAGGTGACGTTCTCAAACCGGATCTCCCCCCGCAGCGGTTGGGGGACCGGCTTCGGCTCGGCAGCGACCGGCATCGACGGCTGCTTCGCCATCAGCTCGACGAGGTTGTTGAGGTAGAGGTTGTGCTCGTACATGCCCGAAAAGCCGCTGAGGATGCTCTGGATCGAGTTCTGCACCGACACCGCGGCCTGGGTGTAAGCGGTCAGCGCCCCGATCGAAAGGTGGCCGGCGATCGCCTGCAGCGCGATGTAGAGATAGGTGAACGACGTGACGATCGTGCTGATGTTGCCCAGCGCGAACCCGGTCAGGTAGCGACGAACCATCTGCGACCGCTGGCTCTCGTAGAAGGCGCTGGCGATGAGACGGTAGCGCTCGATGAAGTACTGGCCGAGACCGAAGAGCTTGACTTCCTTGGCGAATGAGTCGGTCGTGACCAGGTTGACCATGTAGGTCATCCGGCGCAGGAGACGCGAACCCCAGCGCGCGATGTTGTAGCCGCGCCATCCGTATCGGGTGTCGGCGATGAAGGCAGGGATCGGAGAGATGAGGACCACGATCCCCAGGATCCAGCTGACCCCGAACAGCAGGACGATCATCGTGCCCAGGGTGAGGATGGTCTGAAGCAGGCCGAAGGCCGTCGCGATCATCAACACAGGCCTGTTGATGGAGTCGTTTTGCGCGCGCCGCAGCAGGTCGTAAGAAGCGGGGTCTTCATAGAACGGAAGGTCAAGCGACGCCGCCTTCTCCATGACCATCAGCTGGATTCGCATAGAGACCGAGTTCTGCAGGAGCTGCTGCGTGATGTTGCGCAGCGTGTTCAGCAAGGCGCTGATGACAAAGACGGCGAACTGCAGCGCCGCGAGCAAGACGATCATCTGCACGGCGGTCAGAGTCGGGCCCGGCAGCCATGGAACGCCCAGCGTGGAGAATGCGACCCGGTCCGGTAGGTGAAACGCGTTGATGCTGATGCCGGCGACGACCGCGTTCGTCAGCATCAGCGTGATCCCGACCGAGATCGTGGGGATGATGCCGGCGATGGCGGTCGTGGCGAACAGGCCGATGGTGGTCGGGCGGCTTGCCTCCCACACCAGGCGCAGGACCTGTGGCAGTGCCGCGGTGGTCCCGACCACCGACTGCTTCAGGCTTTCCCACCGGCCTCGGAGGTCCTTTGGGCCTTCGGGCAGCTGCGGCGGCTCGATGGTCGGGTCGCCCGTCAGGCCGCTGTTGGCGGGTCCGCCCTCAGGCTTCCGCCGCCCGCGATTCCACCCTCCCCACCAGATCACGGGCCCGTGCGAGCCCGGCGGCATCATTCCCATGCGTTGGTGAGCTTACGAGACAAGGGCTTCACCTCCCCGCTTGCCGCGGAGGTCGAGGGCAAACCGTCGAAGGAGACGTCGGCCTTGACATCCTATTTATTA
>Ga0209378_1001214_pt1 | contig 18472 bp, 16 predicted proteins | sample GraSoiAngelo_156_FD_186170 | JGI IMG/M metagenome (GOLD analysis project Ga0209378, IMG submission 186170) | Grasslands soil microbial communities from the Angelo Coastal Reserve, California, USA - 14_1009_13_40cm (SPAdes) (version 2) | ecosystem: Environmental > Terrestrial > Soil > Grasslands ...
TATCTTGGATTCGTCCCTTCCACGCCCCGCGTCGATGGTGCGTTCGATGAGTGGACCTCGCTCTCCTCCGACACGACGAACGATGTCGGGCCGAGGAGCAATCCCAACATCGACCTCGGACGGTATGGAGCCCAGCGGAGCGGGACTTCCACATTCCTGTACACGGACGTCACCGGTCGACTGTTCCACGGAACGCCGGTCCCGGAACATCCGCAACCGGTGCCGGCGCAGTCGCAAGGCCCTGCCGACACGGACCGGGACGGAGTGCCAGATGCCGTCGACCCGTTCCCCTTCGATTTCAACAACGACGGGATCCCCGACGCACAGACGAATGGGGACTACGACGGAGACGCGATCGTGGACTACGGGTTCTCAGGAGGCACGGACTTCTGGCTCAACACGACGATCCCGAGCTCGTTCCCGGCACCCTATGCCGGACGGCTGGCGAGCCTGTACATCGGCCCGGACAATCGCCCTCCGGTCCTCGGAGAAGATGTCCTTCGAATCTTCCTCGACTTGGACAACAGTACCTTTAGCGGGTACTCGATTGGCGGGATCGGGGCGGACCGGCTCGTCGAGATCCGTGGGAAGGACGGCACGGTCACCCAGTCGGCCCTGCTCTCCTTCTCCGGATCGTTCCCCGGACAATGGGATTGGACTCCCCTATCCCCGGTGACGGTCGCCCTTGGCTATCACGCGGTGGAATTCTCCATCACGCTGAACGCCTCGAACCTGTACGTCGAGTCGGGCGACTTCTGGGGGTCCGTCGATTCGACCACAGTCGTCCGAGCCTTTGCGCCCCTGACCGCCTCCTTCCGAGTCTCGTCCGCATCCTCTCCGCTATCGGTGCCTTGGCAGCAGTCCGGCCCGCAGACCGCCACGACTCAGATCGATCCAATTTCCAACGCACCGACAACCATTTACAACCAACAGCGGAAGGTCGTCCGGGCCGGCGACGTTTCGGGTCAGACGGCCTGCGATGCGACAAACTCAGACGGCTGCTGGTACACCGTGTTCCAAGACCAGTTCACTGATGCGCCCTCGAACACGCAGGCGTCCACGGAAACGATTACCACCGGGAGCAAGGTGTCGGGGGTATTTCCGACGGACATCCAGTCCGCAAACGATTTGTTCATCCAATATCGCGAGACCGCGAGTTCCACGGAGGCGGGAATCGCGTACCGCTCCAACACGGGAGCGTGCGCGACCTCCCTCCTGCGGTGTCCGAAGACCAGGACATGGGATGGATCCTCGTGGGGGGCCGAGGTGGAACAGGGGACGTCGGGTAGCCCGGTCCGGGCGATCCGAATGGCCTGGTCCCCGGTGGTCCCGACGACGCGAATCTTCGTGACGGTGAGTGACGACGGGTGGCTCGACGGATATGTATGCACACCGTCTTGCACTGTGTCGACCAATCTCGGGCAGGTTTGGTCCTCGACTCCGGGCAGTCCCGACCAACGGTTCGATGTAGCGTTCGAGCAACTCAGCGGTGACTTCCTTCTCGTGTACGGTGTTTTGTCGGCGGACACGACCCAAGACATTGCCTACAGGACGTATTCCGGCGGCGCATGGGGACTTGAGCAATACCTCGACGACGCGGGCCACGCGACCGATGTCCAATACACCCTAATCGGGCTCGCCTCAAAGAAGGGGAGCGACCTCGTCGGGATGATCGGTGGAGACGACCTCAACGACGACGCGAACGCGTGGATCTGGGACGGCAGCAACTGGGGGTCGAACACCGAAATTACCGCCAATATGGAGAGCCCTCAGTACCGCCAGATTGCAATCGCGTGGGAATCAAACTCCGGGAATTTGCTCGCCGTCGCCGCCGTGGCCGGCTCGACGGAAGTCATCTCAAAGGAGTACACGTCGAGCTGGAGCGGGGCCACGCAATTTACATGTGCGTCCGGAAACGGCCCTACCCAAAGAATCTTCTGGATGTCCCTGAAGGCGAATCCGCTGTCGACCGCGGACGACATGCTGCTTGGCGTCGTGCAGGAAAACTATAACCTCAACACTTGCTACTGGACCGGTAGTGCTTGGGCGAACTTGAACCTGCACGACTCCGCCTACGACGCCGTGCAAACGCGTGCCTTCGACTTCGCCTGGGAGAATACGGGTAGTAAGGGACTCCTCGTATGGGGTACGACCGCGGGCCAGATCACCTACAAGACTTTCACGGCCCCAAACACTTGGGGATCGCAGATTGACGTCGCCATGGGATCGAGCATTCACCAATGGGTCCAATTGCGAACAAATCCGAATGGAGGGACTGTGAAAATCCTCGGGGCGGTGCTGGAGGGCACTAGCAACGACTTGGGAGGCATCAAGTGGGACGGGACGACGTTCACCGTCATCAGCACGAACACGTTCACGGCTGATACGAGCGACGTCTCTCGCGAGAACTTCGACTTAGAGTACCCTGCGCCGGGCGGCGGCCAACTTCTGGTTCGATATGATTGGGCGGCGGTTCCCTCGACCGGCACGAATACCTTGCAAGTGAAGGGGTATCGAGGAGACGAAGACGTCCATGTGCAGGTCCTTACCCCGCCGTCGTCGTGGAGTACACGGATCACGATTTCCGCAACCTTAAGCACCCTCTACACGTACGTCCTGACGTCGTCGGAATACAACGCGGGCGCTCCCTCAATCCGCTTCGTGGATGCAGCCGGAGGCGACGGGATCAGTTCCGACCTGTGGTTGGACCTCGCGACCATCACTACAGTCAACTATTGGGATCGCGTCATCTTGATGCGCAGCTTGGATACGAGCGGTTCGACGTGGGGTGCGCAAGTCATCCTCGCGTCGGGCCGGTCAGCGGACAGCCCCCTCGTCTTGACGCGCGATTCGGCCGAGCCCTCGATCGCCATCGACTCGAGCGGGTATCTCCACGTCGTCTGGGTGTCCGCGTCCGCGGCAGGCGACCAAAGCACGCTGAACCTCGTCCGGTACACGAGAACGACGGTCGCTTATCCCACCCAAAGTCAACTTGCCACCGGTGGGAACTGGCAAGCGGTGACCAGCGTGGACGACACGAGCCCTGGGTATATGCCGACGATTTCGACGGATACCGGGGGCTATCCCCACATCGCTTGGAGTCAATCGAAGACCGTCGCACCAGAGGGTGCAGAAGTTGCGTATCGATCCAACACAGGGACGGACGGAATCAACAGCCTGAAAACCCGATCGTGGGACGGATCGGCCTGGGGCCCGGAGGTGGAACAAACGAACGCGGGCTCCCCCGTGCGCGTGGTCCGCAGCGCGCGGTCGCCGATCGATCCGGACACATCGATTGTCGTGACCCAGGGCGACGACGCGTGGATTGACGTGTACGTGTGCACACCGAGCTGCACGGTGACGAGCAATGTTGGCAAGGCGGGGACAGTGTATTTCCACCCGTTCGAGGTCGCCTTCGAGCAGTCAAGCGGGGACGCGCTGCTGGTCTGGGCGGGCTCGGATTTTGACAACACCCACGACATCGGCTACATGACGTACACCAGTGGCGCGTGGAGCCCCGTCCAATGGTATGATGACACGACGGACACGAACTCCGGTGCGTATGGATTGGTCGAGCTGGCGCCCAAGAAGGGGAGTGACCAAATCGGACTCGTCGGGGGGGACGTCGGCCAACAAGACATCACCGCGTTGATCTGGGATGGGAGCGCGTTCACTAATTTCGTCGAAGTCAACACGGGATCCAACACACCGGGATACGAGAATGCCGCCATCGCATGGGAGTCGAACTCCGGCCATCTGCTCGTCGTTTCCGCTGATGCTTCGTCGACGACGTGCCGCTACATGGTGTACACGACGAGCTGGCAGCCCGCCAGCACCTTCACCTGTGGTGGCACAAATACGATCCGGTACCTGAACCTGAAGGCGAACCCTGTGTCGACCGCGAACGACATGGTCCTCTCGGTCAGCGATCTTGGATCCGAACTCAGCACCGTTTATTGGACCGGCTCGGCTTGGAACGCCCGCGTCAGCCAGGACCCCGGGGTCGATGAAGTAGACGTTCGGTCGTTCGACTTCGCATGGGAGGCCACCGGCAGCAAGGGACTCCTCGTCTATGCGACGACGGCGGGCCAACTCTCCTCCAAGAGATTCACCGCGCCGAGCACCTGGACCTCACTACCGAATGTGGGGGCAGGAGCGAATACACACCGGTGGGTCCAAGCCCGAACGAATCCGAACCCCGCGGGAGCGGTGAAGATCCTGGGGGACGTCTGGGAAAACACAGTCAACGATCTGGGCGCGTGGTCATGGGACGGAAGCACCTTGACGATGATCTCTACGACCGCATTCACCGCGGACACGGGCAGTATTGTCCGCGAGGCCTATGACCTGGAGTATCGGCCTCTAATCGGCGGCTATGTGTACTACAAAAACCAGGCAGGGGGAGGATGGAAGGCTACGGTGTCGTGGGGCCCGACGTACACGGGTCTTTCCGTGGACGTGTCTCCGCAGAACAATTACGTGAGCCTTGCCCGATACCAGGCAGCGAGCACGAATGAGATCCAGTACACAGTCTGCAAGGATCTATCGACGAGCAACTGCGACTCTCCTACCGAGTTCAAACGATGGGATGGCACCGCGGGCTACGATACAGTAGCGACAGGGGTTGAGACCACTTCCTACCCGTCCCTCGTCACGACTTACGAAGCAAACGGCGACGTGTGGATTGCTTACGTGAAAGTGGTGGATGGAACGACAAGATCCATCCAGGCGCGATTCTTGGACTATCCGAGCGGCGGATGGGCCGCGGCGGAGACCGTGGACTCGATTAGCGGCACGATTTTCACACGCCCATCGATTGGAGTGGATCGGAGCAACAACGTTCATGCCCTTTATGTTGCAACTTCCGGACCTCAGCTCTACTACAACGAAAGGACGACAGGCTGGGGAACGCGTGCGCCGATAGACGCGTTCACGGACAATCCGACAATCCTGCTGAGAGCGCCGAACGACGTAACCTATGGGTCCGACAGCGGCGGTCTCTATTGGAAAACGAGCACCTCGGAGACGTATTTCTATTACATCTCAATTCCCGAATTCGGGGAGCTTTTATTCCCAATTGCCGGTGTGCTGTCCCTCGTCCTCATCCTGGGGTTCCGCACGAGGTCACGTCCAAAACGTCTGTCGGACGCAGGCTAGTTCGCCTATGGCCTCACCCGCATCGTCCGTGCTGTCGGACATCGTCAGGATTCCCATCGGAAGTAACGCGGCTCACCGTTGAGGATTGGTCCGCCTAATACGTCCCACGCCGAGACTTTGCAAGGCTCTGGCACCCCTCTGGATGGTATCACCCGGTTAACTGATAATCGGTCCGTGAACCCTCTTGCTATCCCCTGTGAATCGATTCCGGCCTACCGGTGCGCCACGTCGCTCCGAAGGAGGGGCTTCCCTTGGAACTACCACTTGTGCGTATCAGGACCCGACGAATTCCGTTTTGGATGCCGCTCCTTCTCGTGTTCAGTTTCATCCTCGTCGCCGCCGTCCCGATCGCGGCCGGCGGCGGCGAGCGCCCCATGGACGCTTCGATGTACGTGAGCCGGACTCAGGCCTCACCGGGAGACGAGGTGATTTTCTGGATCTGGATCGACCCTCTCAAGGAGAAGGCGCGAAACCTCGTCGTCATGGAGTCCGATCTCGAGGGTTTCACAGTCGTGTCGTCCGTGGCGCCAGACACGTGTTTGGAGACGCAACTGACTTGGGTATGCATTCAGGATGACTTGCGGCCCTTCGCGATCGAAGTGCGCGCCGTCGTAGAGTCGGGGATGACCGGGAGGGACCTCATCAACCAGGCTCAAGTCGAAGTCTGGGAGAAGAATGGACATCACGGGGAGGACGACCACAAAGAAGGCAATGCGATTTCGGTGAGTGCAGAAGTCCACGTGGTCCCGGCCGCGGTGGTCGAAGAACCGGAGATCGAAGTTCGGTTGACCTCGACCCAAGTGGAAATCGTGCCCGATAGTCCGTTCACCTATCGGGTCGAAGTGACCAATCGCGGCAAATCGCCGGCGAACAATGTGTCGGTCGTCGTCTCCGTGCCGGACTCGATGGTCATGGAGTCCGCCACTCGGTGGCCTACGATCCTGGATGGACAGCTCATTTGGATTTTGGATTCCGTGCCTGTGGGATCGATGGAGTTGCTCTTCAACGCGACCGTGCCCGCCTCAAATCATGCGGACCAGGTCGAAATGGCGGTCGCGGTGACCTACGAGGACGGAAACGGGGGAGCGGTTCGCGTCGAGACGAAGCCCTCTTCCATCAGCGTCCTCCCTGTCCCCGCGGCCCCGCCCGTCTGGCCACTCCAGTTGGGGGTCATCCTGGCAGTCCTCGCGTTCGTGGGTCGCTCCCTCTTCCTGCCTCCGGGCCCCATCGGTTCCGCGCTGACCAAGGCTCGGGCGCGGACGAGATCTTCCTGCTCCACCGGAGCGGGGTCCTCCTGAAGCACTTCTCTCCCGATCGAGATCGGGTGATGGATTCCGACATCCTCGGCGGCATGCTCGCCGCGGTGCGGATGTTCATTGAGGACTCCATGAATCCTTCCGCGGGCGCCCTGCAGGAGATCCGGTTCAGCGGTGGCAGCATCGTCTTCGTCACGGGGCAAAACGCCGCCCTCGCCGCCCTCAATGCTCGGGGAAACCGCGCTCGATTCGCAAATCGGGCGATGGGCCTCCTCCGGGAGTTCGAGAACCTCAACGGCGATGCGCTGTCGAACTTCGACGGCCTCGCCGGGCGATTGGACGGGGTCGACGCTCTGTTCACAAGAATCGCCTCGTGACCGAGGGTCCGGGACGCCACCGTGGGACCGAGCCGGAGAGGATGTCCCCCGGCAGTAACAGTGCGTGTCACGGCCAAGCGACTGCTCACTCAACGCCCTGACCCTTGCCGGGGGATTGTTGGACGCCGCGTTGTCCCCCTGTCACGGAGCGCCCCGGACTCGGGGCTGTCGAGGAGGGACCCATACGACGTCCTCTCCAGGCTTGCATCGCGCATCACGGGTCAGCGCGACCTTACGCTGGAGCAGAGGGACCAACGGGCGCCGGAAGGATAAAGATTCGCTCCTTGCGCCGCACGTTTATCTAGGCCCGGGCGATTCCGTTGCCCTCGGCAAGCTGGGTTCCTACGGACGAGCTTCGGGATGCGATCGCCCTGCTGTTCAAACGCAAAGGCCGCGACGAGTTGAGCGAGCGGGAGTTCGTGCTCTCCGCCTCCATGGACTTGCGGTGGTTCCCTCCCCGGGATGCCCAGCGCCTCTTGCAACTCGGCCTGGAGACGAGGCTTCTGGAGTCGCAAGGGGGCGCCATCCGCCCTGCGTTCGATGTGTCGGCCGTGGAGGTGCCGCGAGACTACATCCCGACCTCGGCGATCCTCGAGGTCCCGACGCCGGCATCGGCAGACGTGTTTCTGAGAATCGTCGACGCCATCGTGGCCAAGACGCGGACCGATCGCAAGTCCGTCATCGCCTCGGTGAACGCGGTCCAGGAAAAACTGGACGTCGAGGTCGAAGTCGCCGCCCTGGTCGCAGCCCACCAGATGGGGGTCGACGCCACGCCGTTCGTGCCGACGGTGAAGAACCGACTCGGAGTGCCGTGATCACGGACGATCTTCACGCATCTTGATCAGGTCGCCGAGGGTGACGCCGCTCCCGGTCGCTTGCTTCTTGACGGCGACGGGTTCGACCCGTTCCTTGAGCTTGATCCCCAGCTCGCGTTCGAGCTTCCGAACGAGCGCGTCGCCCGGGCTGATCGCGCCGGACTCGAGCTTCGCGATGACGCTGACCCGCTCGTTGATCTTCGCCCCGAGATCCGCCTGCTTCCATCCGCGGGCCTCCCGCGCCTGTCGGATCCGCTGCGGGAAGTCTTCCGCGAGTTCGAGTTCCCCGGCCTGCGTGAACACGTCCCGCGGGGTCATGCGCCGCTGGCGTGTCTCGAGCCGCTGCGCGATGATGGGGGGCATCGTGCTCTGTCGCAAGGCCGGCGTCGAGACCTCGTCGCCGAAGCGGGAGCAGTCGGCGCAGACCGACAGGATGGTCGCGTCGATGGCCACGTTCTTGAGGCGCGGGACGTCGGCGCCACACAATTCGCAGATCACGAATCTAGCCCGCAAAGACTAAATAAAAAGTGCTGGGTATATAGCCTTCGTCTTCCAGCCCCCCACCGGACGATTCTATGGACGACGACCAGATACGTGAATTCTCAGAGAAAATGTCGGAGCGGATCGCCACCCTCGAGGACCGCAACGACAAGCTCTTGGAGACGGCCCGACGGACCGAGGGCGAGAAGCGTTATGTCGAGACGGAGCTGGGCCGACTCCAGAAAGAGATTCGGAGGCTCAAGCAGGAGCTCGATCGGCTTAAGAGCCCACCCCTGATCATCGGCAACATCCGGGACATCCTGGCCGATGGCCGCGTCGTCGTGAAGTCGTCCACGGGTCCGGATTTCATCGTGAACGCGGCGGATTACATCACGAAAGAGAACCTCGTCGTCGGGGCGCGCGTCGCGTTGAACAAGCAGACGCTCGCCGTGATGGGCGTCCTTCCGCCCTCGTTGGATCCGATCGTCACCGGCGCGGAGATCATCGAGAAGCCGCCGGTCACCTACCAAGACGTCGGCGGACTCGAGATCCAGATGCGTGAACTGCGCGAAGCGGTCGAGGACCCGCTCCTGAAGCCGGACCTGTACCGCAAGGTCGGGATCGAGCCGCCGAAAGGGGTCCTCCTGGTCGGTCCGCCCGGCACGGGGAAGACGCTCCTCGCGAAGGCCGTGGCCAACCGCACCCAGGCCACCTTCATCCGATTCGTCGGGTCCGAGTTGGTCCAGAAGTACATCGGCGAGGGGGCGCGGCTCGTGCGGGAGCTGTTCCAGCTGGCTCGCGAGAAGTCCCCGTCGATCGTGTTCATCGACGAACTCGACTCGGTCGGCGCAAAGCGTCTCGAGATCGCGACGTCCGGGGACCGGGAAGTCCAGCGGACGCTCATGCAGCTCCTGGCGGAGCTCGATGGCTTCAACCCGCTCGGGGAAGTGAAGATCATCGGCGCGACGAACCGGCCCGACATCCTCGACGAGGCCCTGCTGCGCCCGGGCCGATTCGATCGAATCATCGACATACCGATGCCGGGCCACGAGGCTCGCATGACGATCTTCAAGATTCACACGCGGAAGATGAGCGTCACGCCGGACGTCGACTATGGCGTCCTCGCGGGGCGGTGCGACGGCACGACCGGGGCCGATATCCATGCGATGTGCACGGAGGCCGGCATGTTCGCGATCCGCGAGGACCGCGAGGTCGTGACGATGGCCGACTTCGAGCGCGCGGTCGACAAGGTGCTCGGGGAGAGCCCGATCCGTTCGACGGATGCGTCCGGCGCGATGTACGCGTGAGTTCGAGTCTCGTACGCGTCATTCCTAAATAGGTGGACCTTCTCCTTTGTCTCCGAGAACCGGAAGGTCCCGCGTTGGCGAAGACGGATCACTGCCCGATCTGCAACGTTGCCGTGAAGCCGGAGAACCTCCTTCGGCATCTGGCCGACACCCATCCGCGGCATCCCGATACCGCGAGACTGCGGGACGAGCTGAAGTCCCAGGTCGGGCGGGTGGGCCCGCGGCGGGCTTCGGCACCGATCCACGTATCGCCGTGGCTGGTCGCCCTCGTCGCCCTCGCCATCGTTGGCGGCGTCGGCGCCTACTTTCTGACACAGACCAATTCCCAGCCGTTCCCGTGCGTCGAGGGGGTCGCTTACGTCTATCACTGGCACACCCAGCTGAACGTCTTCTCGGGCAGCGTGCCGTATACGATTCCCGCAAACACCGGCATCGTCGGCTCCTGTCTCGAACCGGTCCATACGCACGATACGTCGGGTCTCATCCACATCGAAACGACCGTGAACCGACTGTACGCGATCGGAGATTTCTATCTCGTCTGGCATAAGTCGTTCGGGTCCCCGACCCAGATGATCGTGAACGGGACGGCCCTTCCGTCCCCGACCGCGAGTCAGACCCTGTACGACCAAGAGACGATCTCGATCTACTACACGTCATTCAACTGATTGCCTCCCGTTTTTGTGGCGGCCGCGAGGCTTCGACGCGAGCACCATAATGTTTATGGCGGCCCCCTAGGTTAGCCCGGACCCACCATGGCCCGCTCGCTCCGACGGGACGACGATGGCGTGAGCACGCTCTGGTCGTTCGTGGGCGTCGTCATCCTGGTCGTCGCGATCCTCGGGGTGTATTACGGCTACGTCGTCCCCAAGCTCGCCGCGCCGCCGTTGCGGGCCCAGGGCGGGGACCAAGTCCAAGTCGACTACGTCGGCACCTTCGTGGAGAATGGACTCGTGTTCGATACGAGCCTTCAGGCCATCGCGCGGGACAACGCCTCGTACCCGAAGGCCTTCATGTTCGCCTGGCACGCGTCGTATGCGCCCCTCTCGGTGACGATCGGGAGCGGCGGGGTCGTCCCCGGATTCGACACCGGGATCCAGGGCCTCGCGATCGGCGACACGCGGACGATCGCGGTGCCGCCGTCGCTCGGATACGGACCGGCGGATCCCACGAAGATCTTCATCAAGCCGCTCCTCGAATCCGTGCCGGTCCGGGTCACGATGGACGCGGCGTCGTTCGCGACAAAGTACCAGGCAACCCCCGCGTCGGGGACGAACGTGACGGATCCGTTCTGGGGATGGACCGCGACCGTGAGCGTGGCGGGGACGATCGTGACGGTCACGAACAGCCCGATCCCGGGTCAGCTCGTGCGGCCCTACGGGGCGTGGGACGCCCAAGTGGTCTCGATCGACGACGCGGCGAACAACGGCGAAGGGGTGATCCTCGTCCATCACCTGTTGACGTCCGCTCAGGTCGATCGGGTCGGCCAGAAGAGCGCGGGGGGAAGCGTGGTCTTCGTCGTGACGGGAGTGGACACGGTCGCGGGGACGTATACGGTCAACTACAACACGCCGACGAAAGGCCGGACCCTCGTCTTCCAAGTAACGATGGTGTCGATCTCGCGGCTCTACTGAGGCCCGCCGATGGCCTCCCTGGACGAGCTCCTGACCGCGCTGTTCGGGTCGCTCGGTCCGGTCGGGAGCCTCCTGATTCTCCTCATCGTCTTCGCACTGGATGCGGCGCTGTTCCCTGCGCTGCCCGAAGTCTGGATCGTGCTCACGTACACGTATCGGCCCGAGCCGCTCGGCCCGATCGCGTGGGCCGGCCTCCTACTGGCGATGGCCGTGGCGGGCGACGTCGTCGGGACGAGCTTGCTCTACGCCGCCGTCCGACGCTGGGTCGTCCAACGTCGGAGGATGCCGCACTGGCTGGAACGGGCGATGAAGAAATGGACGAGCTTCCTCCTGGTCCAAGATGAACGGGTCATCCTGATGAATCGAGCCGTGCCCGTCATCCCGATGGTGGGCGCCTTCATCGCGACCCTCGGATGGCGGTATCGACGGTCCATGGCCTACGTCTCTCTCGGAGGCCTCGCAAAATACGCGGTCCTCTTGTACGTCGTCTTCGTGATCGGACTCGCGTACGACGTCGAGACGGCCCGGTGGATCACGCTCGCGCTCGTTGCAATCGTGGTCGCCTTATCGTTCCTCGCCTCGTGGGTTCGACGCCGACGGATCGAGGCGTCGGCCTCGCACCCGCCGTAGACCTCACCGCGCGGGCGCCGGACGGAAGAGCTCTCGCGGGGTCCGGCCGGTCGCGTAGTACAGGATCGTCGATGCGACGTATTCTTGGAGGATCGTCCGAAGATACCCGTACGTGCGGAAGCGGCGCATCGAGGTTTCCACCGTGATCGGGAGGATGACGAATCGTCCGATCGATCGGGACCGGATCGCCAGATCGTGGGTCTCGTTCAAGACGAGGTCCTCTCGAATCCCTCCGAGCGTCTCGAACGCCGATTTGCGGAAGAAGAAACAATACCCGGCGTTGTGCGGGAGGCCCCAGATCGTCATCGCCCGCTGGTAGGCGTTCGCGAAGTAGAACAGGGACCGCTCGATCCGTCTTCCCTTCGCGGGGGCGAAACCGGTGGCGCCGCCAACAATGTGGGGGTCTCCGAGGGCGAGGAAGACGGTTTCGACGAGGTTCGGCGGCAGGAGGCAGTCGGCGTCGACGAAGAGCAGCACGTCTCCGGCGGCGGCCCGCGCCCCTCGATTCCGCCCCTCGCCGGGGCCTCGCCGCTCCCCTTCGAGGACGGTCGCCCCGGCGGCGCGGGCGACCTCCGGCGTCCCGTCCGAGCTGCCCGAGTCCGCGACGATCACCTCGTCCGGCGGGACGGTCTGGCGTTGGAGCGATTCGAAGAGCGTCGGGAGGTATTTCGCTTCGTTCCAAGTAGGCACGATGACAGAGATTCGCGGAGACCGACGAGGGCCGGCCGCGGTGCGTGCCCCGGGGGGCTCGTCCATCCGCCTCACGCGGCCACGAGGCGATCGTAGACTCGCTCGAGCCGCCGCGTGCACCGTTCGACGGAGAAGCGCAGCGCGGTTTCCCGGGCGGCTTCGCGCATCCCATCGGGCTCGCGCAGGCAGCGGAGGATGGCGGCGGCGCAGCCGCGCACGTCGTTCGGCTCGAACAGGGCGCCGTTCACCCCTTCGCGCACGAACTCGGGGATCGCGCGGTAGTTCGCGCCGGCGACCGGCCGGCCGGAGGCGAGCGCCTCCAGGACGACGAGGCCTTGGGTCTCGAACTTCGACGCGATCGCGAACGCGTCCGCGGCGGCGTAGTACTTCGGCAGGTCCGCGTCCGGGACAAAGCCGGTGAAGATCACATCCCCGGAGAGGCCCAGGTGCCGCACCAGGTCGTAGTACTTCTCCATGTACGGCCCCGTGCCGACGATCATGAGTTTCGTGTCCGGGTTCGCCTCGAGGACCTTGGGGAACGCGTGGATGAGCGTCGTCAGATTCTTCTCCGGCGCGACGCGGCCGACGTGCAGGATTACGTCGTGGCCGTTCAGGCCCCATTTCGTCCGGATGCCTTGGCCGGAGGTCCCGGGCCGGAACCGGTCGGTGTCCACGCCGGTCGGGATCACATCGGCGATCTTCGCCGCAGGCGACAGGGCGAGGATCTCGTCCAGGATGGCGCGGCTCGGCACGACGACGCCGTGGGTCTTCCGCAAGAAGACGCGGAGGTAGAAGCGCAGCCCCCGCTCGAGGAGATGGAGGTTCAGGCCGAACGGAGAGTAGAATGCCAGCGTCTCGTGGATCATCGTGTGGAACGTCGAGACGCGGGGGACTTTCGCATGCCAAGAGGCCCAGATGCCCTTGATCCCGACGAAGCCGACCCCGTGGATGTGGATCACGTCGATCCCCATCTCCTTGATCAGGTCCGTCTCCCGGCCGGGGAACATGGCGAGCCGGTATCCCGGATAGTGGCGGAACTCCTTCGCCCGGACGTAGATCGTCCCGGGCTCCCTCTTCCCCCTGCGGCGGGGATCTTCCGGCGCGAAGACGACGACCTCGTGGCCGTGGGCCTCGAGCTGGCGGCGGGTCGTCAACACGGACGTCACGACGCCGTCGACCGTCGGCAGGTAGCTATCCGTGAAGAGTGCGATCCGCGTGGCGTCCACCCCCGTGTGAATACGCCTCGGGCCCGGTGACGCCCGCGCCTCTCCCAGGACTGTGTATCGACCTCGCCTCCAACGAATCTGCTATCCCGGCACCGCGCCGTCGTTGGATCTGCCCGCGCTATTCGATGGCATGGGGCGCCCAACCGGACGCGTATGTCGGCCCTCGGTTGGATTTTGGTCAGCCTACTTGAAGTTTGTGGGCGGTCTTTCGCGCGTTGATAATATGCGTGCAGGCACGAATGGGCGCCTCCGGGAGGTGGGTTTCGTCAATCCGGGACCGCGTGGGAATTGATGATTTCGACCCCATGACCGGCTCGGTACGATTCCCGGAACCCGATGGCGACCTTCCGGCGGGCCGATTCGACGGCCTCGAGGAGGGGTCGTCCAAGGGCCAGGTACGCCGCCGTCGATGCGGCGAGCGTGCAGCCGGCGCCGTGGAGGCTCTTCGCGTACCGACGCCCGCGAAGTCGACGCATTCGTCGGCCGTCGTAGAAGACGTCGACGAGGGGCCCTTTCGTGTGACCTCCTTTGACGAGGACCGCGCCGGGCCCCAGCCGGAGGATGGCTCGCGCCGCGGCCTCCATCGAATCGACGTTCGCGATCCGGATGCCCGACAGCCGCTCGGCTTCGAAGCGGTTCGGGGTCACGAGGGCGGCGAGACCGAGGAGATGGTCCACCATGGCACCCGCGAAGTCGGCTTGCTCGAGACGGGCCCCGACCGTCGCGACCATGACGGGATCCACGACGAGCGGGAATTCGGCGCCGCGAAGCTCGCGCCCCACGACCCGGACGATCTCGGCCGAGAAGAGCATGCCCGTCTTGGCGGCGCGCACCTCGAAGTCCCCGAGGACCGCGCGGATTTGCTTCCGGATCTCCGCCACGGGGATCGGGAAGATCGAGTCGACGGAGCGCGTATTCTGGGCCGTCACGCACGTGATGACGGAGGTCCCGTGGACGCCAACGGACGCGAAGGACTTCAGGTCCGCCTGGATTCCGGCACCGCCACCCGAATCGCTGCCCGCGATCGTCAGGGCGGTCCGCACGGGCGCGCCATGGAGAGGGCCGGCTTAAGGCTGACGCGGACGACGCGCGGACGGCCCCGCGCCGGAACACCGTTAAATAGGGCGTGTCTCTTCGGAGCGAAAGAATGCGGGCGCGGAGCGGGCACATCAAGTTCGACAAGAAGGTGAAGTGGAAGAACCTCGTGACCGCGTTCCGTCCTCTGTTCCTGAAGTTCCTCGAGGAGACCCAGCAGCTCCCGGAGGACATGGAGAGCGTCGACGTGCTCATCGAAGAGAACCTTCGGGACCTGCGGAACAACCGGAAGCCCGAGGGGTACAACCGCGAGGGGCTCATGCGGATGATCTTCCCGATCTCAAACGAGATCGAGTTCTATCTGTACGGTCGGGGAAAGACCATCGAGGTCGCCCGCGTGACCGAGCAACTGAGCCGGATCCTGCAGAAATATCGGCTCAAGCACACGATCGAGTGGGACCGCCTCAAGATCTTCGCGGACAAGAAAGAGGCATAGGCGCCATCCGCCGCGGTGCGTGCCTGCGCGGCAACATACCTCTACTTAGCGGTATAACGCCCGCGATCATCCGATGCGACTACGGCGTCGCCGACCCTCCGAACACCTCGGTCGCGACAATCGAATACTGGGCTCCCCCGCTGGTGAGGACGCTCTTCTTCAGGTGGATTCGATCGATCCGATGGCCCCCGAAGACGTCGTCGCGGTGATCCTCCAGGATCCTCCGGACGCGGTCGAGATCCCGGTGCCCCTTCACCCGGGCCAAGGTCACATGGGCCTTCCACGGGCGTCGCTCCGCCGCGAATCCGAGCGATTCGAGCGAGGCCTCCAGGGCCGCCGCGATTCGGGCGATGGGCTCTGCGCCATCGACGCCGATCCAGATCACGTTCATCCGGGAGAGGCTCGGGAACGCCCCGGTCCCCCGGACGGTGATGTCGAACGGCCGGACCTCCGCGCAGGCCTCGCGGATCGTCGCCACGATTTCGGAGACGAGCCCCTCTTCCGTGTCGCCGAGGAACTTCACCGTGAGATGGAGCTGATCCGTGGAGACGACCTTGAGCGAAGCGCTCGCGTTGCGTAATTGGTCGGCGAGGCTTTCGAGCGGGGGCGACGGTGGGATGTCCATCGCGATGAACCCTCGGAAGGTCACTGGCCTTCGCCTCCGGGCCTCCGCCCGTTCGTCTCCGCCACGAACCGACCCCGTTCGTCGAATCGCCCGCGGAGATGGCCCTCCCGAACGGCCGTCCGCAAAATGGTCGTCGCGACCTCGCGGGAGACGGAAAGTTCTGTCGCCAGGTCCTGGACCTCGAGCGTCCCGCGGGCCGTTGCGTATGCCGCGGCGTGCACGAGCGCGAGATCGCGGGCCTTGAGCCTCCGCGCGTACCCGAGGAAGTATAGACCCGGGATGAGGAAGAGGAACGCGCACAGCGTCGCGGCCGCGACGCTGATCAGCTGCTGGAGCACGGCCCCGGCGGCCGCGAGGATGCCCCCGACGCCGGCAAGGGCTAGCGAAACCGTGCCGAGCAGGTCGTACAAGGTTCGGCGGTTCACGCGAACTCCGTCCCGTCAATCGACGACGAGGGTCCCGCGAAACGGTTGGCCGAGGATCGCGGATCGGAGCGCGGTCGGATCCCGACCGTGGACGACGCTCAACGGGGTCCGGTCTCGCGCGACGACCCGCGCGGCGACGGGGTCGAATACGATGCTGGGCCCGGCGGCCTCGTGGCCCGTCCCCGCGAGGTCGATGAGGTCCCGGAAGGTCATCCGCTCGAGCAACCGCGCGTTCGGGTCCTTCCGCGGGTCGGTCGTGTACACGCCGGCGACGGACGTCGCGTTCACGATGCGGGCGGCATGGACGAACCGAGCGAGCGATGCGCTCACCCGATCCGTCGTGTGACCGGGGCGCGTGCCCGCCATGACGACGATTGGATGGCGGCGAGCGAGCTTCGCGGCCTCCGCATAGGTCGTCGCGGGCTCTCGGTTCGCGCGGCCACTGAGAGCCGCCGCGAGCAGCCGCCCGTTGAGCCGCGTGACCGCGATGCCGAACTCATCGAGCGTCCGTTCGCCGATGCCGAGACCCCGGCCCGTCTCGATGTAATACCGGGCGATCCGCCCGCCGCCCGTCACGACGAAGAGTTTCACGCGCCCCGAGACTTCCCGCAATAACGCGGCGAGATCTCGCAGATACCGGGCGTCGTTGTCGCCGGGAACCAGGACGGATCCGCCCAGCGAAACGACGACTTTCTCCATGTGGACGCGGTCTCGACGCAAAAGGTAATGAACGATAAATAACTGTGTAGTACGAACCAATGAGCGAAATGTCCGGGATGGACAAATACAAGTTCCGACGCGCCCTCGAGCAAATCGAAGAGGCCGCAGGCCGCGGCACGGAACTCGTCAGTGTCTATATCCCGCCGGGCCGACCGATCTCGGACGTGACGAATTACCTACGTGCCGAGCTGTCGCAGTCGTCGAACATCAAGAGCGCGAGCACTCGAAAGCACGTCACCCAGGCGATCGAGTCCGCGATTCAGCGGCTGAAGTCGTACCGGATGCCGCCATCGAACGGCCTCGTCGTCTTCACGGGCCACAAGCAAATCGGGGCGGACCAGACGGAAATGGTCGCCTTCGTCCTCGAGCCGCCGGAGCCGGTCGCGTCGTTCCTCTACCGTTGCGACTCGAAATTCTACACGGCGCCACTCCACGAGATGCTCTCCGAGAAGGACGTCTACGGCCTCGTCGTGATCGACTGGAGCGAGGCGACGCTCGGCCTGTTGCGCGGCAAGCGGATCGAGGTGATCAAGAATCTCCAATCTCAGGTGCCGTCCAAGCACCGGATGGGAGGCCAGAGTGCCCGGCGCTTCGAGCGGGGCCACGATATCGCGGTCCACGAGTGGTACGAGAAAATCGGGAATCTGATGACGGAAGCGTTCCTGAACCTTCCGGACCTCAAGGGGATCATCATCGGCGGGCCGGGTTACTCGAAGGAAGAGTTCGCGACGGGCGACTTTCTCCATCACGAACTCAAGAAAAGAGTCCTCCCCACGTTCCTCGACACGGGCTACACGGACGAGTACGGCCTTCGGGAACTCGTCGAGAAGTCGCGGGAGATCTTGAGCGGCCTGGACCTGATGCGGGAGAAGTCCCTCGTCCAGCGGCTGATGGAGGAGATCCGCAAAGAGGACGGCGGCCTCGCCGCGTATGGGGAGGACCAGGTCCGACATGCGCTCCAGCTCGGGGCGGCCGAGACGCTCCTCATCTCCGAGGGTCTCCGGAAATCCCGCCTCACGCTCCGCTGTGCGAACGGGGACTGGGAAGGGGAGAAGACGGTCGCGGAGGACGGGGAGTTGCCGGCATGCCCGAGGGACGGAGGCACCCTGGTCGTGGTCGAGAACCACGACCTGATCGAGGACCTCACCTCGATCGCGGCGGGAATGGGGACCGCCGTGGAACTCATCTCGAATGATTCGGAGGAGGGCCAGCTCCTCTTGCGGGCGTTCGGCGGGGTCGCGGCGATCCTGCGGTATCGGGTGGCGTGATGGGCCACGACCCATGGTCCGAGCTCCGGGACCGCGCGGAGCGGATCCGGCGCTCCATCGAGTCCGAACTCAAGGTCACGACCCCTGGGATCCTCCAAGAGGCCCCGGCCGACCATGGCCTGTTCGCCCTCGCGGCCCATGTTTGGGCGAAGGAGCTCAAGACGTCCCCGGCCTCGATCGCGAACCGCGCGTCTCGCGTGAAACCAGGGGCCCCGTTCGCTCCGCTGCAAGCCGAAGGCCCGTACGTGAACTTCACCGTGGACCCGGCACCCTTCGCCGAGCTGGTCCTCTCCGGGGTCCGGTCCGATGGCGAAACGTATGGGACGTCGCCGGC
>Ga0209378_1001215_pt1 | contig 18467 bp, 14 predicted proteins | sample GraSoiAngelo_156_FD_186170 | JGI IMG/M metagenome (GOLD analysis project Ga0209378, IMG submission 186170) | Grasslands soil microbial communities from the Angelo Coastal Reserve, California, USA - 14_1009_13_40cm (SPAdes) (version 2) | ecosystem: Environmental > Terrestrial > Soil > Grasslands ...
TCCCACGGCGTCGCGGGCGGCAGCGCCCCGATGACCCCACCACCGCTCAAACACAGGCCGGCGTTACCGCCGACCTTGATCACAATGTTCGCGGAGGTCAGAAACTGCGCGGTGGAAGCGGCGATCCTGGCGTTGAGCCCGAGAGTGGTATCCTGGAAGGCGGCTGTTTGCACGCCGCTCACCGTTAAGAGAGCACCCGGCTGCGTCAGACACGAGACTCCCGGTGGGGGCAGCGGGGCGATGACCGCGATCTCGGAGTGGCCGCGTACGTCGTCACTCGTCGCCGTGATCGACGCCGTGCCGCCGGTGCGTGCCGTCACCATCCCCGCAGGCGTCACGGTCGCGACCTGCACGTCGTCGCTCGTCCACGTTACCGGCCGCCCCGCGAGCGCTTGGCCGAGGGAGTCCTTCGGCGTGGCGTTGAGCGGCAGGGTCTGGCCCGAATCCAAGGTCGCCGTCGCGGGCGTCACTTCCACCGACGCAACTGGAGGCGGGGGCGGGGGCGGCGCGGGGGGCGGGGGGGGCGGGGGGGGCGGGGGCGGCACCTGCGTGAGGTCGCCGCCCTTGCAGCCGCCAAGCGCGAGCGCCAGCACGACCGCTCGAAGCACGTGTCGGCTGCGCACCCTGACTCGGAACGTGGTGGAAGCACTCAAGCGCACGTCGCACCTGAATCGCCGCGCTCTGCTGGATGTCGCTGGTACATGTAGTTTCCCCGCCACATCCGGTGCGGAGACCACGACACGAACTCCGCTACACGGTGTGACGGAGCTGCCGCACCGCGTGGGCCCTTCGCCCCCACGCGTGCGCCTCACCCAACACCCCTCTCGCAAGTCCCACACCAGCGTTCCCGCGACAGAACGCCAAAACCCCTCCCCGCAAGGGGGAGGGGTTGGTGTGGCCAGCGTCGCCCGGCCGTCAGTTACTGATGGTGACCGTCACGCCGTCCGAGGTGGTGGTGTGGCCCGCGGCATCCCGTGCCTGCGCGGTGAGCGTATACGTGCCGTTCGCGGCCGCATGCGAATCCCACCCCAGCGTGTACTTCGCCGGCGACCCGGCCGTCGACACCTCCGGCCCGATCGACTGGCCGTTCAGCTGGAACTGCACCCCGACGAGCGCCTGATCATCGGCGGCCGTCGCCACCAGATCCACCGTCCCGGTCAAGGTGCTCGACCCGGAGAGCCCGGGCGACCACAGCGACACGATCGGCGGCGCCATGTCCACCAGCACGGGATGGGCGGCCTTCCACTGCGCCACCGCCCGGTCCCAGTAGTCCCGCCCCGCCTGGCCCGTCAGCACGGTGAAGCAGCTCGGCAACGGCTCCGGGAAGCTCCCCGGACCGAGCCACACCATCACGTTGTTCGCGCAGCTCGTCAGCTTACCCGGCACCGGCGCCATGTAGAGGCCCGCTCCGTTGTGCTCCGCCGGCAACTGGTCCGCCCGGAACACGGTGTTGTTCACCACGAGCATCGGGCCGATATCGGTGTTGGGGCTCCCGCTGCCGCTCCACTTCCAGAAGCCGCCGTACCCCGGGGTCGGAATCCCCGGATAGAGCTTGTCCATCGCCTGCACCCGGATGAGCGAGTTCTGCACCGTCACCGTGTTGGCCCGCCCGTCCGGCGCGCCCGCGCCGTAAGCGCGCGCCGAGATGAAGTCGTAGCAGCCGTCGAAGAACGAATCGTCCACCAGCCCCGAGTTCAGGTAGTCGTTCTCGATACAGTCGTCCCGGATGTACGTCATGTGCGTGCCGCGCACGGTCCAGTTCGCATCACTCGGGTCGTCGAAGGTGATCCCGTCCCCGCCGGTGAAGATGGTCAGGCCCTCGACCACGGGGCTCGCCCCATGGACATCCACGCCGTACATGAGGTGATAGCCGTTGAGAGCATCCTCGTACGGCGTCGAGGGGGGGACCGTCCCGAGGATCTGCCCGCCGTGCCAGCAGAGGTTCGACCCCGAGCCGATGAAACCCCACACGTCGGGGGTGTTCAAGAGCCACTGCGCCGCCGTGGCGTCGAACTTCGTGCCGCTCGCGGCACTGGTGTTCTGGTACGCGCTCGTTCGCATGCCCGACAGCGTGATGAGCGACCCGCTCTGCAACAGGCACGAGCCCGTCGTGGGCGGTGGGGGCGGGGGCGGCGGCGGGGGCGGCGGGAGCGGCGTCGTGACCGTCACGTTCGCCGTGCCGCTCTTCCCTTCGCTCGTCGCCGTAATCGTCGCGGTCCCGGCGGCCACGCCCGTCACGAGGCCGTTTGCCGAAACCGTGGCCGCGCTGGCGTTGCTCGTCGCCCAGCTGATGCTGCGCCCGCTGAGCGCCGTCCCGCTCGCGTCCTTGGGCGTCGCCGTGAGCTGCACCGTGGCGGCGACCAGCAGCGCTGGCGCCGCGGGGCTCACGCTGACCGACGCCACGGGAACAGGCGTCACCGTCACAGTCGCGGTGCCGCTCTTCCCTTCGCTCGTCGCCGTGATCGTCGCCGTGCCGGCCACGACGCCGGTCACGAGCCCGCTCGTCGAAACGCTCGCCACGGTGGAAGCACTCGACGCCCACGTGACAGTCCGACCCGGCAGCGAGTTCCCAACCGAGTCCTGTGGCGTCGCCGTCAACTGGACCGTTCCGCCGACCGCCAGGCCCGGGGTCGCCGGGTTCACCGCAACGGAAGCCACCGGGACGGCCACTGCCGTCACCGTCACCGTCGCCGTGCCGCTCTTCCCCTCGCTCGTCGCTGTGATCATCGCGCCGCCCACTGCAACGCCCGTTACGAGACCGGTCGCCGACACGGTGGCCACACCGCCGTTGCTCGTCGCCCACGTCACCGTGCGTCCGCTGAGCGGATTCCCATTGGCGTCCCGCAGCACAGCCGTCAGCTGCGCCGTGCCGCCGATGACCACGCTCGGTGCTCCCGGGCTCACGCTGACTGCAGCCACGGCCGCGACCGTGACGGTGACGGCGGCCGTGCCGTTCTTCCCCTCACTGGTCGCCGTGATCGTCGTCGTGCCTGTGGCCACACCGGTCAAGAGCCCCGTGCCGCTCACCGTAGCGACCACCGTATTGCTGCTCGCCCAGGTGACGGGGCGACCGCTCAGCACGTTACCAGCAGAGTCCGCCGTGGTGGCGGAGAATTGCAGCAGCTGGCCCACCAGCACGCTCGCCGGCGCCGGGGCCACGGTCACGATCGACACGGGTACCGGCGTGACGCGCACGACGGCCGTGTCGGCGACTCCGCCCTGGTTCCCCCTGGCGACCACCTTCACGGTGCCCGTGTCGGCGCTGGCCTTGTAGTGCCCGTAGTGCCTGCCGCCGCGCGTGCTCGTGTCGGTAATGGCGCCGCTCGTGACGCTCCAGCTCACAGCCAGAGCGGCCGTGTCGCCAGTGTTCGTGAGGCCGACCGCCATGAAGTCGGCGGTCTGGTTTGGTCGGAGTGTAAGGACTTTGGGAGCAACAAGGAGCTGCGAAAGCGTACCTGCAGGGTCGGTGAGGCCGGTAGGCTTCTCGCACGCGGCGAGCGCCGCGGTGGCGAGCAGCAGGACGGCGCATCGCATGCGCGCCAAGCGCTGGGACAGCTTGAACGTGAACGGCATGACTCGAAGACCTCCCGCCGCAGCGTACTAAAACGAAGGCCACCAGCGTCGACCGTTGGTCGATCTCGCTGGCGGCCCGGCGGGCATGGCGGTCACGCCGAAGCCCCGTAGCTCTGCGTCGCCGTCTTTAGACGGGTTTGCTCTGAGCAGCGTCCAAACTGGCTGTGCCTTGGGGGACCCTCCCCCGCACCCGAGCGCCCTACTATGTGTCACAACAACACGCTTGGGTGGCGCCCGAGCTCCACATGCAGCACGGACGCTACGGCCACCATAGTAAATCAGCCGTTGCGGCTCCGCAAGTTTGGTGTTTTTTCGGTTTTATGGGTTTGTGCGAGCCAACTGTGGACTTTGTGCCACGCTGAAACAGCTCAGTCGCCTCAGATTTCGTCCAGATCGTCGAGACCGATGAGGACGTCCCGCGGCTTGCTGCCGTTCGCGGGCCCGAGGATCCCCGCCAATTCCAGCTGATCGATGATGCGGGCCGCCCGGCCGTACCCGATGCTCATGCGCCGCTGCAACAGCGATGTAGAGCCGATCTGGTTCTGGATGCAGACCTCGGCGGCCTGCCGGAAGAGCGGATCTCGCGCGCCCTCGCTGTCGCCCTTCCCCGTTCCCCCTTCCCCGCTCTTCTCCGCGTCCGCGAGCTGCTCCATCTGCTCGATGATGTCCACTTCCACCCGCCGCTCCAGTTGCGCGCGGCGGTCGGTGTACCACCCCATCAGTCGCTCGGTCTCGTCGGTCGAGATGAAGCAGCCCTGGATACGGACGGGCTCGCTCTTGCCGGGGGGCAGGAATAGCATGTCCCCGTTCCCCAGCAACGTCTCGGCGCCGTTCTGGTCGAGGATGGTGCGGCTGTCCACCTTCGAGGCGACGCGGAACGCGATGCGGCAGGAGAAGTTCGCCTTGATGAGGCCGGTGATGACGTTCACCGATGGCCGCTGCGTCGCGAGGATCAGGTGGATCCCCACGGCGCGCGCCTTCTGCGCCAGCGTCGCGAGAGGCGTCTCGACTTCGTGCTGCACGGTCATCATGAGGTCGGCGAGCTCGTCCAGGATCACGACGACGTAGGGGAGCACCCCCTCGGTGTACTCCGCGTCGAACGGCAGCTCCTGCTGGACGCCGCCCGCCGCTTGCGTGGCGAGTGTTTCGCGCTGGCCCTTGAGCGGCTTCCGGTCGCGCACCTTGCGGTTGAAGTCGGTGATGTTGCGGGCGTGATTGGCGTGGAACAGCTGGTAGCGGCGCTCCATCTCCCGCACCGCCCACTTGAGCGCCGTCGCCGCCTTCTGATTGTTGGTGACCACGGGGTGGCGCAGATGGGGAAGCGCATTGTACATCGAGAGCTCCACCATCTTCGGGTCGATCAGCAGCATCCGCAGCTCCTGCGGCGGGTAGCGGTACAATAGACTCGTGATGATCGTGTTGATGCACACCGATTTTCCCGAGCCCGTGGCGCCGGCGATCAACAGGTGCGGCATCTTCGCCAGGTCGGCCACGACCGGCTCGCCCTCGAGGTTCTTGCCGAGCGAGATGGGCAGCACGCGCGTACCACGGTGAAACTCCTCCCCCTCGATGAGCTCGCGCACATGCACCATGCGCGGCATGGGGTTCGGCACTTCGATACCGACGGCCGCCTTCCCCGGGATCGGGGCCACGATGCGGAGCGACTGGGCCCGCATCGCCAACGCCAGATCGTCGGCGAGCGCTGCGATGCGGCCGACCTTCACCCCCGGTCCGGGAGCGACTTCGTATTGTGTCACGACCGGGCCGACCGTGCGGCCGGCGATCGAGCCCTCGACGCGGAAGGTCTGCAGCGTCTCGATCAGCTTGCGGCCCATCTGCTCGATCTGGGCCAACCCCGCGTCGCCGTCCTCGGCGGGCGCGGGGTTCAACAAATCGATGGGAGGGATCAGGACACCTTTGGGGACAAAGGCCGGTCGGACCGACTGCGGCGTCTTGACCTTGGTAGACTTCGGGGAAGGGGGAAGGGGGAAGGGGGCCTCCTTCTCCTTCTTGAAGTCTCGCTTCTCCCCCTTCCCTCTTCCCGCTTCCCCGGTCTTTTCCCGACTTCTCAGCACGACCAACGGATGCCACCCTACGGTCAGCAAGCCGAGGGCCGACAGGGCGAACAGCCCGACCAGCACGCCGCCCGCCGTGCCGACCGTCTGGTGCACGCCGTGGGCGAGGGCTGCGGGCAGCACGCCCACGAGCTTGGCGGTGGGGCCCCAGGTCCGATAGTCGGGAGCGAAGGCGGCACCGGTGAGCGTGCCGATCCCGTAGGGGAGCAGCACGACGAGCCCGCCGCCCAGGGCCGCCGCGCGAGCCGCGGACAGGGTCCCGAGGCGGCCGAACGCCGCCAGCGCCCACCCGATGCCGAGCACGGGCAGGAGCACCGAGCCCGCGCCGAACACCCGCCACAGCAGGGAGCCGATCCGCTCGCCCCAGCTCCCGGTGATGGGCAGGCGGAGCAGGGTCAACCCGAGGAACAGGCCCACGACCAGGGCGCCGATCCCGACGAGCTCCTGGCGGGCCTTCGGCGTCATGTGATGCGGCGGTTCGCGTACGTCGGGACCACGCCGAAGCGATCCGCCTTGGCGGCGAACGCCACGTCCTCCGCGAGGTCCGCCTCGGCGAGCTGCTGCGCGGCTTCGGAGTCCTGGAGCGCCTCCTTCCAGCTCGCGAACTGCTCCGTCAGCACGAGCGCCGCCCCGGCCGCGTCGTTCAGGGCGACCTTGCGGGTCCCCTTTTTCGCGGCCTTCACGAGCCGGCCGGCTGTGTAGGCGTCCTCGATCGCGAATTGCTTCTCTCGGCCGGCACAGATGATCACCAGGTCGCCCCGTGTCGCCAGCAGCCGGCGGGCGTGCTCGCCCAGCGCCCGGAAGTTCGCCGGCGCGCCGACCAAGACCGGCTCACCCCCTTGCGCCGCCACCAGCGCCGGCGTCCCGTTGGTCGTGGCGAGCACGATGGTCTTCCCGGCGACCGCGGCGGGCGTCATCTCCCGAGGCGAGTTCCCGAGCGCGAAGCCGTCGATCTTGACGCTGCGCCGCTCCCCTGCGAGCAGCACGCCGTCCTTCTCGAGGTGCGAGGCGAGCCGGACTGCTTCCTCGGACGTAGCGGCGGGGATCACGGCCTTCGCGCCGTTGGCGAGCGCGGTCACGATCGTCGTGGTCGCGCGCAGCACGTCGATCACGACGATGCCCCGGCCGCCGAGATCACCCGCGCCGAGGCCGAGGGGCGTGAAGTAGACGTCGATCTTCATGCGGGCTGGAGCAGCTGCGGCTCACGCTCGAGGAACTTGGTGTCCACGCGGCCCGCCACGAAGTCGGCATGGCGCATGACCCGACTGAGGAAGGGGATGGTCGTGGTCACGCCCTCAATGATAAACGAGTCCAACGCCTGACGCATGCGCGCCAGCGCCTCGGCGCGCGTATTGCCGTGCACGATCACCTTCGCCAACAGGGAGTCGTAATACGGCGGCACCGTGTAGCCGTCGTAAATGTGCGTGTCGACCCGCACGCCGGGACCGCCCGGCGGGTGGTACGCGGTGATGGTGCCGGGGCTCGGCTGAAAGTTGCGCGCCGGGTCTTCCGCGTTCACGCGGCATTCGATGGCGTGCCCCCGCAACCGGTGGCCGTTCATGACGAACGAGAGGGGGTCCCCCGCCGCGACGCGGATCTGTTCTTTCACGAGATCGAAGTTGGTGCACATCTCCGTGACCGGATGCTCCACTTGGATGCGGGTATTCATTTCCATGAAGTAGAACGTGCCGTCCTCGTCGAGCAGGAACTCGATCGTCCCCGCCCCCGCGTAGCCGATCTCCTGCGCCAGGCGGACCGCCGCGTCACCGATGTCCTGGCGCAGGGTGTGGTCCACCGCGGGGCTCGGTGCCTCCTCGATCAGCTTTTGATGGCGCCGCTGCACCGAGCAGTCCCGCTCGCACAGGTGCATCACGCGGCCGTGGGTGTCGCCCATGATCTGAATCTCCACGTGCCGCGGCCGCGCGAGGTACTTCTCGAGGTACACTTCGTCCGACCCGAACGCGGCGAGCGCCTCCTGGCGGGCGAGGCTGAATGCCTGGCCGAACGCCTCCCCGTCGCCGGCGACGCGCATCCCCTTGCCGCCGCCGCCCGCCGCCGCCTTGATGATCACCGGGAAGCCGATCTTTTCGGCGATCTTGAGCCCCGTGTCCGCGTCCTCGACCGGCCCCGGCGAACCCGGCACGGTGGGCACCTTGAGCTTCTGCGCCAGCTTGCGCGCGGCGGCCTTGTCGCCCATCTGGCGGATCTGGTCGCCCGTCGGACCGATGAAGGTGATGTTCGAGGCCTTGACGATGTCGGCGAATTCGGCGTTTTCGGCGAGAAACCCGTATCCGGGGTGGATGGCATCGGCGCCGGTGATCTCGGCGGCTGCAATGATCCGGGGAATGTTGAGATAGCTGTCACGCGATGGCGCCCGGCCGATACAAACGTCGTCGTCGGCGAACCGCGTGTGCAGGCACTCGCGGTCGGCCTCGGAGTAGACCGCCACGGCTTCGATGCCCAGCTCCTTGCACGCACGGATCACCCGCAGGGCGATCTCCCCGCGGTTGGCGACCAGCACCTTCTTGAACATCAGGGTGCGAGGTCGCCGCGCTGACCGGCAGCGGCCGTGGAGCCGCCGAACGCCCGGCTCTGTCCGGACTCGACGCCGGACACCTTGAGCGCGAACTCGCTCGGGTTGGTGGCGTAGAAGATCGCGCTCTCGTAACTGATGATTCCCTGCTGGTACCAGTGGAACAGCGACTGGTCGAAGCTCTGCATCCCGTACTGCACCGAGCCTTGCGCGATCAGGTCCGGAATGTTGAGCTGCTTCGAGATGTCGCGGATGTTGTCCTGTACCGCCGCGGTGTTGATCAGCACCTCCGACCCCGGCACCCGCCCCTGACCGTCTTTCTTGGGGACCAGCCGCAGCGACACCACCGCCGCGAGCGCGGTCGACAGGAGGTGGCGGATTTCGTCGTGCTGATGCGGCGGGAAGAACGAGATCACGCGGTTGATCGTCTGCGTGCAATCGGTCGTGTGGAGCGTCGAGAACACCAGGTGCCCGGTGTCCGCCGCCTTGAGTGCCGTGTCGAGTGTCTCCATGTCGCGGATCTCGCCGATGAGGATGACGTCCGGCGCCTGCCGCAACACGTGGCGCAGCGCCGCGTTGAACGACAGCGTGTCGTTCCCCACCTCGCGCTGCGAGATGTTCGCCAGGTTGTCGCGGTGCAGGAACTCGATCGGGTCCTCGATGGTGATGATATTGACGCGCCGGCTCAGGTTGATGTGGTTGACCATCGCCGCCAGCGCGGTCGACTTCCCCGACCCCGTCACCCCGGTCACGAGCACCAGCCCGCGCGGCTTGATCGCGATCTCTTCGAGCACGGGCGGCAGATTCAGGTCGCGGATCGTCTTGACTTCATAGGGAATCGACCGGAACGCGAACGCCACGGTACCGCGCTGCTGGTACACGTTCGTCCGGAACCGGCCCACGCCCGGCACACCGATCGCGAAGTCCGCTTCCTTGTGCTCGGCGAACTCCTTGACCTGCCGGGGCGTCATGATCTGCTCGGCCAGCGATTTCAACTCCTCCGGCTTGAGCGGCGCCGTCTCGAGCGACAGCAGCTCGCCGTTCACGCGGATGGTCGCCGGGCGGCCCACCTTGAGCAGCAGGTCGGACGCATTGCGCTGAACCATCTGCGTGATGGCCTGCTTGAAGTTGAAGGTCGCGCCGGTGCTTGCAGGAGCGTCAGCCATGAGGGTCCACCCGGAAAAGAGGCTGTCCGAACTCGACCGGCTGGGCGTTCTCGACACATACTTCGCGTACCAGCCCGGCGACTTCGGCCTCGATTTCGTTCATGATCTTCATCGCTTCGATGATGCACACGACCTGCCCGGCGGCGACCCGGCTGCCGGCCTTCACATAGGGGTCCGCCCCCGGCTCGGGCGCGGAATAGAACGTCCCGACCATTGGTGACTTGATGTCGACGAGCTGCGCCTTCGGGGCAGCTGCCGGCGCGGCCGCGGCTGTGCCCGGAACGAGCCCCCCGCCGGACGCCTGCGCGACTACCAGGTGCGGGGCCCCCCCACCCGCTCCGCCGCCCGCATTGGCCCCGTGGCCCACTTTCGTGACCCGGATCGACGACCACCGCCCGAACAGACCCCGGCGCACCTCGATCGCCCCGAGCTCCGGGGCCTCCTTCAAGATCTGAACCAGCTGCGCGACGATGGCGAGGTTCATAGACCCCAAAATCTACACGAGTTCGAGAAGTTCCGTGCGGCCGTCCGACAAGAGGACCGGTCCCGTGGCCGACAGATGCACGTCGTCTTCGATCCGCACACCGCCCTGCCCGGCGAGATACACGCCCGGCTCGATCGTCACCACCGCGCCGACGGGAAGGGGGTCGGCGTTCGTCTTCGACAGCCGCGGCGCCTCGTGCACTTCGAGTCCCAGCCCGTGCCCGAGCGAGTGACCGAACGCCTCCCCGAAGCCGCGTGCTGCGATCAGGTCCCGCGCGAGCGCATCCGCGTCGCGCCCCGTCATCCCGGCGCGGACACACTCGCGCGCCCGCCGCTGCGCCTCCGCCACCAGCTCGTACAATGCTCGCTGCCGCTCCGTCGCCCGCGCGCCCGCGACGAGCGTGCGCGTGACGTCGGCGCAATAGCCGTCCACTTGCGCGCCGATGCCACGATCGTGGAGAACGGATGCCCCTCGCTGCCGAGCCGCCGCAGCGCCCCCTCGAGCACGCCGGCGACCTCGAGCTCCGTCATCCCCACCCGCACCTGCGGCAACGTGTCCTGCAACGCCGCGCCTGCCAGCTCGGCCGCGCTGCGGATCGCGGCCACCTCACCCGGTCCCTTGGCGGCACGCAGCCGCTCCACCAGATCCTTGGTCGCCGTCCAGCGCCACGCCTGACCGGCCTGCGTGAAGCGCTCGGCATCCTGGACCGTGAGCGCGTGCGCCTCGTAGCCGAGCGCGGCGAGCGGCCCGAGCGTGGCCAGCTCCTTGAAGAACCGGTCCCACACGCTAGTGCTCTCGACCTCGACCCGGGCCACGGCGCCCGCTTCGGCCCGCGCTTGCTCGTCGTAGCGAAAATCGGTCACGAGCAGCACGTCGCCCTGGGTCACCGCTACGAGCGCCGCCGAGCCGCTGAACCCGGTCAGGTAACGAATGTTGGCGCGCGACGTGACGAGCAGCCCGTCGAGCGCCGCAGCAGAGAGCGCGCCGGCGAGCGCCTCCTGCCGCTGGCGCCGGGGATCAGCGTGCATGGCGGGACGCGAGATAGCCGACCAGGCCCTCGAGTCCCAGCCGGTAGCTCTCGGCCCCGAACCCCGTTACCACGCCGACGGCGACGTCGGCGAGCACGGAGCGGCGCCGCTCGGGTTCGCGGGCGAAGATGTTCGACAGGTGAACCTCGACGAACGGCACCCGCACCGCGAGGAGCGCGTCCCGGACCGCCAGGCTGGTGTGCGTGAACGCCGCCGCGTTGATGACGGCGCCGTCCGCCCGCCCCTTGAGGCCCTGGATCGCATCCACCAGCTCGCCCTCGTGGTTGGTCTGCGTCCAGCTCACATTCACGCCGAGGGCCTGCGCACGCTCCCGTGTGCGCGTCTCGATCTCCGCCAGTGTCGCACGGCCATACAGCTCCGGCTCGCGCTCGCCCAGCAGATTGAGGTTGGGGCCGTTCAGCACAGCGATATGCACTAGGACTTGAGGCCCTTCAGCCAGGCCTGAAACTGATCGAGGTCACCCTCGTCTTCGAGCGGCGGACGCGGCTTCGGTCCCGATGGCCGCGCCGTGCCGGGCGGCGCGCCGCCGGGCGGCGTCGCGGCATCCTGGGGTCGCGCGCCCGACGCGCCGAAAAACTGGTCGAACGAGAACCCGCCCGTCTCACTCGGCGCCGCCGGCGGCGCCGCGCTCCTGGTCGGATGCGAGGCCGCCGGCTCGGCTACTGGCGGGGGCGCCCGCAACCCCTCGTCGCCGAACACTTGATCCAGAGAAATCGTGTCCTCGGCGGGGCGGCTGACTTCACCGAGCGTCGCGTCATCCCGGTGCGGCGAGACCTCGGGGGCCGCGACGGCAAACGCGCGCTCCAACGAAGACACCGCCTCCTGCGGCCGCCCGGCCAGGATGCGCCTCAAGAACGTCGGGACGGATTCACCCGTCCCCCGCCCGCCACTCCCCAGCTTCCCGGGCGACAATGCAGCCACGCGCGCGTGGAGCCGCACGTCGTCCGGCCGCTGCGCCAGCAGGGCCTGGTACACGCGCAGCGCCTCCTCCGAGTGCCCCTGCTTCAAATAGAGGTCCGCCATCGTTTCCGTCAGGACGGGCTCGGCGCGCGAGAGCGCCGCAGTGTCCGCTGCGCCGTCGTCGTCCGATAACACGACCGCCGCGGGCGGCACGGCCGCCGGCGGCTGTGGCGGCGCGAGCGGGGCGGGCCACTCGGGCAGCGCGGGGGGAGGAGGGGGGGAGGACGGCGAGGCAACTGCCGGCCGCCGCGGCGGCGTCACGTCCTCCGGCATGATGAGCGGCAGGTCCACCGTCGGCAGATCCGGCTCAGGCTCGGGCGTCGTATCCGCCGGTGCCGTGAACGTGCCGCTTTCGTACTGCGTGGCGGCCAGTCCCTCGACCTCGAGCTGCTGCGGCTTGAGGGCGACTTCCTCCTGGACCTCGAGACCATCGGCTTTAGCCGCGTCGTGTGCCACCGCGTCGAAGTCCAGGGTGCCGTCGAATGTCTCGATGTCTCCCGTCCGCGGCGTCACCTCGAGCTGCGGCGCCGGCGGTTCCTCGGGGGTATGCTCGACGACGAATTCGGGCCTCGGCATCGGCGCCGTGGTAGGCCGGCTCGCGGCGGGCCGCTCCGGCACGAGCACCGCTGGTGGGGGGGGCGGGGCCGAGGCGGCGGCTGGGACGGGTTTGGGAGCGGCCTGGGCCGCCTTCCCCTTGGCACGGGCCAGCGCTTCGGCCGCGTCGCCGTTCATCGGGTCCGCATTCAGCAGGCGCGACAGCCATTCTGTCGCTTCCTCGTAACGGCCCCCGCGCTCCGCGATGTCCGCAAGCAGCTTGAGCCCCAGGACGTTCTCGGGGTCGAGCTCGAGCACCCTGCGGAACACCTGCGACGCGGCGGTGTCGTTCTTCAGGTCGAGGAAGCAGCGTCCATAGACGATGTGGGCGCTCACGTAATCGGGGTGTCGCTCGAGCCCCGACTTGCACAACTCGATGGCTCTATCTAGTTCCCCTGCTTTGCGATAGGCGTCCGCCAAAGGGGCGAAGTTGCGGCCCTTGGGGTTCTCGGCCCATCGCTTTTCGAGCTTTTCTATTTCGCTGGTATAGGCCACGGCCTAAGTTCTTGTGGGAATTGGTCGAAGATAGTGTTCGGCCGGCGCCGCTGTCAATCGGAATTGGGTCCCCGTCGCTTGAGTTTCCTCGTTGTCGTTCTTAGACTTATGCCCCCTCCCGTCCCCTCTGGCCCGGAGCTTCACGTCCTATGATGCGCGCCATGCGCGTGATCTATAAGCCGGTGTTCGTCGTCGTGGCCGTCACGTTCATCGGCTGGCTGGCCTACGGCCAGGTGACCGACATCCTCGGCGGCGGGCGCGACGTGGTCCTCAAGGTCAACGGCGAGATCGTGCGCGCCACCCAGTTCCAGGCGGCGCTCCAGAACGCGATCGACGAATCGCGCCGCCGGGGCGGCGGGCGCCTGAGTCGCGAAGACGAGCAGCAGCTCCAAGACCAGGTCACCGACCAGTTCATCCAGCGGATTCTGCTCGAGCGAGAATACCGCCGGCTCGGTATCCAGGTATCGGACGACGAGATCCGCCAGATGGCGCGCAGCACGCCGCCGCCGCAGATCCTGCGGCAGATCATGGAAGACCCGACCTTTCAGACGAACGGTCAGTTCGACATTACGAAATGGCAGCGCTACTTGGGAAGCGCGAGCGAGGAGTTCCGAGCGCAGATCGAGCAGCTGTACCGCGAATACCTCCCGGAGCGCAAGCTGGAGGAGTACCTCACGGCCGACGTGTACGTTTCCGACGCGAAGCTGTGGCGTATCTGGCGCGATCAGCACGAGTCGGTGACGGTCGCGGTACTCGCCATCCGTCCCGAGCAGATCCCCGACTCGCTCGCCCCGGTGTCGGACGCCGAGCTGGAGCGCTACTACGCGGCCCACAAGGACGACTTCAAGCGTCCGGCGACGGCCTGGCTCAGCTTCGTCGCACAGCCCAAGGTGCCCGATGCCGCCGATTCGGCTGCGGCCCTCGCCAAGGCGCGGCGGCTGCGGGCGGAGATCGCGCGCGGCGCGGCGAAGTTCGAAGACGTCGCGAAGAAGGAGTCGGGCGATTCGGTCTCCGGCGCACGGGGCGGCGATCTCGGCTGGGTGAAGCGCACTGAAGCCGGCTTCGATCCGCAATTCCTCGCCGCCTTGCGCCGTCTCGCACCGGGGGAGCTCAGCCAGCCGGCGCCGTCGAGCTTCGGCTATCACCTGATCCGCGTCGACGCGGCGAAGGGCGACTCACTGCACGTGCGTCACATCCTGATCCCGATCGTGCCGCAGGGCCAGCACCTCGATCAGATCGACGCGCGGACCGACTCGCTGGACCACCTGGCCGCCGAGCAGACGGACGGCGCCCGGCTGGACAGCGCGGCGCTGCGACTGCACCTCCCTGTGGCACAGGCCCCGAAGCTGATCCAGGGCGACCGGCTGAGGCTGGGTCGGTACGTGATCCCCGACGTCAGCGTGTGGGCGTTCGAGGCGCGCCCGGGCGAAACGAGCCCGCTGATCGAGGGGGAGCGCGCCAACTACGTGTTCCGGTTGGATTCGCTCTATGCCGCGGGAACGCCGCCCCTGGCGCAGATCCGCGACCGCGTGCTCGCGGCGGCCCGCTCCGAGAAGAAGCAGGCGATCGCACGGCAGCACGCCACCCTAGCCTTGGCCGCTCTCGCCTCCGCGCCGGATCTGCTCCAGGCCGGAAGGGCGCGCGGCCTGCCGGTGGACAAGCTCGGGCCCTTCACGCGCCTCAATCCTGCCTCGGCGATCGCGCGTGATCCCGCGGTGGAGGGCGCGGCGTTCGGACTCCGGCCGGGCCAGCGCACCGGAGTGCTCGTCGGGACGACGGGGTGCTTTATCTTGCAGGGAATCGCCCACCAGGCCGCCGACTCCGCCGCGTGGCTCAAACAGCGGGACCAGCAGCGGGAGGCAATCCTGAGATCGGCGCAGCAGGCCCGGGTGCAACAGTACCTCGCCGCCCTGCGGGCGCAGGCGCAGGTGGTGGACCGTCGGAAGGAAGTCTTCCGGCCGGCGACGTCCGAAAGCGGAGCCTAGTCGCTCAGCCGCTTGGGATCGCCGCCGGTTGGAGCGGAGGAGGACGTCCCCGGGGGCTGGAGATTGCGCGGCGGAGCGGACGGTTGGTCGCTGGTGGCGTCCTTCAAGCTGCGGTTGAACTCCTTGATCCCCTGGCCGATGGACTTTCCGATCTCGGGAATCCGCTTGGCGCCGAACACCAGCACCAGCACCAGCAGCAGGATCAGGATGTGGCTGAACGACAGGTCTCCGAACATACGCGCCTCGTTTTCAGAATATCGATCGGGCGACGAAGTAGGCGATCGCCACACCCACGACGGCCAGCAACGACACGTCGAAGCCGATCGGGCCGAGCGTGATCGATACGACGAGCAGGTCGAGATGCACGGGCCCGAAGGTCGGCGTCACGGCCGTGGTGAAAAACTCCTTCGCTGCACCCTGCGGCAGAAACCGTCGCAGCAGCGCATGGAGCAGCCCGCCGAGCACGAAGCCGCCGGCGAGGAACCCCACGTAAAATAGCGCGCCGCGGTGTCCGCGCGCCACGGGCCTAGCTGCGCCGCTCCACTGCATACGCAATGCTGTCTCGGAGCGCGTCGCGCGCGGGCGACGGCGGCAGGATCTCGAGCTCCGCCTCGGCCCGCTGCGCCAGCTCAAGCGCGCGGCGCCGGGCGTAGTCGAGCCCGCCGGCGGTCTCCACCAGCTGCATGACCTCTGCGACGAGCGGATCCCCCGGATCCGGCGTCGCCATCAACTCGGCCACCAGGCGCCGCTGCCCCGGCCCCATCGCGGCGAGCGCGGCGATGAGCGGCAGGGTCACCTTGTGCTCCTTGAGATCGAGCCCGGACGGCTTGCCGGTCACCGCTTCACGCTCGGTGTAATCGAGCAGATCGTCGGTGATCTGGAACGCCATACCCAGCCGCAGGCCAAAGCGCGCCAGGGCCTCGCGATACGGCGCCGGCGCGCGGAGCGCGCCCACCTCGCACGCACCTGCCAGCAGCGACGCCGTCTTCGAGCGGATCAGTTCGTCATACTGCGCCTCATCGTATGCGAGCTTGTCGTGCGCCTCGAGCTGCCGCATCTCGCCAATCGTCATCTCGTTCGTGACCCGGGCGAAGACACGCAACGGCGCGAAGTCGTCCAGCCCCACGAGCTCGATGATCGCGCGGGAGTAGAGGTAGTCCCCCATGATCACCGCGACCTGGTGCGAGAAGAGGGCGTTGATCGTCGGCATCCCGCGCCGCAGCACGGAATGGTCCACCGAGTCGTCGTGCACCAGGGTGGCCAGATGGATCAGCTCCACGACGGCGGCGAGCGTCACCGTCCGGGCGTCGTCCGCGCCGGACGCCCGATGGCTGAGCAGCAGCAGGGTCGGGCGGAACAGCTTCCCCTTCATCCGCAGCAGGTGTTCGTTGACGAGGGCGATGATGGGAAAGTCCGCGGCGATGATGCGGCGGAGCTCCTCGGCCACGAGCTCCAGCTCGCCCGCCACGGGCCGCTGGATATCCCCGAGCGAAACGGGGGCGAGCTGCTGGCTCACGTCATTTCGCCTTGGCGAGCGCTCTGGACCGCTCGCCGACGTCTTTGAACCGGATGTCCACCGCGAACACGCGTCCGTACAGCTCTCGCGCCTCGGCTTTTTTCCCCTGTTCTTCGAGCGCACGACCCAGCCAGTACAGCACGCCGAGCCGCTCCTGATCGCCCGACGCCGCGAGTTCCAGCCCGCGGCGCAGAATCGACTCCGCCACGACGTACGCACCCTTATCGAGGAAGCACACGCCCAGGGCTTCCGACGTCCGGAGCTTCCCCTCCGGCGCCCGCAGCGCCTTCTGCAGCTCGGCGATCGCCTCGTCCAGCAACCCCATCTCCTTGAACGCGACCCCGAGATCGTAGTGCGATTGGAAGTCCGCCTCGTCGATGTTCTCATCGATGCCCTGTTTGAACCGGGTGAGCATCTCCTGGAAGTCCTTCTCTTCGTCCCCGGTCGGCTCCTCGTCCGCGACCTTCATGCGAGTGTCGCGTACCGGCGGTTCTTCCTCCAGAATCATGGCGCTCAAGTCGACGAAATCGCCCTCCGCCGCCGCTTCGTCGCGCACCTTCATCTTCGCATCCTTAGGCGCCGTCCGCTTCTCACGCGCGGCGGGCGGCGGCTCCGGCGGCGCCGCCGCCGCGGGCGCGAGCATCGCCAGCGCCGCCTTCGCACGCTCGTTCTTGGCATCGTGCTCGGCCACGCGCTGATACACGGCCCGCGCCTTGTCCGGGAGGTCCTGGCGCAGCAGCGTGTCCGCCAGCTCCAGGTACGCATCGACCAGCATCCCCTTGTCGCCCGACTTGAACGCGTATTCCACCTGTTTCTGCCGGTGCCGCACGCTGTTGGGATCGAGCCGGAGAATCTCTTCCCCGAGATGCTGCGCCTGCGGCAGGTTGCCGAGATTCTCGAAGCCCGCGGTCGCATGGTCCAGCTCCTCGATCCCGCGGTCCCGATCCCCTGCCTCGATCAGTGCTTCGCCCAGCGCGCGATGCGCCTCCGGATCGTCTGGATCGTCGGCGACCAGGGCCTCGAGCTGGTCGATGGTCGGGGGCGCCGGCGTGGCCTCGATGTCCGTGAACACCAGGGACGGCGGCGCATCTGCGGAGCTCACCACGCCGTCCAATCCCAGGTCGATGAAGGCCGAACGCCGCGTCTCGGACACGGACGTGTCTTCCTCGGTCTGGATGAATCCCCCCGTCGGCGGGATATCTTCGACGGCAAGCGGCTGTTCGTCCACCTCGTGGGCGGCCTCCGTGCTCGCCGTATCGAAGTCGGGCTCGAGCTCAAGCGGCGGTACCTCCACCACGGCCTTCCGCTTGAGACGGTCCGGCCCAGGGGCCGGCGCCGGCGGCGGCGCCGCGGGTCGCTTCGGCACGACCGGCTTGACCTTGGGCGGTGCAGGAGCCGGCGAGTGCAGCGTCGGGCCGGGCGCCTTGGGGCTCCCGACGCGCGGCGGCGACCCCACGCCCGGGCGGCCCCCCCCCGGCGGTGCGCCGGGCGCCGTGGGGGTACCCGGCCGCTTGGGCACCACGGGCGTGACCTTGGGCGGCGTAGCCTTGGGCGGTGGCGTCACGGCGGGGAAGCTCGCCCGCTTCGGCGGGGCGGGCGGAGGGACGGGGCTGGGGGTCGGCTCGATCTCGATTTCGTGTTCCAGCATCGGCTCGAGCTCGACCTCGAGATCGGTCTCGTCCGCCCCGGCCGGCACCGTCGGCTCGAGCTCCGCCATCGGCTGCACGGATTCGGGCGCCACCTCGTCGCGCAGCGACGGGACATCGCCAGCGCCGTCCAGGTCCACCTGCCCGAACTCGGCGCTCGTCGTCTCGAACCCCTCGAGCAGCGCAGCACCGCCGTTCCCCTCTCCCCCCGGCACCTCGACTTCTTCCGCCAGGTTGGTGGACTCGATCTCGAGCGAGCTATCCGGCTCGGGCGTCACCGACTCTACGAGGCTCTGCGCCAGCGTCTCGACCTCTGGCTCGGGCTCAGGCTCGGGCAAGGGAGCGGGGCGTGGGGGGGACGCGGGCGCCGGCGGCGCCGCACGCCCCCCCC
>Ga0209378_1001217_pt1 | contig 18459 bp, 18 predicted proteins | sample GraSoiAngelo_156_FD_186170 | JGI IMG/M metagenome (GOLD analysis project Ga0209378, IMG submission 186170) | Grasslands soil microbial communities from the Angelo Coastal Reserve, California, USA - 14_1009_13_40cm (SPAdes) (version 2) | ecosystem: Environmental > Terrestrial > Soil > Grasslands ...
TGGTACCCGTTTGCGATGCCCTTCACTTCGCTCGCTTCGATCAACTTTCGGTACATCCAGGCCATCGCCCCCAACATCGATAGCGGCTCTTCCCCACCGCGCAACAGGCGGTCCAAAAATTCCAGCGCCTTCTTTGGCTGTCGCGACGCCAGCAGATCCGCCAATTCCCAAACCGTCGTCTTCTTCTCAGAAATTACCAGCGCGCTAACGTCCGCCCGCGCAATAATTCTTTTCTTTGCTGCGAATGTCGCCAGCTTGTCAATCTCGGTTTTCAAGCGCATCAAATCTGCCGCAACGAACTCTGCCAGGTCTTCCGCCGCGCCTTTTTCGAACTCCACTCCTTGCTCCTTCCCAATCGCGCGCGCCAGCGCCACTGCCGCCGCCTGTCGTTCTCCCGCGTTCTCACCCAGCCCGCATTCCACTACGAGCGTCTTCTCCGCCAGCATCTTGCCCAATTTCATCCGTTGATCCAGCGCCGTTGCTTCCACTACCAGCACTGTGAACGGCGCGGGATCTTCCAGGTACGCGCCGAGCTGCGTCACCGCTTCATCCCTGTTTTTCTCCCCGAGCTTTTCAATTGCCTCAGCATCCTCCAGGAAAACCATCTGCTGCGGCGAAAGCATCGCCATCGTTTGCGCCTGCTCCAGCGCCGCTTGCATCTCGCCGCGATCCGCCGAATAACGCGACACGGCCCACGTCCGCGCCGCCTCCGGCACAAATCTTTCAATCAGTTGCTCGCGGCACTTGTCGCGGAGATACGTTTCTTCACCCAATAGCAATATCGCCGCAATGGGCTTTCCCTTTTCCAGCCGTCCCAGTAATTCTTCTTGCGAAATCCGGGCCATCAATAATTCTCCACCACCGCCGCCACCAGCCGCGCCGCAAAGTCCTGCGCGATGCGGTCCAGGGCGGGGTCCTGCTCTTCAAAAAAGTTCTTGACGCTATTTGGATTAGTCACGTTCGTGGAGATTTCGTACTGGTTGCGAAAGACAAAATTATCCGTGTGATAGAGAATCTTTCCCGTCTCGCGCTCTTCAAACGTGATTTCGCACTTCAGCATCACCAGCATGGTCGTCGCGCGCCCCGTCGCCGTGTCAAACAGCAGCGGTACCGCTTCCAGGCTCAGCACTTTGCCGCGCAGTACCGCGTCAACGCTTGCGGGATCGGGCACCACTCGATACGAAGTCTTCGCCAGAAATTCATGCACGGTAGCCGACGTCAGTCTCTGCTCGATCCGATAGCTGGTGGTCTTGTTTTCCAGTGTCGGCACGGCAATCACGTGGATGCTCTTCGGCAGCGCGTCGCTCCGCCCCGCCACGTGATACCCGCAACCCACGCCCCACAACGCCGCGCCCATCAACGCAGTGGCAATCCGCCGCCTCATGGCATCAGTTTCTCCGCCAGTTTCACCGCATTTGCCGCTGGAAGTTTAATGTTATCCACTGCGCCCCAACTCCACCATGCCCCCGCCTGCGGTGGGTTTCCCTCTGGCAATTCCAAGTGCATCGTGGAATCCTCCGCGGACAGGTTTCCCAGCGGACCATCCGCATCCTTCCAAATAAGAAATCCTGCGTCCTGGCAAACTTCCGCCAACTTCGCGCGCGTTGTTACCGACGCTGTTTCCGCGAGCGCCGCGAACGTATATCCATAGAAAACAGGCGCATGCACAATTTGAATGGACGGAAGAACGCCTCGCTTGCCCACCAGAGGGCTGACTTCGGCGCAAATTCTCGCACGGATTGCGGAAAGATTCTCGCGGCTCGCGGCCCCGTAGCGATTCAACATGCCAAACGCAACTTGCGTATCGAATACGGCCTGTCCCGTACTTTGCACCGACAAGAGTTGCGACGTCTGGCTTTCCAGTTCCTCGATCCCTCGGCGGCCCGCCTCCGAAACCGGACGAAAAAAAATGAGTCCCAGACGATACAGGCCGACGGTGTTCAGCGCATCCAAAAGCGCGACGGCAACCGTCGCGGGCGCCGAAAGCACCGCGTAGTTCGGCCCTTTTTCCAGCTTCACTTCCGCACGCGGATGCCAGAGTCTTGTTTCCTTCTCGCCGAGCGATCCGCCGGAGAGGTCAAATAGCGTCGCCCCACTGGCCCGAGCAGCCGCGAGATTGACTCTCGTGAACTCTGGCGAGCCTGTGAAGAAGACCAATCGCGCACGCTCGAAGCTTCCCTCTTCCACCGGCTGAATCACTGCCGGCTCTCCGCCGGCTTCTGTCAACGTCCCAGCGGCTAACTCCTCATCCACCAGCCGCAAATCCCATCCAGCGAACCGGCTCTCTTCGAGCAACGACTTCAGCTCCGCTCCCAGCAGCGAAGACGCACCGGCAATCACAATTCGCTTGGATTCCCGTTCGAACGAAGGCATGAATCACGCCGTCCGCGAAACCAGCCGGTGACGGATGAATCGCACCACGTGCAGCGCCACGCCCACGGCCGTGTACGTGCAGGCCAGCATGACAAGAGCAATTTCAGAAAACCTTACAATTACCGCAAGCAGGATGAACGCCACAACGATCGACAACGACGGCAACTTGCGTGTCCACGGAATGTCCTTGAAGCTGTAATAGCGAATCGTGCTGGTCATCAACGCGCCAAGCCCAGCCGCCAATAAGAACCATACCGCCGACCACCGCCAGTCGTGCAGCGGCTCCTTGAAGCCATGAACCAACGCCGCGATCATTCCGGCAGCCGCAGGCGTCGGCATTCCGACGAAATACTTTGAACTACCTGGCGCCATGCCTTGCACATTAAATCGCGCCAGCCGCCACGCGCAGCAAACCAAAAATCCCAAGCAGCACACCCATCCCATATCCGAAAGAAGTTCACCACGCTGTGTCCCGGCAATCGCAAGGCTGCGAACTCCCCAGGCGAAGGCCAACACCGCCGGGGCTACTCCAAAACTCACCACGTCCGCCAGCGAATCGAACTGTACTCCAAAATCCGTGTTCGCACCCAGCAGCCGCGCAAGACGCCCGTCCAGCGAATCAAACAAAATCGCGAGGCCAATCGCCTTAGCCGCCCGGTCAAAATCCGCAGTTGTTCCCATCAGCGCCGCCACAACCGCAAAGTAACCGCAAAGCAAATTCGCCGACGTAAACAATGCAGGCACGAGAAACACTCCTCGCCGGAACCGGGCATTCTTGAAGCGCCGCTCTCGAAACGGGATCTCGTGCTGTTCAGGATCGCCCATGGTTACGATCGCTTCCCCGTCGCCGTAAGATTTGCGTCTGTTTCTGCTGCACTCACTGCCTCCAATTTATCTGCCATGCGTTTCGCGGGCCACCGCGCAAGCACACTCGCTCCACCCTTCACGTTCTCTCCCACCTTCACCAAGATCTCCGCCTCTTTCGGGACCCACACATCTACGCGCGACCCGAATCGTACCAGTCCGATGCGCTCTCCGCGAGCTACCTTTTCTCCCGCCTTCTTCCAAGAGACAACTCTGCGCGCAATCAACCCGGCGATCTGCTTGAACACCATTTCCCCGGCATCCGTCGAAAGCGTGAACACGTTTTGTTCGTTTTCCACAGAAGCCCGCTCGCGCATCGCCGCCAGGAATTTCCCCGGCCGGTACTCCAGCTTCGTGATGGTTCCCGCTGCTGGCGCCCGGTTCACGTGCACATTCCACACCGCCAGAAAAATGCTCACACGCTTTCCCGGCCTTCCCGCGTTCTCTTCTTCCCTCACAACCACCACGCGGCCGTCGCCGGGAGACACCACCGCTCCAGCTTCGGCGGGAATCACGCGCTCCGGATCGCGAAAGAAAGAAAAAATAAACAGGGCAAGGAACACCAGCACGGCGGCTGCCGCGTACCGGTGCAACAAATAGCTAACGCCGCCCAGCACCAGCGGCGGCACTCCGAAGTAGTAGCCTTCTTTGACCATGCTTCCCGGAGTACACTCCAGCGTTTCTGCGCGCGGCATTCCTTCCGCGAGCACGCATGGTCATTCTACGACAGAATCGCGCGCGACAAAGTCGTTATTGGCTGGAATTCGCCCCCGCGCGTACGATACGCGCGGCAATCCGCTCCATCTCATCTTTGCAGCGGAGCTTTAACTTTTTTAGTTTGATTTCTTCCAGGAGGTCTTCCGAATTCAGGTAGGGCGATCTGGAGATTTTCTGGAGTTCTGCTTCGTATTGCCGGTGCTGCTCTGCCAGACGCTGATACTCGGCGTCTGCTTCGAAGGGTATGTCCCGAGGTAACCGCTGCGCACTTGCCATGCGTTCCTCCTGACGTGTTCGTGAATGTGAGGTAAGTACTACATGAACGCAAGATAGCACTCTGGCTCGCCGCGTCAAGAGGGTATTTGTGGTATTTCCGTCCTAGGCCACGAGTTTTATCTCCATCACGATCGCGGCCTCCTCCGGATCGTGGTAATAACCGGCCCGTCTTCCCGTCTTGGAAAACCCGTGCCCGGCATAGAATGCAATCGCGCTCTCATTGGACTCGCGAACCTCTAAAAACACACGACTTACATGCCGCGCTCGGAATTCCTCCAGAGCCGCCTTGAGCAGTCCAGCTCCCTCTCCTCTTCGTCGCTTCGGCGGGATGACTGCGAGATTCAAAATCTCGGCCTCGTCCGCCACTTGCCGCCCGATGATGAAAGCATTGACTTTATTCTCATCTTCGCTCACCAGCGCCAGTACCCCGCGCCAGCCCAGCAACTCTCGGATGCCCCACTCCGTCCACTGCGCCGCCTCGGGAGATCCTCGCAGAATCTCTGCGGCCGCCGCCGCGTGCGCCTCCCCAAACGTGCGAATCATGGCCGCAACAGGATCGCGCTTTGTTTTAGCGGCCACGCGTCGTGTTCCCCTTCCAGAAAATCTCTGCGTCCGACCGCCGGACGTAATTCGCATCCAGCGCCAAAGCGTCCGTGAATCGTCCTTCTGCGAGCGCCGCCAATCCCAGCCGCCCGATCATCGGGGCACGCACGCTCGAAACGCTTTCTACGTGTTCGCCGCGCACCTCTCGCGTTTTCCACGCCTCTTCTGAAACAACGCACTCCGTATCCATGGACACCCACGAAATTCCTTCATTATTTGCAAACTCCGTAGCTGCCTCCACAAATTTTCCCGGCGCTATCACCATTTCGTCACCGCACCGCTCCAAACCCCGCTCATTCCATCTGTAAACGGCTCCGTAGACTTGACCGCGCTGCGCGTTGAAAAATGCTGCCACCCAGGCCGTTTCACCCGACCTCTCAGCTGCCACTGCCTCCAGCCGCGAGACCGCCGCGATCCGCTTCCCATAAACCTCCGCCCATGCCTTAACGCTTGTCAGTCCAACGCGGACGCCCGTGAACGATCCGGGCCCTGCCGCGGCCGCGTACGCATCCACTTGCTCCATCCGAAGGGCGCTTTCCTCAACGCACCTCCGAACCGCCGGCAGCAACCACGACGAATAATCCTCCTTGGACTCATGGGCCACGACCTTCAACACAACATCGCCCCGCAACAGCGCCACACTGCCGCGCGAATCACACGTATCTATTGCCAGTACAATCACATCCGAATTCTACAGTACTGCCCTACCCCACAGGGAGCACCCCCGAGGACAGCCGTCCTCTTGTCCGGGTCATGCCCAGCTGCGATTCTTCTGCTTCCAACAGGTGCCACCTCAACTCCCTTCAGAAAAAGCCAAATGGCGTTCCAGCGGGCGGTCGAATTTCTGCATTAAACCGCGCGTATTCCCATCCAACTGCATGAAAAAATCGCCGTCCTGAGCAATTTCGCTGCCAAATTTGCAATTCTTTTTCCCTAACCTCCTGATTCCACGGGATATATCTTGACTCTTGCAGCACAACGCTCTACACTGTTTATGCATCTCCGAGGGGGCATCCAAACTTTATGGACTATAAGATCGGCGACAAGGTCGTCTACCCGAATCATGGTGTGGGCGTTGTTGAACAGATCAGTTACGGAGTTTTGAACGGCAGAACCGAACGTTACTTTATGATCCGCATTGTTTCCAGCGGCTTGCGCGTCATGGTCCCGCAGTCCAACGCCATGGCCGTCGGCCTTCGTTCCGTTATTCGTTCCGTGGAATCCAGCAAAGTCCTGGGCTTCCTCGAGAAGGGCAAACTCAACTCTCATCACGACTGGAAGCACCGCTTCAAGGAAAACTCGGAGCGCATGCGCACCGGGTCCCTCCTCGAAGTCGCCGTCGTCCTCAAGAGTCTCGTTTCCCTCAGCCGCAGCAAGCCCCTTTCCTTCCGCGAAAAGAAAATGCTCGAACGCGCAAAGTATCTCCTCGTCAGCGAGATGGCTACTTCCCGGAACACCTCAGCCGAAAACGCCGAGGCCACCGTCGTCAAGTCCTTAGCCAAAGCCAAGCTCACGTTCCCGGTAATGACTGAAAAATTTGAATAGCCCTTGCCGCTTCGGCGGCACTTCCTTCCCCAGCGGGCAGCTTTTCTAAGCTGCCCGCTTTTTTTTCCGCCTCAATGTCGGTCCAGCTGGCCTTGGAACGTTTCCTTCTCCACCTCGGTTCTCCATTTTTTTTCCTATTGTGTATGGCCCAGAACCCAGCGCCTAGACAATTCACCGCGAAACGAACAGCCGCGCGCCGCGTCAATAAGTCTTAAAAGCTGCGCCTGAAACAAAGGAGATAACATGAAATCCCTGACTGCCGTCGGAATTGTCCTCAAGGCTGCGCTCCTAGTTTCGACGCTATTCCTTCTCGGGGCACACGCGACGGTCGCCACTGAATATTCCCAGCACTTCGGCGCTCTACGCAAATTGTCCGTCGCCGTCGCGGAGGCTATGCCGGCTGAACAGTACGTCTTCCGTCCTGATCCAGGCTCCATGACCTTCGGTGAATTAATATCGCACATGGCCTCGACCAACTTCGCCTTTTGCTCCGGCTTGCAGGACGAGGATTCCCCGAAAGCTCCAGTGCCTGCGGACAAGGACAAAGACGCGGTTGTCAAATTTCTAAGCAGTTCCTTCGAATATTGCTCCACCGTAATTCCCAACCTGAGCGAACAGCAGCTCAGCAAAGTGCACGACTCTCCCGACGGCCGCCTTCTTGGCCGGGAAGTCCTGCTCGCCATGTTCGTGCATGTAGCCCATCATCGCGGCCAGGCCGAAGTTTATCTCCGCGACAAAGGCATCAAGCCACCCTCCTACGTAATCTGAATTTGTTTTTTGGTTGTACGGGCGCGGCGTGCACGCACAATTCGAGCAAGCACTAGGTCTTGCTCAGCCGCGCGAAAGTGCACCAAGTATGACCCCGGCTTCGCGCAGAGTTTGGGTTACCTTCGCAGCAATTTGCGGGGCGCCGGGAGTGTCGCCGTGGATGCAGATCGTTTGCGCTTCCACGGTGACTTGGCTGCCGTCGCTCGCAATCACTACGCCCCGCTCGGCGATTCCAAGCGCTTGCCACGCCGCTTCCTCGGGGTTGCGGATCAGCGCGTCCGTGAATTTGCGCGAGCGCAAAGTTCCGTCCGCCTCATACCGCCGGTCAGCGAACGCTTCCGCAGCCACTGTGAACCCTGCCTCTCGAAATACATTCAGCATTGGCGAGCCTGCGAGTCCAACCAGCACAATGTCACGGCTCCATCGCCCAACACCTTCTGCAATTGCTCCCGCCAACTCGCGGTTTCGCACCGCCTGATTGTAAAGCGCGCCGTGCGGCTTGACGTGAACGACGCGCGCTCCACATCCGGCAGCCACATCGGCAAGCGCCTTCACTTGTTCGAAAATGGAAGCTGAAATCTCCTTCAGTGGCAGCTTCAACTCCAGCCGCCCGAAATTCGCGCGGTCGGGATAACCCGGGTGCGCGCCAATCGCCAGCTTCCACTGCAGCGCTTGCTCGATCGTCGTCTTCATGGTTTGCTCGTCGCCCGCGTGCCCGCCGCAGGCGATGTTGACCGACGTGATCGAACGCATCAACGCTTCTTGCGTCCCGTCGGCAATCGCCTCCGGCATCTCGCCCATATCGCAGTTCAGATCAATCTCTAGGTCGCCGCGTTTCATTGCCAAATCAGCTCCTTCGACGCCATCAACTCTTCCTGCCCTTTCAGCAGCGCTCTCGCCGTTTTCCAATCAACCTGTTCAAATCGAATCTCATCGCGCGGCCGAAGCTGCCCCAGACTATGGAAATCCGCGGAAATCACATTGGCGATCTTCGGATATCCGCCGGTGGTTTGCTGCTCCACAAAAAGAATAATGGGCAAGCCACCCTCCGGAACTTGAACCGCGCCAAGCGCCACGCCTTCTGAAATCATTTCTCCGCTGGCCGGTGCCGGAATCGCTGCACCTTGCAATCGAATTCCCATGCGGTTAGACTCCTCCGCCACACGATACGTGCTCTCATAGAATATTTTCTGCGCCGATTCCGGAAACCAGTCACTCTGCGGTCCCGGCGTAACGCGCAGCACTTTTCGCGGGTGCAGTTCTTTCAGCGCGCTAGCCGACAGCCTTCGTTTGCGAGCAACTCCGCTCGCTTCTCCAATCCTAAGCACATCTCTTTTTCGCAACGCTCGCCCCTCATGCCCGCCCAACCCGCTCAGAATATGCGTTGCGGCGCTGCCTAAAAAGAGTTCTACCTCAATTCCACCACGCACGCACAAATAACACCGCGCCCTCGAACGCGTCAGCCCCATCCGCAGCACCTGTCCAGGTTTCGCCTCGAAGGAAGCCCACATCTCCACCGGTTTTCCATCCAGCGTCGCTCCGAAATCCGAACCCGCCAGCGCAATGTCTGCGCCCTCGGAAAACGCGAACGTCCCGCCCAGCAGCGTCATCTCCAGTGCCGCAGCACCTTCCGCGTTGCCGGCCAAACGGTTTCCGAGCCTTAGCGAAATCGCATCAGCAGCCCCCGAAGGTGAAACCCCCAGCGGCCCGAAGCCTTCTCGCCCGAGATCTTGCACCGTGCTGAACAGGCCCGGCTCCAGCACCTCGATCACCCTCATGCGCTCTCCAACGCCGCGAATTGCTCATGCGGAATCGGCGTGAATCGCACGTGATCTCCAATGGACACGAGGCTCAGCCCATCGCGACCCGCCCGGAACATTTTGAGCGGCGTGCGCCCGATCAATCTCCATCCTCCCGGCGTGGCGAACGGGTACACCCCCGTTTGATTTCCCGCAATCCCTACGCTGCCCGCGGGCACGCGTTTGCGCGGCGCCGCCAACCGCGGCGTTACCAGCTCATTGGGCAACTCTCCGAGGTACGCAAATCCTGGCACGAATCCCAAAAAATAAACCAGATACTCCACAGAAGCATGCAACTCGACCGCTTGCGCTTCCGTCAGTCCGCGCATCACGCATACCTCCGCCAAATCCGGACCAAACTCGCCGCCATAGCACACCGGGATTTCCACGCGCCGTTGTTCCGGAAGTTTCACCTCTTCAAGCCGCTCCAGATATTCTCTTAGAATCGCCTCCAGTTCCTCGTGCTGCATCCGCAGGGCATCGAACTTGATAAGCAACGAGCAATAAGCAGGGTGAAGATTGCGAATGCTCTTAACCGGCTCCAATTCGAGCAAGCGCAGTAACTTGCGAACATTTTCATTCGCTTGCAGCGTGAACTGTCTTTGTAGTGGCCGGTCTTCAGACCAGTGTTTTTCCTGATCTTGCAGGGGTCGGGCGGAACTTGTCCCGACCGGGTCGGCGGCCCGGTCTTCACTTTCCACCACATCGAAATAAAGCAGCAGCGATTGATCGCTGGAAAACTGAAACCGCGCCCCTTCTCCCGCAGAAGTCTGCATGCCGCGAAAGTATACCTCCACATGCGAAACAGCGTGGAAGAAGGATCCGCAAGCTGCTTGACACACTTATGTTCGCCGCATAGATTCGTGCAATCTTCCGCGACTTGAGGTCAGCAACGCCGCCCATGATACGGTTTGGCCGGGCAGCTTCACGCCGAGGTGATTGTGGACGTTGAAACAGCCCCTTTCGCGGCGCCGACCGGCGCCAGAACCATTCAAAAAATACGCCTCAGGATTCTCCCCTTCGTCTTCCTGCTTTTCGTTGTCGCGCTCATCGATCGCAACAACATCGGCTTTGCGGCGCTGACGATGAACAAGGAGCTGGCCATCAGCAGCCAGCAGTTTGGATTCATCTTCGGCGTTTTCTTTTTCGGCTACTTCCTCTTTGAAATCCCGAGCAATCTGCTACTGCACCGCATCGGAGCGCGCGTCTGGATTGCCCGAATCCTTCTTACCTGGGGAATCGTGGCCATGCTGACCGGCTTCGTCCAAACGGTGCATCAGCTATACGTTACGCGCTTTCTTCTGGGCCTCGCTGAAGCCGGTTATTTCCCAGGAATCGTCTTGTATCTCACCTACTGGTTTCCCCAGCGCGAACAAGCACGTGCGATCGCGCTGTTCATGATCGGTTTGCCTTTCACCACCATTCTGGGCGCGCCGGTCTCCGGTTTCATCCTGGATCATGTGCACTGGCTCGGCGTTAGCAGTTGGCGGTGGTTATTAATTCTGGAGGGAGCTCCTGCCATCGCCTGCGGTGCACTCACGTACTTTCTCTTGCCAGGCCGTCCTCAAGAAGCACAGTTTCTGACCAGCGAGGAAAAAGAGTGGATTCAAGCGGAGTTAGGACGCGAAGAACAGCAAAAACTGGAGCACCGCACGTACTCCATTCTCCAAGCTCTTGCATGCGGGCGTGTTTGGCTTCTGGTCTTGATTTATTTTGGGATGACGGTCGCCATTTATACGATGAATTCCTGGGCGCCACAACTGGTGAAATCCCTCTCCAGTCTCTATTCCAATAGCATGATCGCACTGCTCGTGACGATTCCCAGTCTTGTAGGGCTCGCAGCGATGATTCTCGTTTCGCGCAGCTCCGACCGAACGCTGGAGCGGCGATATCACGTTGCCATTCCGGCTCTCGTGACGGGAACAGCCCTCGTGTTGTTGGGCACTACACCTTCTGCATTTTTCTCCGTGGCGCTTTTGTGCTTGTTGGCGGCGGGCGTTTTTAGCTGCCTTAGTCCCTTCTGGGCGTTGCCAGGCGAGTTTTTGACGGGCTACTCCGCCGCAGCCGGCATTGCCTTAATAAATTCCGTCGGAAATCTTGGCGGGTTCGTTGGACCGGCTGCCATCGGTTTCATCAGCCAGAGAACGGGGAGCCTCTCGGCAGGTCTGGCCCTCTCCGGAATCCCGATGTTCCTATCAGCGGCGCTCGTCTTGCTCCTTCCAAAGCAACCAAGAGCGCCGGCAAAAAGCTAAAATCCTCGCGCCCTTCTACCGCCTCTTCGCGCGGTTTTTTTCTAAGCGAGCGTGAGGCTGGGGTCGGCGTTGAGTGACGTGTCGGCAACGATTCCGGCGCGGAAGCGGGAGTACGCCGCCGCGGCGATCATCGCGGCATTGTCGGTGGAAAGGGCGCGGCTCGGGAAAAACACATCGGTGCCGGCGGATTTCGCGCGCGCTTCAAACGTGGCGCGCAATTGCGAATTGGCGGCCACTCCGCCCGAAACCAGAACGCTTTCTACGGCGAGGGCTTCCGCGGCGCTCATCGTACGCTCTAGCAGATCGCGCACCACAGCATTCTGAAATTCCCGCACCAGCGCCAGCGTCTTCGGCGAGCACAGCGGCAGCAAATCTTCAAATCTCCTCCCGCCGCGTTGCAGCGCTTCTTCGCGCGCGTGAATCTCTTCGGAATATTCCGGATGTTCCCGAACATGGTAGAGCACCGCGGTCTTCAGTCCGCTAAAGCTGAAGTCCAGTGGGTTGCCCTTCACTTTGGTCGGTCCAAATTTGACCGGGGCTGGCGCTCCATTCGAAACCGCCGCGAGCCGATCGAGAATCGGCCCCCCGGGATAGCCCAGGCCAAGAAGTTTGGCTACTTTGTCGTACGCTTCACCTGCCGCATCGTCGCGTGTTTGGGCGATCTTCCGGTAGTGCAACCGTGCGCCCGCGCCTTGCGCGTGCAAATCCTCCGGCTTCACTTCGTACAAAACGGTATGCCCACCGGAAACAATCAGGCACACCGCCGGCAACTTCACTTCGCGCCCCGCCTTGTGCGCTTCCAAAAAAACCGCATGCACGTGGCCTTCAAGATGATTTACAGGAATCAGCGGCTTGCCCAGTGCCTCCGCCAGCGTCTTCCCATACGTAATTCCAACCAGCAGCGCACCCACGAGTCCCGGGCCTTTGGTTACGCCAATCGCGTCTACGTCGGCAAGTTTCATTCCCGCTTGTGCGAGCGCTTCACGCACCACCGGCACGATCTGGCGCAGGTGCTCGCGCGACGCGAGTTCCGGCACCACGCCGCCGTATTTCCGGTGAATATCGATCTGCGATGCGACGACGCTGGACAGAATCTCGCGTCCATCAGCCACCACCGCCGCCGCCGTCTCGTCGCAAGAAGATTCAATCCCCAGAATGCGAGTGCTCATCAAATTTCCGTTTTGCTCTCTACAATTTCAAATTCTTCAAGTAGTCTCGGAAGTCACCGCCAAGTTCTTTATTCTGCAGGCCAATTTCCACGGTCGCTTTCAGAAACCCAAGTTTGTCGCCCGCATCGTAGGAAATTCCTTCATAAATGTACGCCCACAGACCATCTTCCTGCGCCAGAGTGCGCAGCGCATCGGTTAATTGGATTTCGTTTCCAGCGCCCGGTTTGGTGCGCTCCAGACAATCGAAAATCTGCGACGGCAAAACGTAGCGTCCGGTAATCGCCAGGTTTGATGGGGCCTTCTCCGGTTTCGGTTTTTCCACCAGCCCTCGCACTCGCAACAGCCGCGCGCCAAACGGCGGCTGCGGCGCCGGCTCGCCATCCACGATGCCGTACAGATGTGTTTTTCCCTTGGGGACTTCTTCGACAGCAATCGCGCCCACGCCGGTTGCCGCATACACATCAATCAGCTGTTTCGTCGCCGGATTCTCGCCGGGAATCAGAACATCACCGAGCAAAACCGCGAACGGCTCGTCACCCACCAGGTCCTTCGCCACCAGCACGGCATGTCCCAGCCCCAGCGGCTCTTTCTGCCGCGTGTAACTTACTTGCACCATGTCGCTGATTCGCCGCACCATCGCGGCTTGCTCTTTCTTCCCTTTTTCTTCCAGGAAGCGTTCCAAAGTCGGCGCATAGTCGAAGTGATCTTCGATGGAGTTTTTCCCTTTTCCGGTCACGATGATGACGTGCTCGATCCCGGAAACAACGCACTCTTCCACGACATATTGAATCTGCGGCTTGTCCACAACCGTCAGCATTTCTTTGGGCTGCGCTTTCGTCGCCGGTAAGAAGCGTGTCCCCAGTCCAGCGGCCGGCAGGACCGCCTTGCGTACCCGGCGTGCTGTGGCGCTCTTCGTTTGCGTTGGGTCAGCCATCGGTTCCCTCGCGTGGACTTACTTTTTCTTTGCAGCCTTCTTGTCTTTTCCTTCCTTGGAAGACGATTCCTTTGAAGCTCCGTCTTTGCTGGCAGAGTCTTTCTCTTTGCTCACGGTTTCTTTCGTTTCGGTTCCGGGCTTGTCCGCTTTGTCGCCGTCCGCACCGGCTTTCTTTCCGCCATAATCCGTCACATACCAACCCGCACCTTTGAATTGAATCGCCGGCGCGGTGATTACCGATTCCACTTTGCCGCCGCAGTGCGGGCACTTTTTCAGGTGCGGGCCGGAAACATTTTCAATTTTTTCCGTTTTTCGTCCGCAGTTCAGACATTTGTACTCGTACAGGGGCACTGATGCTCCTCCGAAGTGGTACTCAAAACTTAAAGTATAGCATTGCCCGCGCGCGGCAAGCGCGACCGGCCGCCTTGTAGGCGCGTCTTCAGACTGTGCTTTGGACTTCCCTTCTGTGCCGCATGTTAGACTCATCAGCATGACCGCGAAGCCTTCTTCCTCCAAGCCGGCGAACGCCGTGAACGCGGTTGCCGTCGGATGTCTCTACCTTGTCGGGACGCCCATCGGCAATCTCGAAGACGTCACGCTTCGCGCGCTGCGCATCCTCAAGGAAGTCGACCAAATCGCCTGCGAAGATACGCGTCACACCCAAAAACTGCTCACTCACTACGACATTCACAAGCCGCTGGTCAGCTACCACGAACACAATGAGCTCACGCGCGCGCCGGAACTCGTCGTAGCGCTGGAGCAAGGCGCGAAAATTGCTCTCGTGAGCGACGCGGGCATGCCGCTCGTCTCCGATCCCGGCCACCGCCTCGTTACGCTTTGCCTGCGGCACCACATTCCCGTGGTCCCGATTCCCGGCCCGTCCGCGCTGCTGGCTTCCCTTTCCGCTTCGGGCTTGCCCGGCGAGGAATTTCTCTTCGTCGGCTTCCTGCCCGCGCGCAGCGGCGAGCGGCGCCGCGCCCTCGAACGGCTCCGCATAGAAGACCGCACCATCATTCTTTACGAAGCGCCGCATCGGGTCGCGGAGTGTGTTGCCGACGCGCGCGAAGTGCTCGGCAATCGCAGCGCCTGCATCGCGCGCGAAGTGACGAAAATGCATGAAGAGTTCCGGCGCGGCAAGCTGTCCGAGCTTGCCACTTCCCTGGAAGAACGCCCCGCTCGTGGAGAAATTACGCTTTTGATCGGACCCGAAGCTCCCGCCGACGCGCGTACGCACGCAAATTCCACTCAGAACCTCGCCGACCGCGTCGAAGAACTGATCCGCCAAGCCAAACTCGACCGCAAGGAGGCCTTGAAGCTCGCCGCCAAGGAGCGCGGCCTGACGCGCCACGATGCCTACGCCCAAATCGTCGACGCAAAGGCAGGACAGAAAGAAACTTGAGCGCCCCCTATTGCCAAACAGCCGCTACGCTGGACTCGTCGGACGGAAAAACGCCCGCCAAGACTCCTTAATGCGCCGTTTTAAGGGATGAGTCCATGGCATAGATTTATCATGGACCCTTTTCTTCACGGCACGTTGTCGAGAGCGGTCCATGCGCTGTCGGGGGAGTTCTTATCGCACACTTGGTTGTTCTTGAGATTGCAGACATAAAACTGCGTCACGGGATGGACCTCCCAAACTGTGGAGCGCCAGCAACTCGCCTTCGCGCCCACGAAACCGCAGTCATCATTAGTATTTAAGTGCGTGTTGTCGATCATCACCTGTCCTACCACTTTGACCTGCTGGCCCTGCAGGGAATTTATGCGCGCAAATTTCCACTTCGGCCTGCGAGTGTGCGGCGTCATCTCCGCAACTACGCTGGTCTTATCCATTTCCGTGGGTTGGCCGAATACCGGTTGCGGTTTATTTTTCAAAATCTGTTGCGCCAATGCCGGGTCAAATCCCAGGCCGATGTGGAAGTCGTAGCTGCCCGGGAGTTGCAGTTTGCAATTCGTGGTCTCCCCGATCGAGGGCTGGCCGTTTGCCCCTTTACTCGTGTCTTCCACGAAGTAAAGAAAAGCGATAACGGTAACGATGTTCCCTTCGCCAAGATTGGCCAGCGCGGGGGCCGACTTCGCGTGGTTGCTACTTTTCAGACTCTTTGGAATCTGACCCTCCAGCGACGTGAAATCCGTTCCACCCAGGAACGCCGTGGAAGGCGAGGCCGCGCCTGGCACCTGGTTCTTCAGGAAATTCAAGTACGCGTCGTATTTGTGGGCCGAATCGGTGCACCCCGTTGGAAACTGGGCGTGGCACGTTTGCGTGGTCAGACTTGCAGGATTGCAGCCGGTGACTGCCTTCTGTTTGGAAGCCACTTTGGCCAGGTCATGTGCACGGTCAGCGTACAGGCGGGCGGGAATGCCGAGCAGGAGAATCAAGCCGATCAACCTAATGGATTTCTGCATGGTTCCTCTTCGAAAGCTTCGGAAGGCCGGTGCACCCAGGGCGGATGCATATCGCAACGGTATGTATCACTAAGTGAGCTTTACGTCAAAGTATTTACTGTTGCAGACTCACTCCATATTAGTCGTGATGATGCGGGCGAATTCGTTTCAGGAACAGGGGGCGAGAGTGGTGTTAGTCTGATTTTTTCAGCGTGATGCGGCGAAAAACGGTCTTATCGGGAAGGATGAAAGTTCCTTCGAGCTTGTCACCGTTAAGTTTAAGGGTGATGACTCCGCGGGGAAGCTCCACAGAAAGAGTCTGCTTTTCGCTGTCGTAGCGCCACTCCCCCGAACCCATCACGATTTCCTTGCCGTCCACGACTTTTCCGCCGGTGACCATCAGATAACCGCGCTTGCCTGGCATAGTGGCAATGCGGTAGACGGCGACCTCGTCATGGCAGGCGGCGCCTTTCTCCACGCAGAGAGAATCGCCGCGCCAGGTGCCCTCGAGTTTCCGCTCCTCACCCGCTCTCGAAGCGCCCGCGGGAGCGTTCTGGGGGATCGCAACAGCAACAGGAACGAAAGATACGCTCACGGAAAAAACGATGGCGACGACTCGGAAAAATTGAATTCGCAAGGTTGTCACCTACGGTTGGTTCAATCCGATGAGACGCACAACAAGGGCAATCGTTATCGGATGAGTAGAATCAATCGCGCAGCGTCCGGGCTGGATCGGTACGGGTGGCGCGCCAGGCGGGCAAGAAACACGCCGCCAGCGAAGCGATAGTCATCACCGCGAGCGCCGAACCGAATGCCAGCGGGTCGCGCGGGCTGACGTTATATAAAAGATTCCCAAGCAGCCGCGTCAAAGCAAGGGCTATCACGGCGCCAAGCAACACGCCACCGGCCGTCAACGCCAGGCCGCGCGACATCACCAGGCGCAACACATTGGATGTGTCCGCGCCAAGCGCCATGCGCAATCCCAATTCGCGGGTGCTCTGCGAAACCGCGTAGGACATCACGCCATACAGACCGATGGCGGCAAGCAGCAGCGCCAATCCACCGAGGATGCCGACGAGCGTCACGGCCACCATTTGCGGCGACGTGGACCGTTCGAGCTGCTCCTGGAGCGTGATGACTTCGTAGGGGGCGAGATTGGCGTCGAGCGCGTGCACTTCGCGGGCGATGGCCGTGGCCATAGTTTGCGGAGCGAGCGGCGTGCGGATGTTCAGAATGGCGGCGCGCAAGGAATTTTGCCGCACGGGCACAAAGAAGAACGGCGTGGGCCTCTCGCGCACGCTCGAATACTTCGAGTCTTTGGCGATGCCGACGACCTGTATCCAGCGTCCCTTGAGCTGGAGGCGCTGGCCGAGCGGGTCGCGGCCCTGCCAGTAGCGCTGGGCCATGGTTTCGTTGACGACGGCGACGAGCGCGCCTTTTTCGTCATCGGCGCGCGTGAATTCGCGTCCGCCGACAAGCGGGATGCCCATGGTGACGAAGTAGTCTTCGCCGACTTCGTTGTAATCGACGGTGGGGGATTCCTCCGGCGGCGGCGTGTAGCCATCGACGACGATGGGTGCGGTGGCGGAGCTGACGTAGCTGAGCGGAGTCATCTTTGCGAAGGCGGCGGACTCCACGCCGGGGAGCGACCGGACGCGCTCGAGCAGGGCGTCCTGAAAGGTCTGCGCACGCGCGGGAGTGTAGCCGGCAGAGACCAGGTCGATGGCGGTGTCCAGTACGCCGCGGGTGTTAAAGCCAGGGCTAGCGTTGCGGACCTTCAGCAAGCTCTGCATGAGCAGGCCTGTGCCAACCAGCAAAACAAAGCTGAGCGAGACTTGCACCAGCACCAAGCCGGAGCGCACCCAGGCGCGGCCGCGACCGCCGACTACTCCGGTAGATTCCATTTTCATAGACTGCGCGAGGTCGATCTTTCCTGTTTGCAGCGCGGGCACCAGGCCCATCAGCAGGGTGGTGGCCAGGCAGACGGCGACGCTGAGCGCAAGCACGCGCCAATCGATTTCGCCAGGGAGATGCATCTGCACGCCGCCGCGCGCGGGGAAGAGCAGGACGAGCGCGGGGCGGCACCAGTACGCGACCAAAAGACCGCCGGCGGCTCCGAACAGGGAGAGCACCAGGCCTTCGGTGAGGAGCTGCTTCCAGAGGCGCGCGCGACCGGCACCAACGGCTAGGCGCACGCTCATTTCGTGGCGGCGCGCGAAGGAGCGCACGAGGAGCAAATTGCCGACGTTGGCGCAGGCAATAAGCAGAACGCAGGCGACGACCACGAGCATGATTTCCAACGTGGGGAGCAGGGTGGCGGCGTTGTTGAACGGCGTCTGCCACAGTGGCCAGAATCGAATAGCGCGGCCGCGATTGGTGGCGGGATACTCGGCCTCGAGGTGGCCTGAGATTGCGGCGAATTCCTGCTGGGCCTGCTGCTGGGTTACTCCGGGCTTGAGGCGCGCGTAGGCTTCGATCCAGCGTGCGCCCCGATCTTCGAGCTTGTAGCCGCCGGACTCGAAGATGTCCTCCATGGAGGCGGGCACCCAGAAGTTCATGCTCCAACCGACGAAGGTGCCGTAGAAGCCCTCTGGGACGACGCCGACGATGGTGTGCATGACGCCGTTAAGGCGCTGCGTCTTGCCGGCGATTTGCGGATCGCCACGGAAGCGACCTTGCCAGAGCTGATAGCTGATGACGGCGACGGGATGCGCGCTTTGCCCAATGTCCTCGCCCGGCAAAAAGCCGCGACCCAGAATCGGATGCACCACGATGGC
>Ga0209378_1001220_pt1 | contig 18435 bp, 15 predicted proteins | sample GraSoiAngelo_156_FD_186170 | JGI IMG/M metagenome (GOLD analysis project Ga0209378, IMG submission 186170) | Grasslands soil microbial communities from the Angelo Coastal Reserve, California, USA - 14_1009_13_40cm (SPAdes) (version 2) | ecosystem: Environmental > Terrestrial > Soil > Grasslands ...
CGAACAGCGAGTCCGGCGGTCAGCGGTAAGACGAGATTCAAAAACGCGCCGGCGTTTGCATGATAATAATAGGTCGCGAAGAAATTGCTTCCGTAACTACCTATCGGTGTTTGCCAGAAAATTGCTGGAGCGCCGGTCGCCTTTTGCAGTAACCCAAGCACCGAAATCGATCCCGCGGCTATCGCGAGAACCACCCAGAGTTGAATCAGGCATTTATCGTCCTGCGAAAGATCGACAACGAACAAAACCGCTCCAATCAAGAGCGCCGCCCGAATCATCCAGGCAACACTGATCGCGTAATCGACAGAGCCCGGCGCGTGCGGTGCAAAGTTGTTGATCGCCGCAAACGTTCCAAACTCCGCGTCGTAGATGGAACGCGCATTGATGGTCATCCAAACTCCAATCACCACTAAGGTCGTCAGCAAAACGAGCAACAGCTTTGGAAACGTCGGCAGCCGTCGATTAACAATTAACTCAAGAACCCATAACAGGAGCGCAGCTCCGAGCAGCCAGTCAATTACGACGATGCTGGTTGCCGTCGTCCCGCCATACATCCACGGCGCGACGATGAGAGCAGCCAAAAAAGTCCACCGAGCACCGGCACGTAGAGTAAGCAGTGACATTTTTCGGTTATCAGTTCTCAGTTATTGGTTATTCGTTCAACAACGAAACTCCGAAAAACTGAAACCTGAACTTTCAGCGTTTCAGCATGTCATCTTTGCAGGCTTTCTCTGCCCAATAACTATTAACCATTAACAAACAACTCGCTGAGCGCCGCTCAGCGCCCTTTTCCAAAAAGCATCGTATGCACTGTCTTCAACACGATCATGGCATCGAGCTTCAAGGAGTAATGCCGAATGTAATAGAGATCGTACTGAAGTTTGTTGAGCGCGTCTTCTTCGCTGTCGCCGTATGGATAGTTTACCTGCGCCCAGCCGGTGATTCCGGGCTTCACCAAATGGCGAAAATGATAGAACGGGATCTTCTTTTCGTAGCGCTCGACACATTTTTCCCACTCTGCGCGCGGGCCGATCAAACTCATGTCGCCTTTAAGCACGTTCCACAGCTGCGGCAGCTCATCGATCCGCAATTTGCGGAGCCATCTGCCGGTTCGCGTAACGCGCGCGTCGTTTTCGCGCGTGTAAATGTCGCCCTCGTCGGCATCGTTCGACGCAGTCATTGTGCGAAATTTGTAGGCGGTAAACCGATGACCTTCGCGACCCACCCGTATTTGTCCGAAGATCGCCGGGCCTTTACTCGTCAGGCGAATCAGACACCCGCTAATGACGATTAACGGGGAACTGATGACCAATAACAGCGCGGAGGCGACAATATCGAACAAGCGCTTCAAGTAATGATAAGGCGAAATCCGCGCCAGTTGAAAACCCATCTGCAACGGCCAGAACGGATCGATCGTGTGCATCGGGACGTGACGCCAGTGCGCTTCGTAAAATGATTCCAACGTGTACACGCGCGTCCGTTGAAATTGCGTGCGGACCAATCGTTCGATTAAATCCTGTCCAAGCCGATCGACGCTTTGCGCCAGGATCACGCCGCTGTAACGCCGATCGAGGTCCGTCAGTTTCGCCGCGATGCCGCCTTGGATGGTCGGCGAACCCTCGCCGGCAATTGTCGATCCAACGCGCGCGATATCGTTATCGACAAACTCCAATTGCTGCTGATTGGGCGACTGTTTGTAAGTCTGGTAGAATTGCGTCGCCAACTCGCCGCTGCCAATAACCAGGAATGCGCGTTGCGCCACCGAAGCCACGACCGTTCGTCGAAAAAGACGGCGATAGAGGAGCGATACCGGGACGAACAAAACAAAACTGATCAAAAGGACGCCGCGGCTCGGTTTCATGTCGCCCTGGTACGCCGCCGCCGAGTAAATCAGCAGCGAACTAACTACGGCCGCTGCTGTGATCGCAAGAATATGCTCGGCAGTATAAGTCAGACCGCGCGCTTCTGTGTCTCGATTGTAACCCCCAACAATGTAAAGCGCCTGTATGATCACGATCAGCGTGATGCAATCGACCAAAACAAATTCGAACGCGCTGACAAAGAATGCGTCACGCCGCATGTAACCCACAAAACCGTAGACCAACACCCAGCAAACGATGTCACAAAGCGCACAGAGCAACCCGACTGTCCAATCGTGGTCGCGAGCACGGGCAATTATCCCCTTCGCTTCCACGCGCTCACCGGCGGGTTGATCGCGACACTCCCACGGTGCCGCCTCACTCGAATCCTCTACAAAAACATTCGCTTGAGGCGGTTTGCTTGATTCCTGAGCGAACATTGAATGCTTCCGCTGGTTGGTCGTGCGAGAGACCGTACAGCAATTAATGCAAGATTGTCAGCAGGAATCAGCGCTCCATCCACTCTTGCCCGGTCCTCAACCGGCGCTAATTGGCAACCGACTAACCGCTCGCACTCACGGGCGTCTCGATCCGGTTTCGGGTGACAAAATCTTCAAGGGCGAACAGACACCAGCACCGGTACCAGCTCTTTAGCGCAATCGGACTCTCCGTTTTGATCCGATGAAAAATCTCCTGCCATTCGCCGGTCAGCCATTCCTTGAACGGAAAGGCAAAGCCTTGTTTCGGGCGCTCGCGCACCCATTGCGGAATTTCCGGGACCGCCGACAGCAGCATCCGCTTTTTGGGCGCGAGACGGAACCGCGCCGGAATTCTCTGGAGGGCCCCGATTAACTTCACGTCAACAAACGGGACCCGCAGCTCTAAACTCCACGCCATGCTCATTACGTCGCTATCGCGCAGAAGCTGATTGCGCATATAACGCGCGACTTCGAGATAGCTCACTTCATCTTCCAGGGTCGGTTGCGGCGGAACGAACATCAGCAGCTGCGATTTGCCACCCCCCGATTCGCAACCAAAACGGGGCAGCAACTTCGCGACCTCGTCTGGCGTAAAAATGCCGCGCATGGCCCAGTACGCTGCCGAGGTAATCGGAACATCAGTCAGAAAATGGCCAAGGCGATTCGTTCGGGCAGAAGTGAAGCGCTGCTGTAGCAAATGGCCGACTCCGGCTTTGATCGGATCGAGCAATCGGCTCGCGCGAACCATGAAGGGCACAATTTGAAATGAGCGATAACCACCAAAAAGCTCGTCTCCGCCTAACCCGGAAAGAACAACTTTCAAATCGTGATCGTGCGCCAATTTCGAGACGCAGAACGTATTGAACCCATCGATGCTCGGTTGGTCTGACTTTTCCAGGAAGGCCGGCAACAACGATTTTGCCGTCGCCGAATCAAGCCGCCAATCGAAGTGGCGCGTCCCAAAGTGTTTGGCCGTTCGCGCTGCGATACCGCCCTCATTGGATTTCGGGTCGTCGAATGAGATACAGAAAGTCCGCAGCGGCGTCTTCGTCATGCGCGTCGCCAGAGCGACCACCGTGGTCGAATCGACCCCGCCACTCAGAAAAACTCCCACCGGCACGTCGCTCACCAGATGACGCGCAATTGAATCCTCCAGCGCCTCCCGGACAATATGGACCGTCTCCTTTTCAGGAATGGAATCGTCGCCGAAGTGCAGGTCCCAAAATTCCGTAATTCGGATTTCGCCGTTTCGCCAGATCATATAATGACCAGCCGGCAGAGCCGAAACGCCTTCGATCAAAGTCAGCGGCTCAGGAACCGCGCCAAAGAGCAGGTAGCCGTTGACCGCTTCACCGCAAAGCTTTGCCGGCATCAGGTTGGAGCGCAAAAGCGCGCGCACTTCGGAAGCGAAAATCAGCTGACCGTTTTTCTCAAAATAGTAGAGCGGCTTAATTCCGAGCGCTCCGCGCGCGACAAAACACGACTGATCGACATCGTCCCAAATCGCCAGCCCAAACATCCCGGCGAACTCCCGAACGCAATCCGGCCCGTAGCGGCTGTACATTTTTAGGATCACTTCGGTGTCCGAGCCGGACTCGAATGCCTCGCCTTCCGTCTCCAGCTCTCGACGAAGCTCTTTGAAATTGTAGATCTCGCCGTTGAAAACGACTGTGTACCGGCTGTTCTCGCTCGCCATTGGTTGATGACCCGCTGGGCTCAAATCTTGAATTGCGAGTCGAGTGCTAATCAAACCGGCCACGCCATCCTTCGAAATAAACCGGCCTGAATCGTCCGGTCCGCGATGACGCAGATCGCGCTCAAACTGACGCAGCCGCAGATCGAGATCGTCTCGATCAAGTCCCGCGTTGATTATTCCGGCAATACCACACATGTCCTCTGTCCTCTGTCCTCTGTCCTTACTTCTTACCTTTCGCGATCGTGCCCACTAGTTCTGCGAGGGTTTCCCGGAATCGGTCGTATCCGTAGGCGTTAATCACGCCGGAGCGCAGTTGGTTCGCGCGAGACGCCTCCCCGTTCAAAGGCTTTTGGCTAACGATTTTGATCAAAGCATCGGCAATCGCGGCGACATCATCTGGGTCGATCAGAACACCGAGCGCACCATTCAAAACTGCGTCCGCCGATCCGTCTTTATTGCCGGCCAGGACTGGCTTGCCGCAACCAAGCGCTTCCAGGAAAACAATCCCAAACCCTTCGCCTTTGCTCGGCATCGCGAAAACATCGCAAAGATTGTAGTGACCGCGAAGCTCGTAATCGGCGACATATCCGGCAAGCGTTACACTCGCACTTACATCAAGCTCGCGAATCAATGCTTCGACTCGCGGTCGATCGGGTCCGCGGCCCCCGAGGATGTATCGAACATTTGAGAAATGTTCCCGCACCAACGGCAGCGCGCGCAGCAGTTGATCGTACCCTTTGTAGCGTTCGGCGCTGGCGAGCCGAGCGATGGTCAGGATAACAGGCTGGTTCGCGGTCAAGCCATAACGCTTCAGAAGATAGTGCGGTTTTCGAGCCGGATAGAATTCCTCCGGATCGAATGTGTCCGGGAGAAGCGCGATTCGATTCGGATCGAGATTAAGAGTTGACGCCATTCGTCTTCGCGTGAACTCACTGACCGCGATCAGGCGATCGGCAGCGCGCAGCGCGTTACGCACTCGCTGATTTCCGATCTCCCATACCTCGACGCCGTGGCCGACAGCCAGGAACGGAATGCGAAACAGTTTTTGTAGCCAGTGAGCAACCGGCGCGAAATTTACATGCGTCGTTACTATAAAATCGGGATGTTCCCACGCTGCCGATCTAAATAATTTCCAGGCAAACTCAGTCGTCCGCAATTTCGGACTCCACCAGCCCATCGGCGTGAACTTATCCGCCGGGTCCGACTCCGGATCGGGGTACGAGGTATCGTTTTTGGAAAAGACGGCAATTTCAGCGCCCGGCAAGACATCGCGCAATCCGCGAACGATAAAACGCGAGAAGGTCTGGATCCCGCCGATCGCCGACGCGTAGTCCGGCACCCAGACGTGGATCTTCATCTCGTATCAACCCGAACTCGCTCGAGCAGCAACCGAATCGATAAAAGCATTTCGGCAATTGTCCGCTGGCAGACATAAACCCAACCTGGCCAGCCGTCGAGAACCAGCCCGCGCACGAACAGCAGATAGAAAAAAATAGCCGGCGCGGCAAAAAAGATTTTCTGTCGCAAACGATCGGGCGCGCACAGCTTATCGGCGGATTGTGCCAGTAAATATTTCGCCTCGATCTTCGCGTATCTTTTCTGCGCCTGGAGCCAGCGTCTAAAGGACTTCCGGTCGTCGTGATCGATCTTGCCAGATAGCTTTAACACCTTGCCGCTGATCTTGACGCGGTGCCCGTGGCCTTCATCTTGGTACTGAGCGCAACTGCGCCGATACAAAACCGTGCGTGTGGGATAGATTGTCGCTCGCAACGGGTGTCCGAAAATGCAGTAGCGAAATTCCGCTGAATATCCCGCGGCGCCAGGCGTTGGACTGAGAGCTTGGATCTCCGCGATCAACTCAGGACTCAGAATATAGTCTGCGTCCAGCGATAACACCCATTCAGTCGTAATTTGGCTCAACCCGAAATTACATTGGGCGGCAAAGGTGTCGAACTCGCGTTGAACGACGATAACGTTTGGATGCGAAGCCTGCGCGAGCTTCAGAGTTTCATCCGAGCTAAAACTGTCGATCATGATTACTTTGTCGATCCACTTTATCGCAGACAAAGTGCGTCCGATGTTTTCCTGTTCGTCCCGCGTCAGAATAAGTGCCGTGACCGGAATCATTCGCGTCTTGATTTCAAAACCGCGGCGTACAAATCCCCTAATTGGCGACCGACCACATTGATATTGTAGCGTTCAGCTGCGAGTCGCCGCGCATTCGCCGCCAGGCGCGACGCGAGATTGGGCTGACTAAGAATTCGGCAAATCGCCGTCGCCAATTCTGCTGAATCATTCTTCACTACGATCCCCGCATCGCAACCGCGGATATCTTCACTAACCGCGACCGATTCGGTCACGATTGTTGGTCGACCGGCAGATAGCGCCTCCGCCGCAGCCACGCCGAAGTTTTCCGAGTAGGATGGCAGCACGAACACATCTGCGGCCGCGAATGCTCCCGACCTCAGCGCGCCATCGAGATGCCCGGTCCAGATCACAGCATCGGTAATCCCCAATTCTTTGGCGTGCTGACAAAGTTTCTGCCCGTAACTCAGGGCGCCGTTTCCAGCTACGACGAGGACCGCGTCAGAAACCTGCCGCCGGACGTTCGCGAATGCGTCGAGCAATAATTCGATGCCTTTCTTTTCATCGATCCGCGACAAAAACAAAATGATCCGGCGGCCGCTGGTCTGAGGAAACCGTTGGCGAAAATCGTCAGCGTTCCCAGTTTCGATTTCAACGGGCAACGGAATAACGACAGACTTTGCGACGGCGACCTCATCACTGATTCTGCTCGCTTCCAGTTTCTCGGCTTCGGACGTGTAATGAATAGCGGCCGCGTTGCGCAGCATTGGAATCTCCACCAGTCGCAGCGATATCTGCTTCAGAAACGCGCGCCGATTTTCGATGCCCCACTTATTCAATACTCCGAGTGGCCGGACAATGTACGGCACGCTGTGCCGGCGCGCGGCCGATGCCGCCGCTCTGCTGCTAAAAGAAAAGAGCGCGTGAATATGAACGATGTCGAACCGCTCGAGGTTCGCATTTAACCATCGGGCTAAACCAAGCGATATCTTGTAGGGAAGAATGTTCCTTGGAAAATAATAGAGGGTCGCTGCGTCTTCTCTTACCGGTTCACCGATCAGCACCTTCAGCCGGGCATTGTCGCCGTCGTCATCGGTCGTTGCGATCGTAACATCGACATCCGCGATGGCGAGCGAGCGTGCCATCGCCCGCACGGCATAACTCGGCCCACCGTGCTTTAACGAAAGCGATGGAATGACATGCAGAGCGCGGATACGTTGATCATCCATGTTTCAACAATGGCCGGAGCCAGTTTAAAAACCGCTCGCCGTAGTCTTCCCACGAATATTTTCTGACGCGCTCGAAAGCTGCTCTACCCATCTCTCGCAATTCGGCAGGGTTCGACAGCGCCAAATCCAATGCACTAATCAGCTGACTTTGATCGCCATAATCGACCAACAGGCCTTCAACGCGATTTGTAATCGTATCGGGTGCGCCACAGTTTTTGCTGGCTATGACTGGCGTGCCACAACGCATCGCTTCAAGGATCACATGACCAAAACCATCGGCGACTGGGTTAAAAACGAAGCCCGCCGCTTCTCGGTAATACCGATCGAGTTCATCTCGCGCGAGCCGTGGCACATGTGTAAACATCCCTCGAAAATCCCTGAGAAACTTTTCTGACAAAAACATGTCACCCACTAATCTCAACTCATGTGTTCGATGTGCCTTTAATTCTTTCCAAGCGAGTAGCAAGCGATGAACGCCTTTACGCATCGTAATGTTCCCGGCGTAAAGAAACATCGGTTTCCGCGATCTTTCCGCAGATAATGCAGTGGTACCATTGATCGCAAATGGGATCATTTCATAGGTTCCAGCTCGATGGCGCGTTAAGGACGCGCGCGCAAAAGTTGATGGACACAAGACCTGGTCGGCCGAACTAAGTTCCGCGTCTTTTCGTATCGTCCGCTCCTCGGCAAACTCATTCGGGTCATTTGCCGCTTTGCAGATGTTCGGGAATTCTGCGAACTCGCGCACCATGATCTCGTGAACTGTCCGCCAGTAAGCTGTCGGCAACTGATAGATGGTCGTGACGCCAGCTTGCTTTGCGCAACGAAAAGTTTGGAGGCAGCAATCTTCTCGCGCGAGCACCGCGCCGACGTCTGGGTTAATTCGCTGGCTCGCCCGCCGATCGAGAAACGCAAACGACCAATCATTAGCACGTGTTCGCGACTGAGTGAATGCGAGCGTGAGATAAAAGACCAAGTCAGCTGTCCATTTCGCTTCCGTTCGCTCCTTCGCCACGGGCGAAACCGATCGTGTGATTGTCGATCTTGGCAGCAATCGCTCGATCTTTCGTGTCGTAACGCCACGCGTGACAAGTGACTCGAGAAGCTCGGCATTCTCGAGAATATTTGCCGTTGCCTGAACATCGGCTGGCAAGACCGGCGCGAGAAAAAGGACTTTCCGAGGCGTCACGGCATGCCACTTGGAATCGCACGCATTGCAACGGCGTATTTGCGAGAAGCTACCGCTGGTAATGCGCCGGCTTGAGACGCGCTTGCAAGCGTAATCGCCACGATTACCCAGGCAAAAAAAGAAGCAAAGTGGTTAAAAACAACATTGGTAAAGAAAAAGCTACCCACCACAAATGCGCCAAGCACAAATACTCTTCGCAAACCTTCGTCAATTACTGTGCGTCTCACCTGAAAAAAGACGTACAACGTACCTACGCAAGTCATTAAGAAGCCCAGGAGTCCAATGAGACCCGTTTCTATAACCAATCGGGCAAATTGCGACTCAAAGCGGCGCATGCTCATTACGCCTGTTTCAGCATAAACGCCGGCTACCTGTTCGGTACCGAAGCCCGATCCCAACGGTGCAATTTCAGTCGCTAGACCGGCTTCTAAAAAGGGACCGACTGTTCTCCCCTCGATCGTATCGTCAGAGCTTTCATGTCGTGCAATGACCGTGTCACTTAATTTCACTACGACCGAGTTCAGATTAAACACGTAGCCTAGGGCTAGAACTGCGATGAGAGCCGCAAGGCCTTTCATGAGGTTACCGAGGGCATGTCTCCCTGAAATGGCGAGAGCAACCAGCAACGCAAGCACAGTAAGAACTGTTCCTCGCGATATTGAGACTAGGGCACACAGTAACGAAGCAACATAGGCTCCCCAACCGCCGACTATATAGGATAAACGGCCCCTAGCTAGACAAAGCAAAGACAGGCCGGCCCAGGCGCCCACTATCGCCAGGTTCGAGTATCCCGTGATGTATGAAAATGTGCCGGCAGCCCGCACATTTTCCTCGAAGGCAGTTGCCGAGGCCAAGTCCTCGGTTGCGTAGAAGTTAATTGGTGCATCGGCGGGGCTTGAATATTGGGTAATGCCGAGCAATGCATTCAGCACGGTTAGACCGCCGATCAAAAAGGCTACGTTGTGGATCTTCGCGCCGGCGAGGCGCGGAATAATCAAATAAGTAAGCAAAGGAAGGCCAACGAGCGCTCGGAAAGAAAGTAATCCGCCGACGATGTTCAGCTCGTGCACCGCTGCGAGCGCCGCGCCTGTTAAGATTAGGGGAAGGCTTACTACTAGAACTGTTCGTAGACTCTTATTTAACGCACCGCGCGAGCGGCACAGCAGAATTGCTGCAAAAATAAAGTCCTTCGCAAAATAGCACGTGTATTTAATCGGGCCGGCTGATTCCCTGAACACCCACTTCCGCAACGTGCCTTCCAAAACGCAAGCGACAATACTGAGCAGCAAAAGTATCTCCGCTGGACCACTAACCCATCTTTTTGAGCGGTGATTCATCTCAACAGGGCCTGAGAGATAACGGTTAGATAACGCTCCGCCACGCACGCGGGCAAGTGCCGGGCGAGATGATCGGCTGCATTTGATCTTAATTCAGTCGTTAAATCCGATTCGGTGAGCGCGCGCTTGATCGCCCTCGCGAGGGCTTCGGCATCGCCGGTCCGAACAACAAGCCCGCACTTTCCTATCGCTTCCGGGAGGCCACCGCTGTCTGAGCCAATCACTACACAGCCGCTTGCGATTCCTTCAAGCGCGACAACTCCAAAGCCTTCATTCCAGATCGAAGGCACGACCAATATCTTATGCTCGAATAATAGTGTCGCTACCTTCTCTGTCGGTATCGTTCCGGTGAACGAAACCTGGTTTTCGACGCCGACGTCTCGGGCAAGCTTTTCAAGCGCTCCCCGTTGGGGGCCATCGCCGATTATCGTCAAGTGTGGTTTCAATCCGGAATTCTCAAGCAGCGCAAGTGCCTGAATTAGGACATTCACGCCTTTGCTGCTGACTAAGCGCCCAAGAAAAACAAGATCGCGTGTCTTAACACGCTCTTCCGACTTGTGAAAAGCTTCGGGTGAGAACGGATTTACGATGATCTTGCAAGGAATGCCAATCGTCCGGGCCACCGCCTCGCTCACCGCGATATTCTCAGTCGCGCGTTTGGCAAGAAACAATTTTAGTTTCTCGCGCCAATCGCGGTGACCCGATTCATCAATTACATAAAATCCGTGATGCGCGGCAATGAACGGTCGTCGCACAATCAATAATGGCCAGATCGCTCGTAAGCTGACATTGAAATGGACAAACACATCGTGCTTCCGCAACAAATCGAGAAAGACCGAGAGACGAGGCTGATAATGAACTGGAAAAGGAAAGGAGTTTCGCTCAATTGGCCGCGCAACGTCGGTCACGATGGTGACCACTACGCTCTGTTTGACCCATTCTCGCGCTAAGAGCTCAGCCACGGTTTCGATACCTCCTACGCTCGGCCAGAATCGCGAGTGCAGAAGAAGCTTCATCCGTTAAGACGCGAGTCACTCGCAGCATGCGGACGCGATACCCAAGTCAAGTACGTGGTGTTCAACTTTGAAATCGCCTCATTCCATCTCAAATGCTGGACAGCGTATGGCGCTTGCTGACTAAGTTGCTGTCGCAGATCTGTATTGACGATTAATTCACGCACCGCGTCGTAAAGATTTGTCGATTCTGCTCTTTCTAATAGCATCGCGTCTTCCCGATCGTTCAAGCCGGCTGCAAAGCCCACTCTTGTCGCCGCCGCGGCGCAGCCGCAAGCCATCGCTTCAGCAAGTGCAAGACCGAAGCTCTCGCCGATCGAAGGCAAAACAAAGATCGACATTCGCGCGTAAAGGTTTCTCAATTCGGCTTTGTCTTCGACATGAGGAACAACCTCTATTCTCGAACATATTTCCGCCGAAAAGTACCGCTCTTTTTCAAAGGATGAGCCGACACCAACAAGGAGCAATCGATAGTCGGGAAATTCCTTAAGTATGCGACCGATATCTTCGGCCAGCACGCGGACTCCCTTTCTGGGCAGCCAGGTTCCACAGTACCCGATTATTTTCTCTTTGATGTGCGGAATAGGGGTGTCAAAGAATTCGTCGGCAATCGGATTGTCGATCGCCACCACGCGATCCGCGGGTTGATATTCCTCTCTGATTAACCAGTCGCGGTCATACTCGCTGACGGTCACCACCAAATCTGCTTTCGTGAATGCCTTCTTCATGAATGACTCCCGGCGAATCTGATACCAAGTCCGGCAAGTGGATCCAAAATATTCATCAAGCATCCGCTCGTAACGCGGTTCAGGCCCGTTCGTGTGCTGGACGAGGAGAAATCTCCTATTGGGACGCTTGGCTAATCGATTAATCGCTATCCATGCCTCCCCTCCATAGAACTCAACAACATCGTAGTCGTTCGCTCGCAACTTGCGCGAAGCACTTTTCCACATTCCAATCGCCTGTCGATAACTGTTGGCACGCGGACGCAGCAATTGAAGAACTTCGTAATCGTCAGGTCCCATAAAGTCTACGAGGTGCCCTGACTGCCTCAAGCCTTCGGTGTAGGCTCGCGCGATTTGCCCCGAACCTTCACTTGCTCGTGGCTGACAATTGGAAAACGTCAAGATTTTTAGTCGCTTCATTCCCTTTTGCTATGGTCATGTTGCCAGCGCCGGAGCAACAACGGCAAACCCCGTAATGCGAGCAATGGAGAATTTCGGAGAAGACGCTTGAATAACGTTTTTGCAATCGACGGACTGCCGCGCTTGCAATGGTAATGGAGATAAACGAAATCAACCCGGCTCGAGTTCCAGTTTCTTGCAGGAGCAAAAAGCCCGTTCGCATCACTTTTGAGGACTTTTAATATTGTTTGTGCGCGGGCGTCGTAAGTGTGCTCGCGCATGACCAGTGTGCGAGCAGCATCAGTGATTTGTCTTCGCTTGTCTTCATCCGCCAACAAACGATCAACTATTTGGAACAGTTCGCGTTCACTCGAATAGCCCATAAAGTGAACACCTATCTTGAAGCCCATTAATTCCAGTTCCGTTGGCAAGGAAGTTAGTAGCAAGGCCCCGCTCGCCATCGCCTCAAAGCAGCGCAAGTTTGCATCCTGCGGATAGTCGTCTCGTCCTATATTCACGGCTACTTTTGCCTGATGGTATACATTGCAAATCTCATTCTCCGGATAGCTACGCTGCCAGTCATTCATTTTGTAACGCGCCGCCAATAGCGGCAACAATTGGCGTCGCGTCCGGTATAGTTCACGATCAATCCTTCCGACCCAGGCGATATCGTCGGATCGCTCGTTGTCGATATTCGCAGCATAAGCAGCAGCAGACACAGCATGAGGCAATAGAAATGCTCTCGAGTGCCCATACTTTTCGAAATAGCGATCAAATTTAGGATGAAAGACGAAAACATAATCAAACAATGCTGACCAAAACGCTTTCCAATCGGGTTTAGAGAAAACATCGATTTGGAAGCAGGCTGTACGTGTTTCACTCTGAGCGAGATCTTCTGGAATCATCGTCGTCGGGGAGTCGGGATACAGCAGTAATTCCTGAGTTGCGCTGGTTCGATCCGAACTTTTCCCGGCGGAGTGCGCGAGCTGGGCGCAACCGAGCCTCGAAAATGCGTCAAAATAACCGCGACGCTCGCGAGTTAACTCCGAAGCGCCACATGCGAAATTGATGCGGAGATTCAAAGCGCTACTCGTTCCGCCGGAAAGGGTTTTTGGATCCGTACACAAAGGCGCGAACAACTTGGCCAAAGCGCAAACGGACCTTGTGACTGTTCCCTATGACGGTTCCTCCATTCAGCAATAGCCGTGCGGCATTTCGCAGCGCGCGGCCCATTGCCACCGGATTTCGGCTGATACGAAAAGCGTGACTCACTTGGACGAAGAGATTGCATTCGAGCTGGTGTCTCAACCATTGAAGATCATCCTGCCTTGGTCGAGAACTCTCTGTATGGTGCCAGACGAAGGTTTCTGTACAATGCCTAATTCGAAAGCCGGCTTTGCGCAGCTGGTGTCCCCAAAGATACCACATCCCACCAAAACGGTAGGCCTCATCATAATATAGGCCGCTTTCAAAGATTTTCCGCGGATAGGCAGTGCTGCCACAAGCTATAGCGGCATTGTATTCGGCGTTCTCGGGCGGACCTATCGTTCCGTTTGATCGTAATTCACCCAGCGCCTCCAAAGGATCGGTTGGCCGATTCGGTTGCACCGACGACGGCGCTCACAAATTCTTCAGGGTGCGTGTGGTCATCGTCTGCGCTCATAATGTGCGTACCGTCAGCCGCGCGAAATGCCGTATTACGGTTGGCATATAACCCGCGTTGTGGCCCAGCTATCCAGCGCGCTCCAAAATGCTCTGCGATCTGCCGCATCTTCGTTTGTAAGGCGTCACACGAATCATCCGAAACAATAATTTCAAACGGCTGAACATCCTGCGCTCGCCAACTTTGCAGACACCGCTGTAGCCAGTCCGGACGGTCTCGTGTCACAAGCGCAATACTTAGTCGGATCAATCCCATACTGGCAGTTCATCTACGTTGGCAATCAAACTCGCTAATGACAAAAAAGGTGGATCACTTCCGCGTTCGCAAGCGCATCCCAAGTGTGAATCTCCTTTTGAAAGGGAACTATCGGACCGTCTACTTCTACCTGGATGTAAAGCGAGTAACGCTCCAATAAAATCATATTCAACACCTGGCGCAGCTCTTTCGCTTTATCCTCGTAGGACCCAATGTGTAATTCCAAATCAAGGCGCGGGGCACAAGCAAGTATTCGAGCAGCTCCTTTCAATGCCTCATGTTCGAAGCCTTCCACGTCTAGTTTCAGGAAGTTCGGCGTTTCCCCTTCAAGCACATCGTCCAATCTGACAAGTGACACCTTCTCAAGTGAATGATCGGCCCTGGCATCGAGCACGACCGAAGCGTTAGGGTGCGATGAGATCGACACCGTCCCACTCGCGGCGCCCACGGCAACTTGGTGGCAAATAACATTCGTAATTCCGTTTAGGCGAAGATTCTCTTTAAGGAGGGCCATGTTATGGCTGGACGGCTCAAAGGCGTAAACTCTTCCCGCTGGTCCCACCCATTTCGCGAAAAGAACCGTGGAAAAACCGTGATTAGCTCCGCAATCAATCACTACATCGCCAGGCTTTATACAATGCTCCTTGATCCAATTTAATTCCGGCCACTCTGTGTGCTCCAGACCATATGCTGCTTCTCCAAAGAGATCTCCAAGGAGAAATCGAATCCTTTCACCCGCAATTTCACGGTCGATAATCGTCGGCCTAAAAGTGAGCTTCTTAAATCGGTAAAAGACGCCATCACGAATTCTCCGGATCGCCCATCTGCTTTGAGGAACTGATGTTTTCACCGAGGCCTTTTACAGACGGTGCTAACTGGCAACCGGTGCTAAATATCCCGCTTTCCAGCTTGTCCAAAATCCTCGTGTAGCCATGTAGCTTGTGACCAACAGCCATGGCGTAGCGGAAAAAATGCTGAATTCAAGAACGCCAGCGACCGTGTTTAGCGGGAGCAACCGCACGGCAATAATCTGAACGAGTAACGTTACAAAAGGAATTGTCCACATGTGCCAAACCCAGCCGCGCGACCATGACAGGGTATGGATCACACCAGTTAATCCACCGATGATCGCGCTTGCCACAAGTAGCGGTACCTCGTGCGTTAATGACATATATTTTCCACCCAATATCCAGAGAACTTCGCGTGGAAAAGCAAAGCTGCAAAAAAGCAGCAATGCCGCAGCCGCTAAATAAGAAGCCAAAGCCAAAGCGAAGAGTCGCCCAAGTCGTTCAAGCGATTCACATCGAGCGAATGTCGGAGCGACCAACCCTCCAAGCACGCTCGATACGATCCCGAATACCACGGCGAGACGGGTAAGCGCACCGACGTCAGCGACCTTTTCGGTCGATCCAAAAATCGAAATGATCCAAATCGTGACCTGACCCTGGTACGCGAAAAAGACTGTCGTGAAAGCTTGTTTTTTGATCAAGGCCACGAGCGCGCTGCGATCGGCCTCATCTTGATGTATTTCTTCTCCGAGAATTTTGATAGCTCTCCTGCGGAGAAGCAGACCTTGAACAGTCAACGCGATTGCAGTGACAAGTATCGCGATTACCGCGTTAAGAAAAATGAACGCCAGCGCAGTGATCAACATTAGTCGAAGACAAGCGCCAACAAGTTCGAATCTCTGGACGGTTGTGTAAAGAGATCGCAGCCGTAATGGCGTCGAATATATCGTCGTCAAAAAGGTTCCCCAGATCGTTGCGACAATACACACAGCAAGCGTAACGGTTGTAATCCACGAGACGTGATTTTTTCTGAGAAGATAAACTGCCGATATCACGGTGACGGGTATTGCACCCGATGCGAGATAACCGCGCAGCCGCAGACTTGCCGCAACAAGCCCGTTCAAACGGGCTGCATCCTGCCAAACGCGACCGCCAAGCGCATTCAAACCAGTGCCAACACCGCAATCAGTGAGTGAATTAAGCAGAGTCTGAAAGCTCGCCGCAATTGTGTAAGCGGCGTATTCGGATTTGCTGAGGACGCGGACAATCAAAAAACCCGACACCGCCATGATTGCCTGCACCGCCGTCTGGATGGTCGTGAAAGTGGCCAGCGTTTTGGCTTTGTTCTTCCAGACTTCAGCTGGCACGGGCCGAGACTAAACCGCATGCATTCCGCTGCAACTTCGTAATTCAGTTGCGCGCGCGGAGATTCTCAGGTCGATATCAGAATTGCCCCGTTATGCGAATTCGACGCTTCGAGGGATGGGCAGGAAGGGCTTACGTCCCCAACTCCGACAGGTCCACGGCTCAACGGCTCAACTTCGACTAGTGGTCGCCATCAGTTTTCGTTGCGGGCGCTTTTTCCTTTTCCGCCGGCTTTTCGTCCGACCTCACCGATGTTGCTTTCTGGTCTTTGTTCTGACCATCACCGCCGGTATCCGCCGATTTCGAAGGTTTTTCCTTGTCGCTAGCCGCATCGGCTTGTTTTGAAACTCTTGAATCCTTCTCGCTGCCCGCGTTGGCCTCTTTCGCAGGTTTGGAATCCTGATCGGTAGCGCTGCGCGCTTTTTCCTGGTGCAAGTCGGGGTCGTCGGTCGAACCGAGCCCCATATCCAAAAGGCTTCCCTGAAATTTTGCGTCCTTCACACTCCGGCTCGACAATTTTTGCGCATCTACCTGTTCCGTTTTCTCTCCCTTGATGCTGACACGTTTGGGCACGATCAATGAATTCTGAAGGTCCCGGGCGTCATTCTGGCTTTGGCCAAGAGTGGTTTTGTCAAGAATTGCCTGACCCCGCGCAAGTGGAGCAACCAATCCCACCACAGCCGCGAGCACAATCAATTGGGAAATGCGGATGGCGTTCACAAATCGACGTCGGGACGGTTGCATTTGGCGACCAATATTACTCGATCTCGGGCACGGAAAGTAAGAAATTAACCAGCTTTTCGCTCTCGGCAACTTCGTCCCAGCGAAACTCGACGATCAGGCGCGCGCCATCGGCGACGCAAGTTATCGGAATCGCTATATATTGAGTACGCGCGGTAGCGCGGATCAGGCGCTTTTCCTCTCCAGGAAAAAGTTAGCGAGCACAAGGATGTCCATTTCGGTGCGGAGGAAGCAATCGAGCGCTTCTTCTGGATAGCAGACGACCGGTTCGCTTTCGTTGAAAGAAGTATTCAGCACAAGCGGGACGCCCGTCAGATCGCGGAAATGTTCGATCAGCCGATAATACCGCGGATTGGTTTCTTTGTGGACGGTCTGTAAGCGCCCGGTGCCATCGACGTGAATAACAGCCGGGATCATGTCCCGATATTTCGTCCGAATCTGGAACACTTTCATCATGAACGGGACGTCGTCATCGGTCTCAAACCATTCCGCCACCTCTTCGCGCAAAATCGAGGGCGCAAACGGGCGGAATGATTCGCGCCGTTTAATCTTCGCATTCAATACGTCTTTGATCGCAGCATTGCGCGGATCGGCCAAAATGGACCGGTTTCCCAAAGCGCGCGGTCCCCATTCCATTCGACCCTGAAACCAGCCCACAATTTTTCCGTCGGCGAGCGCCTTAGCAGTCTTGCTTACAAGCTCTTCCTCGTCGCCGATGTAGGAAGTGGTGCAGCCGGCGTCTGCGATCTCTTTTTTCTTCCAATCGATCAGCGCATGAATTTCTTCTTCGCTCGCGTCGGGACCCAGATACGCCGTCATTAACGGCGTATCGGTTGAGAGTTGAGAGTTGAGGGTTGAGAGGACAAAAGCGGCTGCGCCGATGGCGCCTCCGGCGTCGCCGGCCGCGGGCGGGCAATACATTTTCTTGAACGGCGTCCGGCGATACACTTTCCCGTTGGCGACCGAGTTCATCGCGCACCCGCCGGCAAGCGCAAGATTGTCGCTCGGATGCTGTTTGTGCAGTGCCTGGAGCAGCGCGAAGAACGCCTTCTCATAAGTGGCCTGGACCGACCGCGCGATGTCCTTGTGCTTTTGCTCGAGCGGCTCGTCCGGTCTTCGCGCCGGACCGAGAAGACCGACCAGCCGGCGGCGGTAAAGGGTGCCGACTTCCGGCGCGCAATCTTTCCAAGTGTAGGAAACGTTTCCGATATGGTGCCGGAAATATTTCAGGTTCAATCGAAAAGTGCCATCGGGCCGAATGCGCACGACTTCGCGAAGTGGTTCGAGATAGTTCGGTTCGCCATACGGCGCGAGTCCCATCACTTTGTACTCGTCACCGTAATGCCGGAACCCGAGGAACTGAGTGAGCGCGGAGTAAAAAATGCCTAACGAGTGCGGAAAATAAACGCGATTGTCGATCTTAACCTCACTCCCCTGCCCGACTCCGAACGCGGTGCTGGCGAAATCGCCGAAGCCGTCGATCGAAATGCAGGCGGCTTCGTTGAACCCGGATACGAGATAGGCCGAAGCGAGATGCGCGAGGTGATGCTCGACATGATGCATTTCAGCTTTGATCTCAATCCGGTAATTCGCCTGGAGTGTTTCCTTGACC
>Ga0209378_1001221_pt1 | contig 18434 bp, 17 predicted proteins | sample GraSoiAngelo_156_FD_186170 | JGI IMG/M metagenome (GOLD analysis project Ga0209378, IMG submission 186170) | Grasslands soil microbial communities from the Angelo Coastal Reserve, California, USA - 14_1009_13_40cm (SPAdes) (version 2) | ecosystem: Environmental > Terrestrial > Soil > Grasslands ...
CCGCAGATCGAAAATCCGCCGGCAGGCTACTTCGTCAACGGCAACAACGACCCGGCTGGAGTGACGCGCGACAACAATCCTCTCAACCAGCTGCGGCCGGGCGGCGGGATTTCCTACCAGGCCTATTCGTGGAACCGCGCTTTCCGCGCCGCGCGCATCGACAAGAGGCTGCGCGAGCTGCTCGAAACCGGCGATCGGCGCGTCTCGTTCGAGGAGATGCAGGCGATCCAGGCGGACGTGGTCGTGCGCGACGGAGAGGTGCTCGCTCCCTACATCGTCAGGGCGTTCGACCGCGCGCTGTCAGATCCGGCTGCCGACGCGCAACTGCGTGCGCTCGCCTCCGACGCCGGTGTGGCGCAAGCCGTCGGACGGCTGCGAAGCTGGAGCGGTTGGACACCGACCGGTCTTGCGCAGGGCTACGACGAGAGCGACGCGCCGGGCGCGCTACAGACGCCATCGGCCAGCGAAGTGCAAGCGAGTATTGCGGCATCCATTTACGCCGCCTGGCGTTCACGCATTCTGTCGAGCGTAATCAACGGCACGCTTGGCGGTCTGCCGGCGCCCGACGATATGGACAGCCTGGCGGCGCTTCGCAATCTGCTGGATAACTTTGCGACCAGGGGCGGAATCGGCGTCTCGGGCGTCGATTTCTTCGCCGTGCCGGGAATCACATCGGCTGCCGATCGGCGCGACTTCGTGATCCTCAGGAGCTTGCACGCGGGCCTCGACCTGCTCGCTACGCCCGCCTTCTTCGGTTCAGCAAATCAGGACGACTATCGCTGGGGACGCCTGCATCGCGTCGTATTCGCGCATCCGCTTGGCTCGGTGTTCAGCATTCCTCCGGCAGGCGGTGCTTTCCCCGCACCGCTCGCCGGGGTGAGCGGCATTCCCACCGACGGCGGGTTCCAGACCGTCGATGCCTCGACGCATAACGCGCGCGGGCAGACCCCTGGCGATTTCATGTTCAAGGACGGTCCGGCCCATCGGACCGTGGTGGAGGCGCGTGCGGGCGCGATGCGCGCCGAATCGATCTGGCCCGGCGGCACCAGCGGCGTGCTTGGCAACCCGAATTACTTCCAGTTCCTCGAACGCTGGCTCACGAATGAAACCTTGACGCTGCGGCTCGGCAACAACGAAGTGGTGCAAGGGCGCGTCGCCGTCGAGAAGTACATTCCCGCCGAGCCGTAACAGCCCGGTTCACGTTCGACACAAGGGCGCCTTCGGGCGCCCTTTTCATGCCGGCACTATAATCGACTCCATGGGGACGATGCAGGAGCTGGGGACGATGGGGGCGGTCGAGCGCGGGGCGCGCATCGACCTTGCCGCCGCGTTCCGGCTCGCCGCACGGATGGACCTGCACGAGGGGGTCTGCAACCACTTCAGCCTGATGCTGCCCGACGGCAAGCGCTTTCTCCTGAACGGCTACGGGCTGCACTGGGGCGAGGTCACGGCCTCCAATCTTCTCGCGCTCGATGCCGAAGGCAACATCCTGGAAGGCGACGGCGAGTTCGAGAAGACCGCTTTCTACATTCATTCGCGCATCCATCTCGCCAATCCCAGGGCGGCCTGCGTGCTGCATACCCACATGCCGTACGCCACGACGCTGACGCTCATCGAGAACGGCCGGCTCGAGATGGTCGAGCAGAACGCGCTGCGCTTTCACGAGGATATTGCCTACGACGACACCTACAATGGCCTGGTGGTCGACAATGCCGAGGGCGATCGCCTGGCCCGCGTCCTGGGCCGCAGGCGCGTCCTGTTCCTCGCCAATCACGGCGTGATCGTCGTCGGGCCGACGGTCGCCGAGGCCTTCGATTCCCTCTACTACCTCGAGCGCGCCTGCCGGCTGCAGGTGCTGGCGCGCTCGATGGGCGCGAAGCTGAGGGCCGTGCGGGCGGAGGTGGTGCGCGAGACCTGCCGCATGATCCTCGCTGATACGCCCAAGTACGCCGGCGCGCATTTCGGCGCGCTCAAGCGCATCCTCGATCGAGAGGAGCCGGGTTATTCTCGCTGAGGCGGTGCAGCTGCGGCCGGCCGCGGCGGAGCACATCCCGGCTGTTCACGCGATCTACGCGCACCACGTGCTGCGAGGCCTGGCGTCCTTCGAGGAAGAGCCGCCCTCGCTCGAGGAGATGCGGCGGCGCTACGAGGACATCACCCGCCGCGGCCTGCCCTATCTCATCGCCGATTTCGCCGGCGTGGTCGCCGGCTACGGCTATTGCGCGCCTTATCGCTCGCGCTCGGCCTACCGCTACGCGCTCGAAGACTCGATCTACGTTCGGGACGACATGCAGGGCCGCGGCGTCGGCGGTGCGATCCTCGGCCAGCTGATCCGCCGCTGCGAAGAGCTCGGCTACCGGCAGCTCATCGCGGTGATCGGCGACAGCGGCCACGCCGCATCGATCGGGCTGCACGCGAGCCACGGCTTCCTGCGCGTCGGCACGCTGCGCTCCGTGGGCTTCAAGTTCGGCCGCTGGGTGGACAGCGTCGTCATGCAGCGGCCGCTGGGCCCGGGCGACGCTACAGCGCCAGCACCACTTTCCCCTTGACCTGGCGCGCGGCCATCAGCCGCAACGCGTCGGCCGCTTTCTCAAGCGGATATATTTTCGAGACATGCGGGCGGAGCTTTCCCTCGCGGAACCACAGGCCGAGCTGAGCGATGCTGCCGGCGAAGGCCTTCGGCTCGCGGCGCGCGAAGTCGCCCCAGAACACGCCCACCACCGAAGCGCCCTTGAGGAGCGCGAGGTTCAGCGGCAGCTTGGGGATCTCGCCGGCGGCGAAGCCGACCACCAGCATGCGTCCCCGCCAGGCGATGGAGCGGAACGCCGGCTCGCTGTAAGCGCCGCCGACCGAGTCGTAGATGACGTCGACTCCGCGCCCCTCGGTCAGGCTTTTGATGCGCTCGCGCAGGTCTTCGCCGGCGTAGTTGATGGTCGCGTCGGCGCCGTGCTCGCGGCAGACCGCGAGCTTCTCGTCGCTCGAGGCGCAGGCGATGACGCGCGCGCCGAGCGCCTTGCCGATCTCGATCGCGGCAAGGCCGACGCCGCCGGCCGCGCCGAGCACGAGCAGCGTTTCGCCGGCCCGCAGGGCGCCGCGGTCGCGCAATGCGTGGTCCGACGTGCCGTAGGTGAGCACGAACGCGGCCGCGCTCTCGAAATCCATGCCGTCCGGGATCGGCAGCAGCCGCGCCGCCTCGGTCTTCACCTCCTCGGCAAACGCGCCGTAGGTAGTGAAGGCCATCACCTTGTCGCCGGGCCGCACGCTGCTCACGCCCGCGCCGACCTCCTTCACCACGCCCGCCAGCTCGCTTCCAGGAGAGAACGGCAGCGGCGGCTTGAACTGGTACTTGTTCTGGATGATGAGCACGTCGGGAAAGTTGACGCTCGCCGCCTTGACCGACACCACCGCTTCGCCCGGCCCGGCGCGCGGCGAGGGCAGCTCCTCGACCACCAGGGTTTCGGGCGGGCCGTACTGCTTGCAGAGAACCGCTTTCACCGACATAGAATGCCACAATGAACCCGCTCATTACCGCGGACGACGGCGTGCGGCTCTACTATGAAGACGCCGGCACGGGCACAGCCGTCGTGTTCGTCCACGAGTTCGCGGGCGATCATCGCAGCTGGGAGCCGCAGCTGCGCCATTTCTCGCGCCGCTATCGCTGCATCGCGTATAACGCGCGCGGCTATCCGCCCTCCGACGTCCCGCAGGAGCTCGAGCGCTACTCGCAGGCGCGTGCCCGCGACGACATCCGCTGCGTGCTCGATGCGCTCGGCATCCAGCGCGCGCACGTCGTCGGGCTGTCGATGGGCGCCTTTGCGACGCTGCATTTCGGCATGGTGTACGGCTATCGCGCGCTTTCCCTCACCATCGCCGGCTGCGGCTACGGCGCGCACCCGGCGCAGCATCAGAAGTTCCAGGAGGATTCGCGCGCGCTCGCCAGGCTGATGCTGGAGCAGGGCATGGCGCACGCCGCAGCTACCTACGGCCACGGCCCGGCGCGCGTCCAGCTGCAGGCGAAGAACCCGCGCACCTTCGCTGATTTCGTGCGCCACTTCTCTGAGCATTCGGCGCAAGGCTCCGCGAACACCATGCTCGGCTACCAGGCGCGGCGGCCGTCGCTGTTCGCGCTGGTGGAGGAAATGGCGCGCATCGACGTGCCGGCGCTGATCGTGGCGGGCGACGAAGACGAAGGATCGCTCGAGGCCTCGCTTCTCATGAAGCGCACCATCCCTACCGCGGCGCTGGCCGTCCTGCCCAAGAGCGGGCACGTGCTCAACATGGAAGAGCCGGCGGTGTTCAACCGCTTGCTCGAGGATTTCTTCCATCAGGTCGAAGCCGGCCGCTGGACGCCCCGCGACCCGGCGGCGAAACCGCCTTCCATCTACGGTCCAGCCGGCAAACCATGAGCCTGAAAGTCGAGAAGCAGGCGAGCATCGGCTGGATCGTTTTCGACAATCCGCAGCGGCGCAACGCGATCAACGGCGCCATGTGGCGCGGCATCCCGGAGGCGATGGCGCGCTTCGACGCCGATCGCGAAGTGCGCTGCGTCGCGTTCCGCGGCGCCGGCGCCAAGGCGTTCTCCGCCGGCGCCGACATCTCGGAATTCGACAAAGCGCGCGCCGAGCGCGGCTCGGTCGCCGAGTATGACGACCTCCTCGACCGCGTGCTGCACTCGATCCAGGGCTCGCTCAAGCCCTCCGTGGCGATGATTCACGGCTTCTGCATGGGCGGCGGTCTCGAGGTGGCGCTCGCCTGCGATCTGCGCTATTGCGGCGAATCGGCGCAGTTCGGCATCCCGGCGGCGAAGCTCGGCCTCGCCTACAACGTCGAGGGCCACAAGCGCCTGCTGGAAACCGTGGGTCATGCGCGCACGCGGGAGATCATGTTTCTCGGCCGGCGCTATTCCGCAGCGGAGTCGCTCGCCATGGGGCTGGTGCATCAAGTGTTCCCCGACGCCGAGCTGGAAAGCTCGGTCGGGAAAATTCTTCAAACCCTGTGCGAAAACGCGCCGCTGTCGCTCGCCAACACCAAGACCATCCTCGAGGAATACGTCAAATCCTCCGGCGCGCCGGACGCCGGGCGCATGCGCGCGGCGATCGAGCACTGCGCGAAGAGCGAGGACTACAAGGAGGGCCGGCGCGCGTTCATGGAGAAGCGCAAGCCGCGCTTCGAGGGGAAATGAAGCTGAAGATCGAAAGCATCCTGACCCGCGCGGTCGCCGTTCCCATGAAGCGGCCGCTCGCCGCCAGCACCGGAGCGCTCACTGCTGCCGCGCTGCTGCTCGTCGACCTGCAGACCGACGCCGGCATCGTCGGCCGCTCCTATCTGTTCGGCATCGGCAAGCACAACCTGCCGCCGATCGCCAAGCTGGTCGAGGCGATGGCCGAGATGCTGAAGGGCGACGCCGTGGCGCCGTTCGACATCGAGCGCAAGCTGCGCGCGAAGTACACGCTGCTCGGCGTGCACAACATCGTGCTTTTCGCGATGTCGGGGATCGACATGGCAGCCTGGGACGCGGCCGGCCAGGCGCTCGGCCAGCCGCTCGCGCGCCTGCTGGGCGCCATGCCGCGGCCGATCCCGGCCTACAACTCCAAGGGTCTGGGCATCATGCCCCTCAAGCCGCTGGTGAAAGAAGCGGCCGAGCTGCTGGAGGAGGGGTTTGGCGCCGTGAAGCTGCGCTTGGGGCGGCCCGATGCGCGCGAAGATCTGCAGGCTCTCCGCGAAGTAAAAAAGGCGATCGGGCCGAACGTCATCCTGATGGTGGACTTCAACCAGGCGCTGAGCGTGGCCGAGGCGCTCAAGCGCGGCCGCATGATCGATGACGAGGGCGGCGTTTACTGGATCGAGGAGCCGGTGCGCGCCGACGACTTCGCCGGCAGCGCCCGCCTGGCGCGCGAGATCGCGACGCCGATCCAGATCGGCGAGAACTTCATGGGGCCGGAGCAGATGGCGCAGGCGCTCGCCGCCGGCGCGTGCGATTTCGTCATGCCGGACGCGCAGCGCATCGGCGGCGTCAGCGGCTGGATGCGCGCCGCCGCGCTCGCGCAAGGCGCAGGCGTGGAGATGTCGAGCCACCTGTTCCCCGAGGCGAGCTGCCATCTGCTCGCCGCCACGCCAACCTGCCACTGGCTCGAGTTCGTCGACTGGGCCGCGCCGGTTCTGCAGGACCCGCTGCAGGTGAACGATGGCCATGTGCCGGTTCCCGAGCGGCCCGGCCTCGGCATGACCTGGGACGAGAAAGCAGTCAAGCGCTTCGCCGTCTGATGTTTACCAGGCATTACGCACATTGGCCGCCGGGGCTGCCGCACACTCTGGAAGTGCCGCGGGCGAGCGTGTATGCGAACCTCGAGGCGAGCGCCACCCGTCACCCGGCGAAGACGGCGATCGATTTCTACGGCACGAAGATTACCTATGCCGAGGTGAAACGCTCAGCCGACGCGCTCGCCGGCTTCCTGCAGAAGCGCTGCGGCGTGCGCCGCGGCGACCGGGTCCTGATGTACCTGCAGAACAGCCCGCAGTTCGTCATCGCCTATTACGCTATCCTGCGCGCCGATGCGGTGGTCGTGCCGGTAAACCCCATGAACCGCACCGAGGAGTTGCGCCACTACATGGAGGATGCGGACGCGTCCGCCGTGATCGCCGGGCAGGAGCTGTTCGCGGAGCTTGCGCCGCTACGGAGCCTCAGGCATGTGCTGCTCGCGTCGTACGCGGACTATCTGCGCGAGCCGACCGACCTGCCGGTACCTGCGTTCGTGCGCGCCCCGCGTCAGGCGCACGCTGCGGCCATCTCGTGGCGTGAGGCCATCGGGGCAGGGCTGACTCCCGGCGAGCATCTTGCCCGGCCCGACGATCTAGCTGTCATGCCTTACACCTCGGGAACCACGGGAAAGCCGAAAGGCTGCATGCACACGCATGCGAGCGTGCAGGCGACGACGATCCCGTACATGTATTGGCGCGGCACCGTGGAAGACACCGTGGTGCTGTCCGCATTGCCGATGTTCCACGTCACCGGCATGCAGGCCTGCATGAACGCACCTCTCCACACCGCGGCCACCTTGGTGTTGCTGTCGCGCTGGGACCGCGAGTGCGCGGCGCTGCAGATCGAGCGTGCCGGGGTCACGAACTGGTCGGCGATCACCACCATGCTGGTCGATTTTCTGTCGGACCCGCAGCTCGAGCGCTATGACCTGTCGTCGCTCCGCGTCCTCGGCGGCGGCGGCGCGGCGATGCCCGAAGCCGTGGCGCGCCGGCTCGAGGAAGTGATCGGCCTGCCTTACGTCGAGGGATACGGGCTGTCCGAAACCATGGCGCCGACTCACATCAATCCGCCGCACCGCCCCAAGCGCCAATGCGGCGGGATCCCGATCTTCAACACCGACGCGCGCGTCCTGGACCCAGACAGCCTTGCGGAATTGGGCGCCGGCGAGGTCGGCGAGATCGTGGTCCACGGCCCGCAGGTGTTCAAGGGATACTGGCGCCAGGACGAGGCGACGCGCCAGGCGTTCATCGAGCACGACGGCAAGCGCTTTTTCCGCACCGGCGACCTCGGCTACTACGACGACGAGGGCTACTTCTTCATTACCGACCGCCTCAAGCGCATGATCAACGCTTCGGGCTTCAAGGTCTGGCCGGCGGAGGTCGAGGCGATGCTCTATGCGCACCCCGGGATCCAGGAGGCCTGCGTCATCGGCGCGCCGGACGGCTACCGCGGCGAAACCGTGAAGGCGGTGATCGTGCCCAGGCCCGGCGCGATGGGCGAGCTGCGCGCCGAGGACATCATCGAGTGGGCGCGCGCCCGCATGGCGGCGTTCAAGGTGCCGCGCGTGGTGGAATTCGTCGCGGAGCTGCCCAAGACCGCCACGGGAAAGATCCTGTGGCGCGAGCTACAGGAGAAAGAGAAACGAAAATGAGACATGCCCTGTTTTTGCTCGCTTTGCTGGCGAGCCCTGCGTTGGCTCAGATTGAAATCGAGAATGCCTGGACGCGGGCCACGCCGCCGGGTGCAAAGACCGCGGCCGGCTACCTGACGATCCGCAACAAGTCTTCCTCGCCGGATCACTTGATTCGCGCGGCCTCGCCGCTCGCGGCGCGAGTCGAGATGCATGTGCATCTCCACGACGGCGACGTGATGCGCATGCGGCCGGTCGAAGGCTACGACCTCCCGGCCAGGGGCAGCCTGGAGCTCAAGCCCGGCGTCGCCCACCTGATGTTCGTCGACATCAAGCGAGCGTTCAAGGAAGGCGAAAAAGTCCCGGTGACGCTGCGCTTTCAGCGCGCCGGCGAAATGAAGGTAGTGTTTAGCGTCGAGCGGATAGACGCCACAGGCGTCAAGCAGTAGGCGCAGTTGACAAGCTGCCTTATTTCCATGATATTGGAAATATGGAAACGTCGCAAGCCATCGAAGCGCTTGCCGCCCTCGCGCAGGACACGCGGCTCAAGGTCTTCCGCCTTCTCGTAGGAGCCGGCCCCGAAGGACTCGCCGCTGGGCGGATCGGCGAACAGCTTGATCTGCCTGCCGCAACCTTGTCGTTCCACCTGGCTCAGCTGGCGCGGGCCGGGCTGGCGCAAAGCCGCCAGGACGGGCGCTTTGTGATCTACAGCGCAGACTTTCAGAACATGAATGAACTGGTGGGTTATCTCACCGACAACTGCTGCGGCGGCCGCTCGTGCGCCCCGGTTTCTTCCCAACGGCCCAGGACGAAAGGAGTACAACATGAAACGGTTTCACGTGCACGTCGCCGTGCATGATTTGGAGCAAAGCGTTCGTTTTTACTCCGCGCTGTTTGCGGCTGAGCCCACGGTAAAGAAAGACGACTACGCAAAGTGGCAGCTCGATGATCCGCGCGTCAACTTCGCGATTTCCGCCCGGGCAATGAAGAACGGCCTCGACCATCTCGGCATCCAGGCGGAAGACAGTGCCGAGCTGGAGGACCTTCGCGCGCGGCTTGCGCAGGCTGACATCTCGATTTCGGAGCAAAAGGGCGCGTCGTGCTGTTACGCCAGGAGCGACAAGTACTGGACCATCGATCCCCAGGGGATTGCATGGGAATCCTTCCACACGCTGGATTCCGTGCCGGTCTACGGAGAGGACCGGCGTACTCAGCCCTCGACAGCCAAGAACGTTTGCTGCGTGACCGGTTCTAGCTGAGAACCGCGCGGGCGAGCCACCAGGCGAGGCCGGCGATGAACGCGGTGCACGGTATGGTCAGGATCCACGCCCAGACGATGGTGCCCGCGATGCCCCATCGCACCGCGGACACCGAATGCGTCGATCCAACCCCGACGATGGAGCCCGTGATGGTGTGGGTGGTCGACACCGGGATGCCGAGCGAGGTGGCGAGGAACAGAGTGATCGAGCCGGAGAGTTCGGCGCAGAAGCCGTCAACCGGGCGGATCTTGGTGATGCGCTGGCCCATCGTTTTGACGATGCGCCAGCCGCCGAACATCGTGCCCAGGCCGATTGTTACGTAGCAGGCAGTCACGACCCAGGCCGGCACCGGGCCCTTGGGGTCTGTATAGCCCCCCGCAATCAGCAGCATCCAAATGATGCCCACGGTTTTCTGCGCATCGTTGCCGCCATGACCGAGGCTGTACAAGGACGATGAGATGAGTTGCAGCCTGCGGAACAAGCGATCGACGCGGCTTGGCGTGGAGCGCACGAACAGCCACGAGATCGTCAGCAGCAGGAGCGACCCGATCACGAATCCCATCAGCGGGGAGATGAAGATGAAGGCGACGGTCTTGAGCAGGCCCGCCGGAATCAGCGCCCAGATGCCCGCCTTGGCCACGCCGGCGCCGACGATGCCGCCGATCAGGGCGTGCGAGGACGAAGACGGAATGCCGTAGTACCACGTGATGATGTTCCAGGAGATGGCGCCGATAAGGGCACCCAGCACCAGATGGTGGTCGACGATGCCTTGGTCGACGATCCCCTTTCCGACCGTGGTGGCGACGCTGAGATGGAACACGAAAACGGCGACAAAATTGAAGAATGCGGCCAGCACCACCGCCTGATAAGGCTTCAGGACGCCGGTCGATACCACGGTCGCGATCGAGTTCGCCGCGTCGTGAAAGCCGTTCATGAAGTCGAACAGCAGCGCCACGATCACGATACCCGCCAGTACGCCGAGGCTCAACTGGCCGGCGGTGCCCGCGTCCATCAGGAATTCTCGAGCACGATGCCTTCGACGATGTTCGCGACGTCCTCGCAGCGGTCAGTGATCGTTTCGAGCAAGTCATAGACCACGCGCAGCTTCATCAGGTGCTTGAGGTCGTTCTCCTCGCGGAACAGCTTCGACATCGCCGAGCGCAGCACACGGTCGGCGTCGGACTCGAGGCGGTCGATTTCCTCGCAGCACTTGAGGATCGCGGCGGACTGCTTCACGTTGTTGAGCAGGCCGACCGTGGTCTTCACTCGGTCGCAGCTCAACTGGCAGATCTCGGCGAGCTGCTTCGCCTCCGGCGTGACGCTGCGCAGGTCGTAGAGCGCGACCGACTCGGCGACGCCCTGGATCAGGTCGACGATGTCGTCCATGGAGGTGATCAGCCGGTGGATCTGGTCGCGGTCGAACGGCGTGATGAATGTCTTGTGCAGCAGCGTAATGGTCTCGTGGGTGATCTTGTCGGCGGCGCGCTCCGCGGCGTCGATGCGCCGCGCGTGCGCCTCCAGCTCGCTGAACGTGCCGATCATCGACGCGAGCTCGCGGCTGCCCTCGACGATGCGCTCGGCGTGGGCGTTGAACAGGTCGAAAAACTTGCCCTCGCGGGGCATCAGGCGTCCGAGCATTGTTATTCCTTTATCCCGAGGCCCAGCGATCTTAGCTGTTTCACTTCGTCGCTGTCGAATCCCCAGTCGGCGAGCGCCTGAGCCCCGCCTTCACCGCGCTCGGGCGGCGCGCCGCGCAGCTTTGCGGGAGTGCGCGAGAAGCGCGGCGCCGGTGCCGGCTGCTCGACGCCGGCGACGGTTACGTAGCTGTTTCTCGACATGCTTTGGGGATGGCGGCGCGCCTCCGACCAGCTAAGCACCGGCGCGAAGCAGGCGTCCGACCCCTCGAAGACCCTGCACCACTCGTCGCGCGTTTTCGTTTTGAAGGTTTTCGCGAATTGTTCCCGCATCTTCGGCCAGATCGCGCGGTCGTGCTGCGGGGTGACTTCGCGAACCTGCAGCTTGGAAAGCAGCTGCTTGAAAAACTTGTCCTCGATGGCGCCGATGGCAACGTATTTGCCATCCTTGGTCTCGTAGACGTCGTACCAGGGCGCGCCGGTGTCGAGGATATTGCTTGCTCTTTGCTCAGACCAGTTATTGGTGGCAAGAAAACCTGCGAACATCGCGGCAAGCAGCGCCGCGCCCTCGACCATCGCGGCGTCGACCACCTGGCCGCGCCCCGAGCGCTGCGCTTCGAGCAGCGCGCAGGCGATGCCGAAGCCGAGCAGCATGCCGCCGCCGCCGAAGTCCCCCACCAGGTTGAGCGGCGGCACCGGCGCCTCGCCTTTGCGTCCGAAAGCGTGCAGCACGCCGGCGAGGGCGATGTAATTGATGTCGTGGCCGGCGCGCGGCGCGAGCGGCCCGCTCTGGCCCCAGCCGGTCATGCGGCCGTAAACCAGGCGAGGGTTTTTTTCAAGACTTTCATGCGGACCCAGACCCAGGCGCTCCATGACGCCCGGTCTGAATCCCTCGATGAGGGCCTCGGCGCGCCCGATCAATTGAAGAGCAGCTTCCTTTCCGGAATCCGCCTTCAGGTCCAGCGTTACCGAACGCTTGCCGCGCATCAGCACGTCGTACCAGCGCTCGCGCTTCAAGCCGAGGTCGCCGGCCGCGGGCCGGTCGACCACCAGCACGTCGGCGCCCATGTCCGCGAGCAGCATGCCGGCGAACGGACCCGGGCCGATCGCTTCGAATTCCAGAACCCGGATGCCGGAGAGGGGACCCATTTTCGCGGCTAGTTTAACTAGTCGCGCATGCGCTGGAGCAGTCCTGCAAGGAGGGACGGCACTGGAGGCGCGTCGAATCGCTTCGGCAGGAACCCCGCCGCTGCGCCGGCAAGGAGTGCCGGAAGCAGCCATAGCGTGACACTCACCAGTTCGGACGCCGTCGCATGGCCGAGCTGGTGGCCGAGCTCGTGGCTCCCGTCGAGTATCCAATGCCAGCCCGTATGACCGAGAATGGCGGAAATGACGACCACGCCCAGCGACGGACCGAGCACGCCATCGACCAGCCAGCGCAGCACAGCGAATGCGAGCGCCAGGCTTACGACTTCGGCCAGCGCAGCGCCCACATTGAAGGCCACGAGCGAGGCGCCCGGATGCGTGCCGGCGAATTGCCATGCATCGTCCAGCAGACGGCCCAGGCCGAAGCCGCCGATTGCGCCGATGACGGCGCCGATGATCAATCGCCAGCGCAGGCTCGGCGCGGCGAGGTTGCCGATGGCAAGCAGCACGACCACGGCGGCGACGCTGCCGTCGTAGAGCGCCGCAAGCCAGCGCACCCCGGCAAGCGCTCCCAGCGAAGTCGCCGTCAACGTCAGCGCCTGCAGCGCAGTCAACACCGCGACAAGCGCGAGCAGCGCGCGGAATTGCCGGAAAGGAGCGATCAGGCATAGAAGGAATGCCGCGCGATCGATCGCGAACGGGCTGGTGAAGCCAGCCTTCAAGAAGAGCCACGCGGCTTCGTGCCAGCGCGGATCGAGCGCGATCCAGCCAGAGCCGCCCGGCAACACGTAGGAGCGGGCGGGCCCGTTGGCGGGCAGGTACTCGAGCCGCAGCTTGAGCCGCCTGCCGAGCTCGGGCGCTACGTTGACCCGGATGGAAAAATGCGAGCGCTCCGAGCTGACCGGGTATTCGAGCTCGGCGTCGAAGAAGCCCTGGTTCCAGAAAAGATCGGTGTCGAGCGGCAGCCGCGGACCTTCCACATGAGCCCGGGCCGTGGCATAGCTCGCAAAGGAACGGTCCGACAGGACGGAGATTCGCGCCTGGCGCGGCACTGGTACGAGCACGGCACCGTCCGCGCGCACTTCGATCTGACGGCCGGCCGCAACGGCGACTTCCTTGAGCCTGTCGTCCATGCGGGCGAGATCGAGGTAACCCGGGCCGCGTTTGGGCAGCCCGAAACTGGCGAGCAGATCGAGCGGTACCCTGACGAGAAGCCTCAGGTGATCAGCCTCCGGCTTGACGAATCCCCGAAGGACGACCTCAGCCGGCAGGTCAGCGCCGTTCCCGATAGCGTTGCGCGGAAGAGAGAGAACCGCGAGAAGGGCGATCGACCACAGGTAACGGCGCATCAAGAAAAAGCGGCCGGAAGCTCCGAGGCCTCCGGCCGCCCTTTCGCGCTGGACGAGCGTCGGTATTCAGCGATCGTCGCTGTTTCCCTTGCAGGCATGCGGGCTGCGGCCTTCGTCATGGCCTTTGCCGGGACCGCAGTTGACGAATTTCTGGACGCGCCGGCCGCCTATGGTCTCGCCCACGTATAGGTTGCCTTTCGAGTCGATGGCCATCATGTGCAGGAACGTGAAGTCTCCCGCCATGTGCCCGGGCCGCCCGAATCCGTCGAGGATGGCGTTCGGCGATCCGAGCAGCGCGGCGCGGTGATCGAAGATCCACATGATCTCGTTTCCGCCGTCGGACTCGTACATGAAGGTCTGTTCGCGGTCAGGCGAGAAATCGACGTCCCACGCCGACCCTGCCGTGCCGATCTTATTCGTGCCTGGAATGACAGGAATCGCCCGCACGAAGGTGCCGTCCCTCTGAAAGACGTTGACCCGGTCGTTGCCGCGATCGCACGCATACACGAGCCCGTTCTTGCCGATCACGACGCAATGCGGATGGCCGCCATCACCAGCGAAGAATTGACCGGGACCCGTACCGGCACCCGTGCCCACTTCGCCCATCTGGCGCAGGTAGTTGCCGTCCTTGTCGAAGACGACTACGCGGTGGTTGCCGTAGCCGTCCGCAACGTACACGCTACCGCGTTGCCCTGTTCGCGGATCCGGGTTTGGATCCACCGCGATGTCCGCCGGAAGGCTAAGATACTTTGAGCTGCCGCCGGTCCTCATGACGTTTCCGCCACCGGCTCCGGTGCAGGCAATGAAGTTGCCTGGCGTGCCCGGTGCGCCAAGCCCGTCGTCACACTCGAACTTCACGCCGATCGTCAGCAGCAACGTGCCGTCGTGCGAGTATTTCTGCACGACGCCATCGCCATTGCCGCCGATCCAGACATTGTCCTGGTAATCGACGAAGCAGCCGTGGGTGCCGTTCGGCAAAACAGCGTTTTGGCCCGCGATGCTTTGGGCCGAGGGCCCCAACGCACCCGCCGGTTCGAGCGTGGGGTTGCCCCAGCTATTCACCACGTGGCCTTCGGTATCGAATTCGATCACCGGGGGCGAAGCCTTCGACTTGAACGCCCCTCCGAGCGTGCCCGTACTGGTGTCAGCTCCCCCCACGTTCTCTGGCGAAACCAAACCGCCCGTCTGGAAGCCGCGGGTGACGATGAAGAGGTGATCCTGCGAGTCTATGCACGTCCCGCCAATCTCGCCCGTCACCCAGTTATCAGGCAGTGGCTTGGGCCAGAACGGATCGACCTGGAAGATGGGCGCGACGAGCCGCTTTTCCGGTTTCGCCGGGCCGGCGACCGGCTCCATGCTGACAAGGCCGACGCCGATGGCGACGCCCAAGCCAATGGTTCCCGCAAGAACATACCGTTTGTTTGCCATGACACCCCCCTCATGCAGTGGAGCGGGCAGTATGACCGGCAATGTCCCAGCGAGACATTAGACTCAGTCATTAACTTATTAGTGCTTTGAATGAATATGCCTGCGCGTTATCCCGAGCGCATCGTCTGCCTCACCGAGGAAACCACGGAGACGCTGTACCTCCTTGGCGAGGAGCGCCGCATCGTCGGCATCTCCGGCTATACGGTGCGGCCGCCGCAGGCGCGCCGCGACAAGCCCAGGGTGTCCGCATTTCTCTCCGCCAAGACTGACAAGATCCTGACGCTCAAGCCCGACCTGGTGATCGGTTTCTCCGACCTGCAGGCCGACATCGCACGCGATTCACGACGGTGTCGGTCGCGACCGGCGATCGATGGAATGCCGGAAGATCGCCTCTCGATTTTCCACATCAAGCGGGACGCCACCGCCAGCCGCTTCATAGAAGCTGACACAAGTGCCATTCTCGGCTCGCCGGGCGCGCGGCGGTCAGGGCGAGCCGCGGGGTCAGCGGCGAGCCCACGCTACAGCACAATCGCTGTCACATGTGACGGATAGCGAGGGGCGCCGATGCGCGCCCTCGCTATCAACGCCCACGACTAGCGTGGGCAGTGGGGCGGAACGCAGCAGACCCCGTTGACGCAAGCCACGTCTCCTGAAGCGTCGCAGCAGACCTTCCCGCACTGAAAGGTTCCGGCACCACATTTCTTGTGAAACAACATACTGCTCTGATCTGGACAGCTCAAGTTCACGGTTTGGATTCCAGGATCGATCCCAGCCAGGCCGGCGGCCAGGTCGTCGACGTAATCGGTTTTGAAGGTTGCCGGGGCGTACTTCCCCGCTTTCCCCTCGTCTAAGGGCAGAAAGTTCCCGTCTTGGACGCTGACGATACGATGTCCCACCGGACATTGGGCGGCTTGGCCAAATGCCACTGAGACACTAGCCAGGACCGAAAACAGCAGGACAGCGATTCCCGAAAACCATCTTCTATCGACGTTCATGCTCGCATCCTCCATATCGTTGAAGCTCAACCAAGCCGGGATTTCGAATATGGACCCATTTCTCCTGTGCGTCGTGGCGTTGAACGGGCGGATCACCCGTCGCTCAGCTCGTTTCTCCTTTCTGGCACGTTGACGGAAGTCATTTTCATGGCGCATGTACCGTCCCGAGCCCCGCCGACTCCGGCCAGTTTCCCAATTGCATTCACAATCGTCCTCCTGCCAGTGTCATCGCCAGCGTGCAAGACGAGTGACATGCAAGTCACACGGTGATCGTGCTGCCGTCAAACTTGGTGAACGTGAAGCCATTGAAGGGCTCGTTGAAGTTCGATTGCTGGTCCCGCAGGACGCTGATCGCGACCGCTTCGCCGAGCACAAGTCCCTGCACGGCATCCGAGCGCCAATGGACGGCCTCGAAGTCACGGCCCAAAGCGATATTGTTGGCGAGCTTGTTCAGCTCGCCGCCCACGGTGATCTCCCCCGCGTCGGACCCGGTGTAAGGGACTAAGGACTGGCCATCGTCGGCGGCGACCCTGGGATTGGGTATGACAAAGCTTTCGTCGAAGAACCATTTCAGCACGGTGACGCTCGCGCCGGCGTTTACACTATGCTGCTCCGGGTAAGACGGATGCGCCGGGCAGCCCTCAGGGTCGGCGTGGGGCAACAGGTACCTCCCATACCTGCTGAACACCCGGCTGACCGCTTGCGAGTTCAGCACGTCCCTGTGGAGGGGATAGTGTGCGATTCCGGTGATGGTGTTGTGAACCAGGCCCCCGTACGCCTCCGGGCGCAGGGTGCGATGCACGAACCACTTCTGGTAGAAGGCAGCTTTGGCCGCCAGGACCGACACTTCGTACAGCAAAGCGATGATGCGATTATTTCCGAACGTTATCCCGCCCCCCTGGTTGGTGATTGATGTGAGGTACGGGTTGCCCGGATTGAATCGAGCATTGTGTTGCAGCAGCCAAAGCGTCGCGCTCAGAACTGCCTGATTAGGAAAGTCCACATGGTCATAGGATGCGAGGTCGCGACCGTTCTTGAGGTAACTGGTGCCTGAAAACATATTTTGCCCGAAAGCACCCTGTCCGTTCTGGCACCCGAGCCACGAGGTGGGGTCGGTCAGGTAGTCGGTGCCGGCACGGCGAGTCTGGTACTTCTGCTCTACGTTGAGTGCACCGAGGGCTGCACTGACTGCACCGAAGGCGACCGGCTGGAGGAGGAACTGCGAGATGTAGGGTCCGACCATGTCACCCGGCGTGAACCCGCGGAACAGAGTGCCGGGCGTGACGTGACCACTGACCATGTCTTTCGGCCCTGTGAAGTCCGACAGCTTGTTCAACTCGGTGATCGCGGCCGCCGTGACGGGTTCGTTTCCGTATTGAGAGAAGGGAATATCCCGGGTGAGAGCCATCCAGTAGTCTTCGACCATCTCGCCTGCCCTCTCTGCGCTGGCCAGGGCGGGTGCGGGCGGGATGGTGAGTTGGCCGCTGTCGGTGCCCTGGAGATTGAAGGCCAGCCCTCCCTGCGGGTTCGCCAGCTTGACTGTTCCGCCCAAGGGGATCTTGGCGAAATCGCTGGGATCGCCGCTGGTAACAGCGATCAGTAAGCTGTCGTAAGCGGCCGGGTCAACTTCACCGATATTGTTGTGAGGCAGAGCCTTGGAGAAGTTGCCGATCCTGTTCGGATAGAGAACCTCGTCGCCGTTGTTCACCTGGTCGGGAACGGGGATTGCGTGTTCCTCATTCGCGGCCCTGACGCGAAGCTGGAACGCCTGGTTGCGGCGCTCTTCTGCACGTGCCGTACTCGACCTGTCGAGGTTCTCGCGTGGCGGGCCGCTCTCCCTTCGCGAGTTGTCGTCCGCCCGTGCTGACGGCGCATGAATCGTCGCCGCGGCGACGGCAGTCGACACGCCGAGGCGTTCGAGGAACGCGCGCCTGCTCAGGGACGGCGACGATGCATCATTCTTGCTGTTCTTCCCTGTCATGATGGTGTCCTTTCCGCTTGTCTGTTTCCTTCTGCGACTCCCGCCAGTTTTTCGGTGATCGCACTCATCAGCGCAGCGCCCGCTGCGAGGCTCAACGCAATGGTTCCGACGTAGACGTATCGCTTGCCTCTCATGACCCCTCCCCGTGGTAAGCCCATCATTGTGGTGCGCGACACGATAACCAGCTATTAGACTAGGTCATTAACTGATCAAGCGGACGAATGAATCCTCATGCCCGCGCGCTATCCCGAACGCATCGTCTGCCTCACCGAGGAAACCACGGAGACGCTGTACCTCCTTGGCGAGGAGCGCCACATCGTCGGCATCTCCGGCTATACGGTGCGGCCGCCGCAGGCGCGCCGCGACAAGCCCAGGGTGTCCGCATTTCTCTCCGCCAAGACTGACAAGATCCTGACGCTCAAGCCCGACCTGGTGATCGGGTTTTCCGACCTGCAGGCCGACATCGCGCGCGAGCTCGCCAAGGCCGGCCTCAACGTCATGCTCTTCAACCAGCGCTCGGTCGAAGAGATTTTGAACATGATTTTGGTTCTGTCGTCGATGGTCGGAGTTGGCGACAAAGGCGCTCAACTGGTCAAACAACTCGAGAGCGGTTTGGCAAGAATCCGGGCTGATGGGGAGAAATTCTCGAGAAGACCCAAAGTCTATTTCGAGGAATGGGACGAGCCGATGATCAGCGGCATCCGCTGGGTGAGCGAGCTGGTCGGCATCGCCGGCGGCGAGGACGTCTTTTCA
>Ga0209378_1001225_pt1 | contig 18398 bp, 20 predicted proteins | sample GraSoiAngelo_156_FD_186170 | JGI IMG/M metagenome (GOLD analysis project Ga0209378, IMG submission 186170) | Grasslands soil microbial communities from the Angelo Coastal Reserve, California, USA - 14_1009_13_40cm (SPAdes) (version 2) | ecosystem: Environmental > Terrestrial > Soil > Grasslands ...
GCCGAGATTTGTTCCCCAAGGCGGGGCGAAGCCGCTCTTTGGCTGAATCGAAGTCCTTGATCAGGACGACGACCCAGGTTTTCACGCCCGCTCCTTGCGCAGCCGCGGCAGGATCTGCTTGCCGTAGAGGTCGAGGAAGCGCGCCTGGCCATCGCCCGGCGCGTGAAACACCAGGTGGTTGAAACCGAGCTCGAGGTACGGCCGGAGCTGCTCGACATGCTCGTCGGGGTCGCTGGACACGAGCCACCGTTGATGGGCCACATCCTCAACCGACTTGGCGAGGCGCTCCATCTCACGTGGATCGTCGATGCCCGCCTTCGCGTCGGCAGGCAGGGCAAGGGCGGCCCAGATCTTGGTGTCTTCCAAAGCCCGCTTGCGATCGGTGTCGTACGAGACCTTGACCTCGATCATCTTGTCGAGCTCAGTTGCGTCTCGCCCTGATTCCTTCGCGCCATCGCTGAACGACGGAAGCAACTGCTCGGAGTAGAGCTCCATTCCTTTGCCCGATGTGCAGATGAGGCCGTCACCGGACCGGCCCGCGTACTTCGCGACCTGGGGACCTCCGGCTCCGATGTAGATCGGAATGGGCTTCTCAGGGCGGTCGTAGATCGTCGCGTTGCGCGTGTGGTAGTAATCGCCGTCGAACGTCACAGACTGGTCGGTCCACAGCATGCGGATCAGCCGCACCGCCTCGCGCAGCCTGGCGAAACGCTCCTTGTTGTCGGGCCACTGGATGCCGAGGGCGCCTTCGTTGAGGTGCTCGCCCGTGCCGACACCGAGGATCATGCGCTCGGGATGGAGCGAACCCAGCGTGCCAAAGGCCTGCGCGACGATGGCCGGGTGATAACGAAAGGTCGGCGTGACCACGGACGTGCCGAGCGCGACCTTGCTGGTGCGCTCGCCTACTGCTGCCAGCCAGGCGAAGGCAAACGGCGCGTGCCCGTCGGAGTGACGCCAGGGTTGAAAATGGTCGCTCACGAACACCGAGTCAAACCCGTTCGCCTCGGCGGCCACGGCGAAGTCGAGGAGCTCGCGCGGACCGAACTGTTCGGCCGAGGCCTTATATCCGAGTCGCAGCTTGGGCAATCAGCTTCGCCTGCCGTAGCGCTTCCAGCTGAAGGCGACGCCGCCGATCGCGGCGGCCACGATCACCACCACCAGCGCGATCAGGCTGTGGCTGTTGAAGCTCGCGATACCAGCCGCGGTGAGCAGCACGAACGCGCCCACGGCGACCAGCATCATCACCACGAGCACGATCGCTCGATGGATCTTCATGGTCTCGCGTAGCTTACCGGCCGTGGGACAAGGGCCGGTTTTGCGTCTGGGCACAGTGACATCGACACAAGACGTCGCGCGGGATCTTGCGATCGGGACCATAGTTGTCGCAGATCACCAGACCGCCGGTCGCGGCCGCTCCGAGCGACGATGGGAGTCGCCATTCGGCACCGCGCTGCTCGTCTCGTTCGTCCTGCGGCCGAATCCGCTGCTCAGCCTGGCGGCTGGTGTCGCCGCCGCGGAGGCTTGCGGGTCTGAAGTGCGGCTGAAGTGGCCCAACGACATGCTGCTTGACGGCCGCAAGGTGGGAGGCATTCTGGTCGAGACGACGCCTCGAAAAGCGATCTGCGGCGTCGGCATCAACCTGACCTGGGCGCCCGCCGGCGCCGCAGAGCTCGACCAGCCTCGCGACGTCCTGTTCGAGCGCTTGAGCGAACGAATCGGGGTGCGGATCGCGTCGTCGGCGGACCAGGTGCTCGCCCGCTGGCGTCAGCTTTCGGCCACGCTCGGACGGAAGGTGCGAGTCGAGGTTTCAGGCCAGATCACAGAGGGCATCGCCGACGACATCGGGTCGGGCGGAGAGCTCATCGTCGACGGCGTGCCGTTCGTTGCGGGCAGCGTCATCCATTTATGAGCGATGCGATCTCCGGCAGGACTTCTCCTGACCGGCCCAGGATGACGACCTCCGCGAAGCTGTCGAAAGGAGTCGGTTCGGCGTTGACGACAATCATCCGCGCGCCCGATCGCACCGCGACCAGCGGAACCTCCGCCGCCGGGTAAACAACCAGCGACGAACCGACCACGAGCATCACGTCGGCCTGGCGGGCAAGCTCGTACGCCTCGTTGATAGCAGCCACGGGCATCGGTTCGCCGAAAAGGACCACCGTCGGTTTCAGGAAGATGCTTCCGCAGATCGGGCAGCGGGGCGGCATCTCAACTTCGAGTCGCGCCTGCACCTTCGCCCTCGCCTCGCGAGTCCCGCATTCGAGGCACTGCACCGTGCGCCCCGAACCGTGCAGCTCGATGACGCGCCTGCTGCCCGAATCCTGGTGCAGCCCGTCGGTGTTTTGGGTCACGACCGCCACCAGATGGCCCGCGGCCTCCATCCTGGCAAGCGCGAGGTGACCGGGGTTGGGCCGAGCGGCCAGCGCCACCGAGCCGCGCTCCTTCGACACCCTCCAGTACGAGGTGGGATCCGCCATGAAGCTGTCGATCGAGGAGACCTTCACGGGGTCGTACTTCGTCCACAGGCCGCCCTCGCCGCGAAACGTCGGAATCCCGCTCTCCGCCGAGACGCCCGCGCCGGTGAGCGCCACACCATGACGTGCGGTCGCAAGCATCTCCGCCGCCCGTTCGACTGTCATGCGAAGACGGACTGCGTCGCGTAGAGCTGCTTGTTGGCTTCGTAAGCGTGCGACGCCGCGTCGGTAGGCACAGGCACCCAGGGCGATCCCTTCTGTTCCCGGATTGCGGTCACCTTGAAAACGCGGAAGGTCTCCGCCGATTTGCCCTTGAGCTGCATGCCGGGCAGCTCGTCCACCGCGATGTAGTCGGCGCATGCCTGATAGGTCGCGTACCCGATCAAGACATCGAACGCGCGGGCCGCGCCGCAGAAGCGCGCCGCGGTGTTCACGGTGTCGCCCAGCGCCGTGTACTGCAGGCGATCCTGGCTGCCGATGTTGCCGACGACGGCGGGACCGCTGTTGATGCCCACGCCCCACGCGATCGGAGGCAGTCCGCGCGCGGCGAGCTTCGCTTCCACCGCTGGTGCGTTGCGGATGAGCTCGTACGCGCAGCGAATCGCGAGCAGCGGGTGGTCGGCCTGCGCCAGTGGCACATTCCAGAGCGCCATGACCTCGTCGCCGACATACTTGTCGATCAGCCCGTCCCATTTCAGGATGAGCTTGCTCATCTCGTCAAGGTAATCCTGGATCACGGCCAGCACGTCGTCGGCGCGCATCGATTCCGACATGGACGTGAAGCCGCGGATGTCCATGAACATGACCGTGAGATCGCGCCGTTCACCTCTTGAAATGAGCTCGTCCACCGAGCGCGTCGCCGCTAGCTGCCGCGCGACGCGTGGATCGATGTACTGGCCGAAGATGCGCTCGACCTTACGACGCTCCCGTTCTTCGAGCACGTAACGGGCGCCGAGCGAGAAGGTCGCCGCGACGACAATCGCAATGGGCGCGTAAAGCGGGTCGGCGAGGTAGCCCTGCCGGCCGAGGAGATAGATGCCTCCGTAGTAGGCGCCGAGCACCACCCCGGTCAGAAGCATGGCCGCGCGAAAGGACAGCAGATACACGATCAAGCCGACGATCGCCGCCAGCAGCAAGACCGCAAGCCGCATCGAGATCGGCGGCTGAACGTGAACGTATCGGTCGTTGAGGATCGTGCTCATCGCGTCGGCCTGCGGGTAGACGTCGCCCGCGTCGATCAGCTTGGTGCCCACGACCACGATGTGATCGGTGATCAGATCAGGGCGTGCGCAGCTCTCGTTGTAGGCGTCGACGTACGCGCAGCTCGTGCCTGACCCGCGTGTGAAGTTGATCAGCATCTGATTGCCGACCAGCGGGATTCGATGCTTACCGAAGCTCGCTTCGGACCCGCGGACCTGCAGCGGACTGTCTATCCCGCCGGCTATGCGCAGCGCGAGCAGGAAGGCCGGCTCGTCGCTCTCGTTTTGCGGGCAGGTCGATTTGGGGTCCGGCCGCAGCACGACCCCGCGAATCGCATTGGCATGGTCTGGATATCCCAAGCCCCGCTCACCGACCCCCGCAGCCACGGTTGAAAACTCACCTTTTGGTGCATCGTCCAGGGTGCACGCGAGAACGACGTTTCCCGCGTTCGTGATCGACTTCGTCAACAGCGCGTCGGTGTCCTCGCCGGTCTCGACGTCGTGGAACGTCAGGTGGTCGAGGACGATGTCGAACAGGATCACCTTTGGGTGCAGGCGCGCGAGGTAGTCGATCACCTTGGCGTGATATGCGTTGTTGAACGGATAAGCCCCAATGTCCTTCTGGCTCCTGGAATCGATCTCGACGAAGGAGATCTGCGAATCAGGTGCCGGCGCGGGAAAGAACTGATCCTGACCGACGTCGAATGTTCCGTTCGTGAGACCGGTTTGAGCAAGAGTGAGCACAAGCAGACCGGCAAGCGCGCCCACGAGCGCGAACCGCCAGGCGAGGCGCCAGTCGCCGACCCGCTCGCGGACCATGTCGCCGGTATGGTAGGGGCGGTGGCCCGGGCCGTCCCCGAATCGCGTCGCATGGTCTTCCTGTACGTGGCGGCCGGAGCGGTTTTCGCCACGATCGCGGCCCGCGGAGTCACCGTACCGCTGTACGCCCACGACCTTGGCGCAAGTCGATTCCAGGTCGGCGCTCTCTTCTCGGTCGCGACCATAGCCGCGGCGCTGCTCTCGCTTCCGTCAGGCCTGCTGGTCGATCGCTTCGGCGCCCGCACCCTGCTGGGCCTGTCGCTCGCGGCCACCGCCGCCTCGCAGCTCGCCACCGCCTTCACGGACAGCGTCGCTCCCCTGTTCCTGTGGCAGATCGTGGGCGGGCTCGCCGCGGGTGCTCAGCAATCGGCCCTGTTCAGCGCCGTCACGGAATCGGTGTCCAGGGGGCGGCTCGGCCGCGCGATGGGCTGGCTGACGCTATCGATGCAGGTCGGCTTCACGCTTGGGCCGGCCATCGCCGGTCTCGCTCTCAAGTGGATCGACCTGAGGACTGACATCGCCGTGACGACGGCGCTTCTGATCTTCACCATCCCCGGCGCCCTGGCGGCGAGCCAGACGCGCCAGCACACGGGCCAGGGGCTCGCGTTGCGCGAACCGCTTCGGGCGTTGGCAAGGCAGGCGGCTTTTGTGCCCGTCACGATCGGGCTCATCAGCATGACCCTCGTCTGGGGAACGTTCGGCGCCTTCGTCCCGATCTTTGCCAGAGAGAGCCTCGGGCTTCCCAGCTTCCAGGTTGGCCTGCTTCTCGGGTTGCAAGCCATTTTCAACGCAGGCTCGCGACCGGTGGCCGGGCGAATCGTCGACCGCGCCCGGCGCCGCTGGCCGATCGTGCTGACAGGAGTGGTGGTGTGGTCCGCCGCGACGATCGTGCTCGGTCACCTCAGCGGTTTCTTGCTGCCGGCGATCGTGATCGCTATCGGCACGCCCTTCATGGCGGCAGCGTTCGTCGCTATCGGAGTCGTGTTCGGGGATCTATCAGGCGCGTCCACGCGCGGGGTGACGATGGGCATGTACGGCACCGTCCTGTTCCTGGGGCTTTCGGCCGGGCCACTGATCTTCGGCCCGATCGTCCAGGGTTACGGCTACGCGGCGGGGTTCACCCTTTGCGCCGCTGTCGCCGTGGCGCTGGCCCTGGTGATGGCGGCGATGCAGGTCGAGCCCCTGCGGCGGCGGTCAGAGGTTCCGGTCCCACCACCAGCTCCGGGGACCTGAGATAAGCGGCCAGCACAGCCTGGTGACTTGGAAAGGCGATCGGCGGTAGCCCGTCAAGTGGAAAGACGCGCACCTCGAGCATCTCCGGACCGGCGGTGATCGCGGCACCTTCGCTCAAGCGGCCGCGGTATGCGATCCCAACCATGCTCGACGTGGTGGTCTTGGCGACGTGATAGACGCCGATCAGTCCGGTGAGATCGACGCGCGCGTTGATCTCCTCCATGCACTCGCGCACCGCGGCCCCAGCGGGATCCTCGTCATGGTTGACGAACCCCCCGGGCAGGCACCATAGGCCGTAACCCGGTTCGATGCTGCGCCGGCCGAGCACGATTCCGCCTCCTGCCTCGACGACCACCGCCGTGGCGACCTTCGGGTCACGCCACAGTACGTAGTCATCGTTGGGACAAGCTTCGAGCTCGCGGCCTTCGATGGTTCGCGGCGCGAGCGGCGCGCCGCAGTTCACGCAGAAGTGGCTCACCCAGCCTGAGATTAGACGGGTTCGGCCTCCGGCTTGGCGGAGTGCGGTTTGGGCGCGGGCGCCTTCATGTCGGCGACACGGACCTGGTTCCGGCCGCCCTGCTTGGCGGCGTAGAGCGCCTGGTCGGCGCGGTCGATGAGCTGTGTGAAGAGCGCAGGTTCGTCAGTCGCGGCCACGCCGACGCTGATCGTCAGCTTCAGGCCGCCGGGGAAGGTGGCCGCGGCGACTTTCGCGCGAATGCGCTCGGCGAGCGTGCGCGCACCCGGCTCGGTCGTCTCGTGAAGGATCAGGGCAAATTCCTCGCCACCGTAGCGGGCGCAAACATCTGACTCACGCGCACCGGTGACCAGGATCTGGGCCAGCTCCGCGAGCACCGCGTCGCCGTTCAGGTGTCCGTATGTGTCGTTGACCTGCTTGAAATGGTCGAGGTCGATCATCAGGAAGGCGATCGCGTTGTGGTGACGCCGGGCGCGCTGCATCTCCTGCAGGAACCGCTGGGCCAGGTGGCGGCGGTTGGGCAGCTTGGTGAGCTCATCTGTGAGCGCGTTCTCCTCCTGGGCCTGGAACAGCTGGGCGTGGCGAATCGCGATTGCGGCTTGCGAAGCGACTCCGTTCAAAAGGTCCGCCTGGTCGTCGCTGAGCTCGCGCCAGGCGTTGAGGTAGAGCTCCATGGCACCCATCAGTTGCCCAGAGCGCTGGATGGGGACGACCAGCGCGTGCTGCGGATGACCCCCCGCCTCCAGGCCTGGGGCCGTGTGCTCGTCGAGGTTGACGACCAGCGGCCGCATCACCGACAGGACGGTTTGCAGCGGTTCCTCGTCGATCTTCCGCACGCCGCCCCGGGCCCGGTTGGTGAGGTTGTAAGACGCCTCGCGGTACATCTCGGCCTTGCCGGATCTGACCAGGTACATCGCGCCGGCGACCGCGCCCATGATCCGGCCGGCGTGGGTCAGGGCGACGTTGAGCACCTCTTCGAGGGCAAGCGACGAGTTGACGGCGGAGGCTATCGCCAGGAGCAGGGCCGCCCGGTCGCGGGCGCCGCTCTCGTCGGCCAGCGTGGCCTCGAGCTCGCGCGTCGTCCCGCGCAGGCGCATCAAGGAGACGGTCAGCAGGATGAAGGCGAGAACCAGCAAGACCGAAACGACGAGCAGTACGCCGGCGAGCTCCACCGAGGGGCCTCCTGGTTCTGAAGTTGCCATAGGTTAACGCCGGTACCCTGGAGTTGGTTCCCTAACGGGGCGGTGCAGGCGACCGCGCCTGAATTTGAAGTCGGCCCGCGGGCTATACTCGGCCCGATCTGGAGCCGCTTTCTTACGATGAGCTTCCCCTCGGCGGCGAATGGACGACGCGCCGCCGGACCATCTCCGAAGCCGAGATAACGCTGTTTGCGGGCGTGGCCGGTGACCTGTCGCCACTGACGATCGAGTCGTCGGGTGACGGCCGCCGGGAGGCGCCCCCCGCGCTTGTCGTCGCCATGGCCGTCGGCTTGGGCTCGGTCGACATGCCGGTCCCGGCCGTGGCCGAATGGGAGTGGTTGAACTGGAAGTTCCCGCGCGCGGTGCACGCGGGCGACACGATCTACACCCACTGGATGCTGACCCAGAAGCGGCCGCCGGTTGGCGGTGCGCCCTCCTCGATCGTGGTGTGGAGGGTCGACGTCCACACCAGCGACGGGACGCTCTGCGCCGAGGGCGAGATCGGCGCCAAGGTGAGGCGGGCCGCGGCTCGCGCCCGCGAGCGTGCGCCGGAGGTTGCGCCCACGCCGGCGGCCGGGCCGAGACGCCGGCGTCGGAGGTCCCGTCCCACCAACGGGGTGCTGCCGGAGCCGCCGGCGGTGGCCGCACCTCCAGCCGGCGAGGCCAAGCCGGAGCGCGCGGCCGGGCCCTCGCGGCGAAGACGGCGGCGCCGGTCGTCAGGGTCGGGGGCGCGAGAGGAGGAGCACGAGCCGAGAGCCGCTCACACCCCCGAAACCGATGCCCCTCCTGAGGCGGCGTCGGGCACATCCGAGCCCGCCACGCCTTCGCGCACCGCCGGCAGGAGAGGGATCGGCGGCGTCCTGCGCCGCCTGCGAGGCACCTAGGCCGGGGGCTCCAGCGCCTCCAGGTACTCGATGACCCTTCGCGTGAGCTGGGTCGGGGTGGAGGCGCCGCTGGTGACGCCGACCTTCTTCGCCCCGTTGAACCACGCCAGGTCGAGTTCTTTGAGGTCGTCGACCAGGTAGGCCGGTTTGTGGCCCAGCTTCTTGACCACCTCGACCAGACGCAGCGAGTTGGACGAGCGGGTGCTGCCCACCACGATGACGAGGTCGACTTCCTTCGCCGCCTCGACCGCCGCCTCCTGGCGCTCCTGGGTCGCCCGGCAGATCTCGTTGTAGACCTCGGCCTGCGGGTAGCGCGCCTTCACGCGGCCGATCAGGTCTTCGGTGTCCCAGACCGACAGCGTCGTCTGGCACGTGACGGCGATGCGGTCGCCGTCGAGCTCCAGCGCGTCGATGTCGTCGGGTTCCTGGACAAGGTGCACGTTCTCGGGCGCTTCGCCCATCACCCCCTCCGGCTCAGGGTGTCCCTTTCGCCCGATGTACACGACCTCGTAGCCCTTACGCGCGAGGTCCGCAACCAGCTCGTGGGTGCGCACCACGTCGGAGCACGTCGCGTCCACGGGCGTCAGCCCGAGCTCCACCGCGCGCTGCTTGACCTGAGGCGAGACGCCATGCGCGGTGAAGATCACAGTGCCTTCTTTGATGTGTTCGAGTCCTTCCAGCCTGTTCGGTTGGTCGATGAGCGCGACGCCTTGACGCTGCAGGTCGTCCGTGGCGTGGGTGTTGTGGACCAGCATGCCGAGCATATGGACGGGTCCCTGGGTCTCTTCGCGCACACGCTTGGCGATGCGGAACGCGTCCACCACGCCGTGGCAGTAGCCGCGCGGTGTGATCTTGAGAACCTGCATCGCGCTTCGAGTCTACGTGAGATGGTCTGCACCGCCATGGCCGTTGCGACGGTCTGTTTGCCTAGCTGATCCCCGCGAACAGATCGTCTTCAGGGAGCGAAGCGCCCGGCTTGCCCCTGGCCAGCTGGTAGTGCTCGGTGCCGAACGCGAGCTCGTAGACCTGACTCGCCATCGTCGTGAACCAAGAGTTCGGGTCGTTCTGGCTCACGTGGGCGCGGAACGCGTCACGCTTGCGGTCGACATACTCGTGCACGTCGACGTGGGTGGTGACGAGCTCATCGGGCGTCCCCGCGATCCGCATGTTGCCGCCCATCGCGCGCTGGGCGTCCTCCGGCATCTGCTGCACGAAGGACTCCATCATCGTGCGCGGAATCGCGGTGTAGTACAGCTTTCTCACCGGCGATCCGTCACGCTCGACGATATCGAGCGCGGCATTCGTCACGAAGTTAGCCTTGATGTGATCGGGGTGTCCGTAAACGCCGTCCTCCGCATACGTGACGACGACGTCCGGGCGCTCCTCGCGGATGAATACCGCGAGCTTCGCCGCCGCGTCCTCGAGCTTGGCCTGATGGAACGAGCGTGGGTCCTTGTTGTCCGCGGTGTCGACCATTCCAGAGTCTCGATAGCCGAGGAACTCCAGCCTGTCGACTTCGAGGATTTCCGCCGCGGCTTTCAGCTCCTGGGTCCGGATCTCGCCCAGGCGCGGCCGGGACGACGCCTCGTCCATGTTGTAGATCTCGCCCACCTCGCCGCGGGTGGCCGTGATGAGGACGACGCGATGGCCGTGCGCCTTCGCTTTCAACATCACCCCGCCCGTCGAGATTGCCTCGTCGTCCGGATGCGCGTGCACGAGCAGCAGGGTTGCCATCTAATAAAGGAATAGGTCGGCGAGCTGCTGGATTCCACCGTGACCTGGACGGGGGATCGTGCGGTCGGCGGCGGCGATCACCTCCGACGGCGACCCTTCCACTGCGACACCCAGCCCAGCCCAGGCGATCATCGTGGCGTCGTTGCGTCCATCGCCCACCGCGACCACTTCCATCCGCGAGATCCCCAGACGTTCCGAAACGAAGCCGAGCGCAGATGCCTTGTCGCTTTCCACGCTCGTGAACTCGAGGTAGTCGGGCGTCGAAGTCGCGGCGTTGAGCCTTCCGGCCCACCGGCGCCTGACGTCCGGCAGAAGCTCCTCGAGCATCGCAGGCTCGGAGACGATCACAAGCTTGGGCGTGGTCGGACCCATGGCCTGGTCGAGATCGCCGACGACGTAGATCTCCATCCCCGCATGTTCCGCATACCGATGCGCTTCGGGCCGGTCGCGCTCGACGATGAGCCGGTCGTCGCGATAAGCCTGCACATGCAGATCACGCTCCCGCGCAAAGCGGATGACCTCCATCGCGATGTCATGCGGCACCCCGTGGTCAAGCAGAACGCCCCCGTCGAGGGTCCTCACCTCCGCGCCCTGATAGCAGATGATCGGCCCCGCCAGCCCGAGTCGCTTCACCCATGGGAGCGCGCCAGGGAACGGGCGGCCGGTGCAGGCCACCACGGCGACGCCCGCGGCGAGGATGCGGCGGAGGGCTTCGAGGTCGCGCGGGTCGAGCCGTAGCTGCAGGTCGAGAATCGTCCCGTCCAGGTCCAGCGCCAGAAGGCGATAGCGAGTCGTTATCGCTATTTCTTGACCTCTGGGTTCACGAGGTTCGGCGGCCGTCCGCCCCGCACCGCCGTGGCCATGTTGCGTGCGGCCATCGCCGACATCTCCGATCGAGTCCGCACGGTGGCGCTCGCGATGTGTGGCGCGAGGACGACGTTGGGCATTGAGATCAGGCCCGGGTGGACCGCCGGTTCGCGCTCGTATACGTCGAGCCCTGCGCCCGCAAGCTTCTTTGCGGTCAGCGCCCCGACCAGCGCGGCCTCGTCCACCACTGGTCCCCGCGAGGTGTTGACGAGGATCGCGTTCCGCTTCATCGCGTTGAACTGAGCGGTGCTGAAGAGGTGGTGGGTCTCGTTGGTCAGCGGCACATGGACGGAGATGAAGTCGGACTCCGCGATGAGACGGTTGAGGTCGACGCGCGTCGCGCCGAGCTGTTCCTCGGCCTCCCGGGGCAAAGGCTGCGGGTCGTAGTAGAGGATGCGCATGTTGAAGCCTTTGGCCCGGTGCGCCACGCCCCGACCGATGCGTCCGACGCCGACGACGCCAAGCGTCGCGCCAAAAATGTCCTGGCCGAGCATCATATCGATCGCCCAGCCGCGGAAACGCCCCGAACGGGTGAAGCTGTCGGCCTCGACGATGCGTCGAGCAGTGGACATGAGCAGGGTGAAGGCAAAGTCGGCGGTCGCGTCGTCGAGCACGCCCGGCGTGTTGGTGATCATGACCTTGTGCGCCGTGGCCGCCGCGACGTCGATGTTGTCAAAGCCAACCGCCACATTGCTGACGCACCTCAGCCCGGGCGTCGAAAGCACCGCTTCGCGAATCGGGTCCATCAGCTGGCTGACGATGCCCACACATCCCTCGGCCGCCTGGCGGATGTTGGCCTCGTCGAGCGTTCGGTCGGGCGGATAGGGCAGGACCTCAGCCGCCTCGGCCAGGATCGCCGGACCTGGGTCGAGAATCGGATGCATCAGCAGAACTCGCGGCCGAGCGCCTGTGCTCATGGGTTCAGTCCAAGCTCCTGTGCAATCGGCTTCAGGGCATCGCGGACGAACTCCACGTGCTCGTCGAAGGGTATACCGAGGGCCTCGGCGCCCGCCACGAGCTCCTCTCGATGCACGCCCCGCGCAAAGGCCTTGTCTTTCATCTTCTTGCGCACGGTGCTCGCCTCGACCGAGCTCAGCGATCTGTCGGGCTTGACAAGCGCGCACGCGATGATGAATCCGCACATCTCGTCCACCGCGTTGAGCGCCTTGCGTGCATTCGTGTTCCGAGGAACGTCGAGGTAGTCGGCGTGCGAGGCGATATCGTCCAGGATGTCCTCGGGCCAACCCTTGTCGCGCAGCATCTGGATGCCGCGCATGGGATGCAGCTCAGCGGTCGGCCCCGACTCGTAGTCCCAGTCGTGGATGAGGCCGAGCACAGCCCAGCGCTCTTCGTCCTCGCCGAAACGGCGGGCGTAGGCGCGCATGGCGGCCTCGACGCTGCGCATGTGGCGGCGCAGCTGTTCCGACTTGGTCATAGAGGTGACGAGCTCCCATGCTTCGTCGCGTGTCGGTGCGGTCAAATGAGAATCTCCTTCAAGGCGGCCAGCAGCTTGTCGTGTTGGTCGCGTGTGCCAATCGTGGTCCGAATCCAACCCGCGATCGGCTCACGATCGTAATGGCGGACCAGGATCTTGCGCTCACGCAGCGCCGCAACTACGCCGGCCGCCGGCTTGGGCGGTTTGGCAAAGACGAAGTTAGTCGCCGAGGGAACGACGTCGAACCCGAGCCGCCCCAGGTCGCGGGTGAGATCCTCGCGATTCTCCACCACCGCCTCAACAAGCTTTCGGTGGTGGGCCTCGTCTTCAATCGCCGCGACCGCGCCCACGATGGCCAATCGGTCGAGGTTGTAAGAGTCTTTGACCGCGTCGAGCGACTCGATCAGCTCCGGTGCTCCCAAGGCAAAGCCGACGCGCAGTCCGGCCAGAGCATACGACTTGGAGAAGGTGCGGAGGATCAGAAGGTTCTCGTGTGACTTGAGCAGGTCCAGGCAGGACAGTGGAGCGAAGTCCACATAGGCCTCGTCGATCACCACGATGCCAGTCGACGCGGCGACCACTTCCGTCACGGCACCCTTGTCAAACAGCGCTCCGGTCGGCGAGTTCGGATTGACCACGAACTTGAGCGGCGAGGGATCCGGGCCCAGGCTGGGTGGAAGCTCCCAGTGCAGCTCGGTGGGATGGCGGGACGGGCTGACCTCGTGGATTCGGCACAGGGGGTCGAAGAGCGGATACGTCGGGGTGGGATAGGCCACCGTGTCGCCGGCCCCGGCAAACGCCCGGAAGCAAAGCTCGATCATCTCGTCGCCGCCGTTTCCAACCGTGACGTGGGTTGGATCCATGCCAAAATGCCGCGCGATAGCTCGGCGCGCTGGGGCGGCCGTCGGGCTCGGATAGAGCCGGAGCGATTCATCGGTGGCCGCCTTGATCGCCTGCAGGACTTTCGGCGATGGCGGCAGAGGCGACTCGTTGGTGTTGAGCTTGACCCAACCCTCGCCGTCGGGCGGCTGTTCACCCGGGGTGTATGGCTGGAAGCCCTCGAGGGCTTTCCTTACGACGCTTTTCGGCATTCGAGCAAGAACGTTTCCAGGGCAAGTCGCGGGCTCACGTTTTGCTCGAGGTAGCCGAGCGTGTCATACGAGAGCTCGACCAGCCGCGCCCACGTTCCCTGCTCGCGGCCGCGGGTGGCGAGCATGCGACGACGAAGCTCGATCTGCCAGCTCGCGATGGCAAACAAAGCCGGGTCTTCCTCATCCCCTTCGCTGCGCCGCCAGGCCATCTGCTCCGAGTCGAGCTGCGCCGCCAGCTGCAAGGGGACGTCGGCAGGCGCCCCAAAAGTCTCTTCCAGGCGGCGGGTCCATGCGTGGTGCAGCTCGATCACGCCCTCGTCCCTCGCGCGCCGCATCGCCCAACCCGGACGTCCGCCCGAAAGCTCGGACAGCAATTTCGATCGCTTGGCCTCGACGCCGTTCGAGACGAGAAGCTTTTCGATATCGAGTGCCGGAACAGGATGGAAGAAGAGGCGCTGGCAGCGCGAGACCACGGTGGGCAGCACGACGAAGGGATTGAGGCTCGGCGTCGTCAACACGATGACGCGATGAGGGTGCGGCTCCTCGAGGGTTTTGAGCAGTACGCCCTGGTCCTGGTCGCGGACCCGCCCGACATTCGTCACCACCACGACGCGGCGCCCCCCAATCGCCGGCTTGAGGTTCAAGAACGCCTGCAGCGAAAGCTCGTGAAACTCAGGCGGCTTGTCGGGCAGAAGGCGAATCTCGTTGATGGAGAGTGGCTTGATCCGGTCGTCCTCCCAGTAGTCGGGGTGCCGGGTCAGCGGCGCCTCGGGCAGAAGTGCGGACGCCAGCGCACGCGCGGTCATTGCCTTGCCGAGCCCAGACTCGCCAACGAAAAGGTACGCGTGGGCCAGCCGGTCGGTCCTGACCTGCGAGCGCAGCTGGTCGAGGGCCTGCGTGTGGCCGGCTACGGCTTCGAACGGATCGGTCATGGCGCCTGGTTGGTGGCGGCCCGCCGCGCCTTTGTCTCGCGCTCACGCTCGAGGCGCTGGGCTCGGCCCTGGAGCCACACCTCTCGGATGCGCTGCAGAGCGGTGATGTTGGTGACGATCGCCAGCAGGAACACGACGCCGTAAAGCACGTACCCGCCAACCAGCAGTCCGACGACCGTCACGACAACACGTTCTGGCCGCTGGAACAGACCCGTTTTGCAAACAAAACCGAGGCTCTGCGCGCGGGCGCGCACGTAGCTCACCAGGAACGAGCCGGCGAGCGCAGCCAGCGTAGCCAGGACGAGCCACTCTTGAAGCGGGCCGCCGACGGTGACGAAGTAAGCGGCAAGTCCAAGGTAAACGGCTCCCTCCGAATAGCGGTCCAGTGTCGAATCAAGAAAGGCGCCGTACGGATAGCTTGCGTGGGTCGAGCGCGCCAGTGCGCCGTCGAGGATGTCGCACGTGCCGGCGAAGATCAGCACGACCCCGGCCCATCGCAGGTGGCCAAAAGCCACAAGGCCGGCGGCGAGGAAGGTAAGTCCGAGGCCAACCACCGTGACCTGGTTGGGAGTGATGGGGCTGCGACCGAGCGCAGACACCAGCGCCTCCGCCTGGCGCCGGACCCAGGCCTCAAACCGCGTGGTGAACACCCGTCACCTCCAGTGTTGCCGCCGGTCGTGCGGCGAGTGCCTTACGCGCCTCCTGGTAGACCTCGATGACCTCAGATGCCACAAGCTCCCACGAGTAGCGTCTGGCCTTCTGAATCGCATAGTCGGAAAGCCTTCGCCGCAGCTCGGCGTCGCGCGCGAGGATGACCAGCGACGCAGCCAGCTCGCGCCAGTTTTTCGGCTGCACCGTGACGCTGTCGCGGCCGGACTCGAGCACGGACATGTAGCCCGGCACCTCGGTTGCGACAACCGGGAGACCGGACGCCAGCGCTTCAAGCAGCACGATGCCAAAGCTTTCGGCTCCCGTGGCGGGAGCGCAGAAGATGTCGGCGCTGTTGTAGTAGCGCGGCTTCACGCTGTCGGGCACGTAACCCGCCACGACGACGTTCGGGAGTCGATGCCTGGCCACGTACGACTCGACCCTGCCCCGGAGCGGCCCATCGCCGACGATGATCAGGCGCGTTTGCGGAATCCGCATGCTCATCGCGCGATAAGCCCTCAAAAGGTCGCCCAGGCCCTTGCGCTTCTCGAGCCTGCCGACGAAGAGCACGTTCAGGGATTCGTCGCGCAGATGGCGGATCGGCGCGAGACCCGGCCGGTAGACGCTGACGTCTACGCCGTTGGGAATCACACGCATCGGGAAGGCAGGGAAGTAGCGCTGCACAAATGCGCGCGCCGGCTCGCTTACAGCGATCGCCCGGTGCAGGTGCTCGAGGTAAGGCTGGAGCAGAGGCCGGCCGTAGAAATAGCCGACATTGGATCGCGCGAACGCATGAAAAGTCCCGACGTTGGCAGTGTTCGACATCCGGAGCATCGTGATCGGAAGCGCCGGCATCAGCGGCTCATGGAAATGAAGGACATCGAAGCCTTCGTCCGCGACGATCGCCGCCACCTGGTTGGCGAGGTGAAAGCTCAGCGTGATGCGCGCGACCGAATCGTTGACCGGAATCGCGATCGGCGTCCCGATCCGGTAGAAGCGCGCGCTGTCGAAGTCGACGTCCGCGCGGCTGGAAGGCGCGAAGATGCGGGTTTCGTGGCCGAGCTGCTGGAGCTGGACGGCGAGGTGGCGGACGTGGTCATTCACTCCGCCAGGCGAGGCGAAATCGTACGGCGAAACAAGCCCGACCTTCATTGCGCGGTCATTCCGTGTCCGCCCAGATCCGGTGCGGGACATGCCACTGCTCCGGGTGCTGCTGGACAAAGCGCTCGATGTGCCGGAGCAGCTCCTGGGTTGTGCGAACCTGGTCGGCGCGTGCGTCGCCGGTCGACCTGGCGTAGACGAGCGGTGCTCCTTCGGCCACGTACGTATCGTCTGGCAATCGGTAAACGCATACGGGGAAGAGCGGCGTGCCGAGCCGCAGCGCGATCGCCGCCGGGCCCAAGGGGATCGGCGCCGGCTTGCCGAAGAAGGGCATCATCTGGCCCGTTCCCGTGATATCGCGGTCGATCGCCGTGATCACCATCTCCTGCTCGCGCAGAGCCTGCAGCACCTTGCGAATGCCTCCATGGTCGAGCGTGAGGACGCTGATCCCGAGCCTCGCCCGCGTGTCGCGGTACCACTCGAACAGCGCTCGAGGCTCGAGCTCTTCGGCGAAGAAGCTCACGGGCGACAGCGTCGCGGCCCAGATCGCGGACACAACCTCGTACGAGCCCATGTGGCAGGAGACGACCAGCACGCCCTTGCCGACGGCGCGTGCCTCCTCGAGATAGTCCAGGCCTTTCACCCTCAGCCTGGGCTGCAACGACTCGACCCTCGCCCGCGGAAGCTGCATCAGGTCCGCGTAAGCCTTGGCGTGATTCTGAAAGTTCAGCCAGGACAGTCGGCGCAGCGCGGCCGTGTCGTTCTCCAACTCCGGGCAGGCGATCTTGAGGTTTCTCTCGAGACGCGGACGCGCGAGCGGGGAAAACAACCAGGCCACGCGCGCCGCCAGCACGGCCAGCGCGTATGCCCACGACCGGGGCAAGCGTTCGACCAGCGACTGCACGGCTTTGAACCCTCGCCATGTCCATTCGCCCATTCCTCAGCGGCCGAACATCGGCCGAAACGCGTACCACTGGTCGGGACGCTCCTTTATGAAATCCTCGAATCGGTTGATCACAGCCTGCATGAGGCTTTCCTTTGTGTCGCCTTCTCGCACGGCAAGCGGAGGGTCGAGATGCACGTGGTATCGGCCAGGGGCCGACGCGTACTGGCAGGCCGGCACCAGCGAAGCGCCTGTCTTGAGGGCAAAGGCCGCGGGTCCGCCCGGGACGGTGGCGCGCCGCCCGAAAAAGCTCACCGTGAGCCCCGGCCCCTGTTCCAGGTCGCAAAGGAGGGCGACACCTCCGTTCGCCTGCAGGGCTTCGGTGATGCCCCTCACCGCCGAGCGCCCCAGCATGATCACGTTCAAGCCGAAACGCTGACGGGTCGCCACCACCGCCTCGTTGAGAGACCCAGGGAAGCGCTCGGCTACCGCTGAGATTCGGTAGCCCAAGGCGCCCGCGTATGAGCCCGCCATATCCCATGAGCCCATGTGCGGCGTGGCCATGATCACGCCCTTGCCACGTGCCAACCCCGCGTCGAGATGCTCGAGCCCATCGACCGACATCCGCGCCATCAGCTCCTGCGGCGTGAGACTCCCCAGGAGCAGGAAGTCCATGAGCACGCGGCCATAGTTCTGGAAAGCACTCCTGGCCACGCGCGCGACCTCCGGGTCCGACCGCTCGCGACCTAGCGCGGCGGCGTAGTTGTCGAGCGCAGCGTTCCGCTGGGCGCGGCTGAGCCAGAACCATGCCGTGCCGCCCGGCGCGGCCGCGGCATGTCGCAGCCCAGCCGGAAACGCGCGCAGCACCCGCGCGCTCGCTTGGTAGCTAGCGCTTAGCAGCTGCGGCCGGCTTCGTGCGGGCGACGCGGCGGTCGCGCCCATTGACTCCCGCCTTATCACCTTCGATGAACTCCTCCACCAACTGCCTGGCCTCGTTGTCGCTGTACTGGACGGGCGGCGACTTCATGAAGTACGAGCTCGGACCTTCGAGCGCGCCACCGATGCCCCTGTCGATCGCCAGCTTGGCGCACCGCACCGCGTCGATGACGATGCCCGCCGAGTTGGGCGAATCCACGACCTCGAGCTTGAGCTCGACATTGAGAGGTACGTCGCCGAACGAGCGGCCCTCGAGCCGGATGTACGCCCACTTGCGATCGTTCAGCCAGGGCACATAGTCGGACGGGCCGATGTGGACATTGTCCTTACCGATGTCATAGTCGAGCTGCGACGTGACCGACCGCGTCTTGGAGATCTTCTTCGACATCAGCCGCTCCCGCTCGAGCATGTTCAGGAAGTCTGTGTTCCCGCCGAAGTTCAGCTGGTAGGTCCGTTCGAGCTTCACGCCGCGGTCACGGAAGAGGCGG
>Ga0209378_1001226_pt1 | contig 18387 bp, 18 predicted proteins | sample GraSoiAngelo_156_FD_186170 | JGI IMG/M metagenome (GOLD analysis project Ga0209378, IMG submission 186170) | Grasslands soil microbial communities from the Angelo Coastal Reserve, California, USA - 14_1009_13_40cm (SPAdes) (version 2) | ecosystem: Environmental > Terrestrial > Soil > Grasslands ...
CACGCTCCGCCAATCACTGCAGCAATCGCGCAACATCTCGTCGGTCCATCTGTTCAAGGACGTCGGCATCCAGAAGGTCTTCACCACGGCGAGGAACCTTGGCATCAGCACGCCCCTCGATCCGAGCCTGCCGACGACGCTCGGTGCGAGTGAGCTGCGGATGATCGACCATCTCTCCGCCTACAGCGCCTTCGCCAACGGCGGCCATCGGGTTCGCGCCCTGGATGTGCTCGAAGTCCGCGACGCGGCCGGGACGGTGCTGGAGGCTAACGGGCCGCAGCCCGATGCCGGCGAGCGCGTGCTGCCGGCCTCCGCCACATATCTGCTGACGGACATCCTAAAGGGCGCAGTCCGCCCGACGATGGGCTTGCCGGTGGCCGCCAAGTCGGGCACGACGACCGACTTCAAGGATGCCTGGTATATCGGCTACACCTCGGATCTGGCGGTGGCGTCCTGGATGGGCCGCACCGTAACCAAGCCGGCGCCTCACAACGAGTCGATGACGGGGCCGGCCGGCGGATTGTGGGGCGAGATCGGGCCGGCATCCTCCTGGCGGCAGTTCGTCAAGGCCTATTACGGCAGCAAGAAGCCGGCCGACTGGGCCCGCCCGACCGACGTCTTCCCGATGACGCTCTGCAAGCTCACCGGCCAGCCCGCGCCGGCGGATCTCTCGCCCGAGCTGGCGATCACCGACCTGGTCGTCACCCCGGATCCGGCCGCTCCGCTGGCTGGCTGCGGCTCGGCGCTGGGCAGCAACCCGAACGGGGGCGCGTCGGGGGACGGCTCCGGACTACCCGGGTTGTTGCCGTCGCTTCCGCCGCTCCCCGGCATCTCGCCGCCGATCGTGCCATGAATTAGCGCGTCCGCAGGGTCCTTGACGGTTCAGGCGAAAGCGCCTTTACTCAGATGGTGGTCCGCCGCCCGACCGAGGGGCCAGGTCACAAAGACGAGCCTGACCTTCCCCCCAATCTCTTCGTCATCGGCCTCCTTCACGATCTCAAGGAGGGCGGCTACAGCCGACGCGCCTGGGCGGCGTTCTGGCGGGCCTCCTGGATCCGCTCGGTGCAGATTTTTCAACTGAACGACGAGTTGCGCGCGTCCTGGCTCCGCTTCAGCATCCTCGGCGTGATTGGGATCGTGCTGGCTGCCGTTGGGGTGCTTCGCGCCTACGGGATGACCGAGTCGATCGTCTTTCTCCTGACGAGCTTGCTCTGGTGGGGGGTGCTGATGTTCGATCTCGCCCTCCACCTCGGACTGATGGTCAACCTGGAGTCCGGGGAACTGCAGCCGTCGCTGGGCTGGCCCAACCGGCTGACAGAGGTGCGTGGCTTCGCCGCCGTCTGGGTGGTGTGGGGAGCGCACTGGGCGAGCCAGGGGTCGTATCTGCCGCTCGTCGGGGTCTTCGGCCTGGCGGCCTTCACCGACCTGGTGGACGGCTGGCTGGCCCGGCGTCGTCACGCCTCGACCCGCTGGGGCCGCCTCTACGACCCGTTCATGGACGGCATCTTCTTCAGCGTGGCAGCGATCTCACTGGCCGTGATCGGCATCCTGCCCCAATGGCTGGCGGCGCTGGTGACGCTGCGTTATGCCTTCCCCATCGTGGGCGGAATCGCGTTCCAGCTGGTCCGCCGGCGCACCCTGAAGGTTCGGCATACCCCCTGGGGTCGGGCGTCCTCGGCGTCGATTGCGCTGACTGTTTTCGCCGCGGCCGCCGCGACATTCTTCCAGGTCCCATTTACCACGATCGGGCCGATCCTGTACGTCATCGTCGGGATCACGGCCCTGGGGGCTTTCGTGACGATCCTGCTCAAGGGCATCGAGCAGGTCTAGCCTGCCGCGGGCCCGGGGTTTCAACAACTAGCTCCGTGAGCGGCGGCGCTTGAGCCAGTACGTCCAGTACAGGAAGTAGAGGCTCGCCACGGAGACGACGATCCCAAAGACTCAGATCATGCCTGAGAGGAAGGATGCTGTGGGGTTGACGCCGCTCCTGAAGGGATTCGGGTCGAAGACGTACCAGAGTCGTACCGAGACAATGATGAAGACCAGCAACCACCACGAATCGCGGCGCGGCGAGAAGAAGGCCCCGCTCGCGGCTTTCTGCGGTGGCCCCACGACAAGGGATTCGGGATCGGGCACGGGCCGGTCGCCCATCGCAACTCGGATCTCTGCCGGGATGTGTCGTTCCAAAGTCTCCGAGATTTGGCTGCCGTCCTTCCAGTCCGCCGGGTTGATGTGAAGGCGCCACCCGTCCGCGCCGATCAGGCTCCAACTTTCGTCGTTCCAGATATTTGCCAGCGCGCAGTCACGAAAGTGGACGGTCACAGACTTGCCGGGTCCGAGCGTTCGCGTGATCCCCGCATCCCCCAGAACCAGGCGATTGAGCTTTGCCCTCATGTCGTTGCCTGGCAGACGCAACCGGTACTCACGGCCGCTGACCTGATCGGTCGACCAGTTCGGCAGCGGTGTGAACCGAGGGTCAAGCATCGAGACGCTGTCCGGGACGATGGAAAGAGCGGTCTCCACGCTCTCTTGAAGCACGCGGCCGACGCTTTTGCCGTCCATCGCCTCGATTTCGGAAAGGCGCCTGTCAAAGCCTGGGAACGGCCTGCCGAGTAGATCGTCAGTCGCCGCAAGATCGAGCTGGTGGACAGCAAAGTTCGGATCGCCCAGGTTTTTGCGAAGTGTGTCGTTTTCGGTCTTCAGCTCCTCGGGGGTCGCGCCCTCATCGGCCAACTGGTCGATGACCTCGAGCAGGTCCGACCGAACAGCGCCAAGCTTTTCGACCAGCCCATCCGCCCAGAGAAAGAGGTGGTGGAGATCGAGATCGAGTCGTTTGAGTTCTGCCGTGACTTCGTAGGACAGACCCTCAACAAACCGCAGCCGATTCATGGCTCGCCTTCCAAGTACGCCGGCGAGGACCCCCGCCTCGACCGAGTCATGACAGATCATGGAGATCCCAACTCCAGGCACGCGATGGTGGGCCCAGGCGGGCATCTGGTAGGGCAGCGGCTCAGCCGGTGGCACGGGCATACGGGAGCCGGATTGGAGCTCGAGCTCCAAACGTTCGGGCAATGAACCAGTCATGAAGAGCACCGCATTGTCCGCCGTAAACCAGCGGCGAGACCACTCTTGCAACTGGTCCGCGGTCACGGAGACAAGACCGAACTCCTGTGCCGCCACAAGCCCCCACCCACGCGTCCCAAAGCGATCGGCGAGGGCCACTGCCGACGGGCTCACCTGGCGGGTGGCTGCTTCGGTCCGCAGGATCCCCGCCTGATGCTGAAGCCGGTCAACCGGAAGGCTGGCAAGGGTTGCAACGATGTGCCGGAAGAAGGTAGGGACTTCGATGTCGGTGCCTTCCGCCATGAAGACCGTGCGCAGACCCTCGACCTTCCCACCGAAACGGTAGGGCTGCTGGCCGAGTCCGACCAGGGCGAGGTGCTCCACCAGATGCGTGATCCCGTGATTTACGAGGCTCTCGTCGGTAAAGCCCACCCGAAAGATCAAGCCGGCACGAATGGGGCCGGGAACCTGGGCCACGTAGACAGGAAGCTTGCCGAACTGGAAGCGCTCTATCCTTTCAGCGCTCGCTCGCGGACCCTCGTGAAGTGCGCTACGGGATCACCCGCGAGAACCCAGGGATACTCCGGGATGGCTGGGCCCATTGCCTCGAACTGGTCGCGGGCGGCGTTCCAGTCGAGCATGTCGGCGAAGCAGAAAGTAAAAATGCCTCGATCGACGTAGAGCCGCCTGGTCTTTTTGAGCTTCGGAGACGAGAGGTAGCGCTCAGCCGCCTGGCGGATCTCTCCGGCGACTTCCTTTCGTTCGAAATAGTCCCGTGCCGCCTGGATGTCCTTGTCCCAGTGCACCATGTAGAGCCAGCGTTCGATGTGGGCTTCGGCGATGAGGGTGTGGCAGCCATTGCCTTCTGGGGCTTCGCGGGCTGTTTGGCGGGCTACATCAAACATCAGCTCGTGCGAACCGCCCCACTTCTTCGTGCAAAGCATCTGGAAGTTGGCCAGTGCGACATGGTGCCAGCGATCCCGCTTGCGTGCCTCGGCGAGAATCGCAGAGGCGTTCTGAGCGCCTTTCTCAAGTCCGAGGGCGCTGATCAGAAGGTAGGCCCAGGGCGTCGGGTCGGCGGGGTCGAGTTCAGCAGTCCGATGGAGGTCGGCTTCGGCTTCCTGAAGGCGCTGGCGAAACAGGTCCCATCCCTTGTCCTGCACGCTCTCGGCCCTTCCCGAGCCGCGCGCTTCCCAAGCCCACTTCAGGCTATGTGCGGCGCGGAGGAGGTGGGCCGTCGCCGAATTCGAATTAGTCTTGACCATCTCGTCGATCCACCTTGGGCGGCCAGGGAAGTCGGTCAGCGTCCAGCTGAGGAACTCGCGATCGTCCCAATCGCGAGCCCGATCAACGACCTGGAACGCCTCTTGCCAGCGGTCCTGCTCGAGCTCGCTGCGCAGGCGTCTCGCTTCCTCGTCGCCGAGCGCCTTGTCGAGGAAGGGCGCCTCGACGGAGGTCGCGGTTTGGCCCCGCAACTTATCCAGGAAGCCCACGACTCGACTCTACGTCAGCGGGTGGGCGCAGCTCAAGCCGGTGCGTTTCGGTCGCTGAGCTAACTAGAATTCGTGAGGTGCGATTTCGGCAATTCGCCGCCATCGGGTTGGTGATCGCGTGCACCGCCTGCGCCACCACCCCGACCACAAGCGGCGTCGCGACCGTCAAAGTCGGCGCGCTCTTTCCGCTAACCGGAAGCCAGGCGCCGCTGGCGAAGCAGGAGTACGCGGGCGTCCAGATCGCTAAAGACCTGGTGAACTCGGACGGTGGCGTCGACGGCGTGCCGATCGCGTTGCTCACGAAGGATTTGACGGCCGAGTCGGACGCGGCCGGCCGGGTGCAAGAGCTGAAGGTGCAGGGCGTCCACAGCATCCTGGGCTCGTACTCGAGCAGCCTCTCGATGCCGGTGAGCACCGCAGCGCAAACGAATGGGTTGCTGTACTGGGAAGCGGGGGCGGTGGCCGACCAGCTCACCGGTCGCGGTTACCCACTGGTCTTTCGGGTGGGGGCCACGGGGACGAACCTGGGGGAGATGTCGAGCCATTTCGCAGCGCAGGTGCTGGCGCCGCGGCTGAACCTACCGCCCCGGGGAATGCGGATGGCGATCGTCCATAACGTTGACGGGTATCCGACATCGGTGGCCACGGCCGTCGCCGCCCAGGCGGAGCGCGAAGGCATCCAGATCGTGGCCAACGTCGTCTACGACGCGCACGCCCCCGACTGGGCGTCCGTTCTCCAGCAGGTCCGCACCGCCCAGCCGAACATCCTTGTACTTGCCTCCTACATCGTCGACGGCGTCGATTTTCGCCGCGCCATGCTCAAGAGCGGCCTGCACGTCGATGCCTTCATCGGTTCGACGATGGCCCAATGCGTCCCCGATTTCGGCGCGATGCTTGGCGCCGACGCGATCGGCGTGTTTGCCTCGGATCGTCCCCCGCACGGTTTCAATCCGGAGGCCTTGAATGACACCGGGAAGGCCATCTACGCGCGCTTCGCCGCCGCGTACCGGGGCGAATTCGGGACGGACCCGACGGAGGAGTCGCTGGCGGGATTCAGCGCGGCCTGGACCCTGTTCCATTACGTCATGCCGAAGGCGCACGATCTCGGCGCGGCGAGCATGGCCGCGGCGGCCCGCGGCCTCGACCTGCAGAACGGGACGCTGGCCAACGGCGCCGGCCTCAAGTTCGCGACGACCTCCGATGCCATGGGTCAGAACATTCGCGCCGCCGCCGTCATCTGGCAGTGGCAGGGCATTCGGCACAGCGTCACCGTCTATCCGCCGGTCTACGCAACCGGGACCGTAGGCTTCATCCCGCTGCCCCGTTGATCCAGGTTCGACTCGCCGCGCCGCGGCGCGCCGCGCGGGTCACCGTCCTGGTCCTGGGCGCGGCGGTGCTTCGGACTCTGCTGCTCCCGGCCGGAGACTTCGTCAGCACGGCCGCCTTCGGTATATGCCTGCTGACCATCAGCTGGATGGAGCGAGCGCCGTCTTCGTCCCAGCCGCGCTGGGGACGCTGGTGGGCGCTGGCGGCCGGCCTCGCCACGGGCGCCGTTCTGCTCGTACCGGTGATGCTGTCGCCACTCAGCGGACGGCCACTCGAGGGGTTCTGGATATGGGCCTCCATCGCGGCAGTGATCGCCACCCTCGAGGAAACCGCGATCCGCGGCGCGCTCTACCAGAGGTGGAGCGAGGAGGCCGGTCCGGCGGTTGCCATCGTGGCCGGCGCCCTCGTGTTCGCCCTCATCCACCTGCCGCGCTACGGCTTTGCGGCGATGCCGCTGGACGCCGCGGTCGGCCTCGCCCTCGGTGGGCTGCGCGCGCTGACCGGGCGGGTGCTGCCCTGTGCGGTGGCGCACACGCTGGCCGACTGGGGGGCCTGGTTCTGGGCTTGACGCCGCCGCGGCGCGCTGGAATGGTCGCGCTGGCACTGGGCCTCCTGGCCACGGCGCTGCTGCACAGTCGTGCCGCGCCGCCGGTCTTCGACGGCATCGTGGTTCCGCCGGAGCCGTACCGCTGGGTATCGCCGCCGCCCAACCTCGCGGCCGGCAACAAGCCGCCGCTGCCGGGCGAGGTGATCCTTCCGGTGCAGAACGGCCAGGTGGCAGGCGGCGGTCCACAAACCGGCGACAGCCAGGTCGTGATGTATTTCGGGCCGGGCGCCTTCAAAGCGCCGGCCGGGGCGCAGAGTGTCAAGTGCACGATCGAGCCGGAAACCAACCCACCAGCCGCCCCCTCCGGCATCGACATTCGTGGCAACGTCTACCGCATCAACTGCGTCGGGCAGCCGGGCAACGGCCCGGTCGGCGTCACCGCGATTTATCACCTGACGATGCGCTTCCCGCCGGGCGCCTTCAAGGAGATCCAGTACAACGCCGGCAGCGGCTGGCGGGCGCTGCCGACCTTGCGCTCGGGCGGCGGCGATCCGTATGCCAGTGTGAATGCACCTGGGTTTGGAGAATACGCCGCCACGGCGCCGACCGGCGCCCCGGGGGACAGCATCGTGACGATCCTGGGACGGTACGTCGAGTTTTACGGCATCCTGGCGTTCGTGATCATCTTCGGCGCGATCGCGATCATCCAGGAGATCCGCCGGCGACGGCACCAACAACCCACGACGCCCCGGAAGAAAACCTGAACGAGGCATTCGCTATCGTGTTCGCCATGATCCTCATGCCTCTGCATGCCTTCGGCACCCGTTACGACCTGCCGGCGCCGCTTTACCTGTTCCTCATCGGTGCGGGCGCCGTGGTGTTCATCTCCTTCCTGCTGGTTCTTCAGCGGCCGGTCGCACGAGTGCGACCGACGGGTGACGATCTGCCTCCGGTGCCGCGGACGCCGAGCTGGCCGGGCTGGCTGATGGTCTTGCTCACGCTGGTCCTGATCGCGGGCGGGCTGTTTGGATCGCAAAGCACCCCGGACAATGTTGTGGTCACCGCCGTCTGGCTGGTCTTCTGGATCGCGGTGCCGATCAGTGTCGCGATCCTGGGGAATTACTGGACGTACATCAGCCCCTTGAATGTCGTCGCCCGGTTGGTGGGCGGGCAAGCCCGCCTTGCGTGGCCACGGTCCTGGGGTTACTGGCCGGCGACGATCTTATTTTTTCTCTTTGCCTGCGGCGAGTTGATCTTCAACGGCGTCACCACGACGCCGGCAGGCGCGGCGCAGGTCATTCTCGCCTACGGGATCGTGAACGCCATTATGGCCGCACTGTTTGGCGCGGAAACATGGCTCCGCCGGGGTGAGGTGTTTTCCGTCCTCTTCGCCACCTGGGGCCGCTTGGGCTACTTCCGATTCGGGGCGCCCGGGCGTCGGGGATTCTTCGGTGGCCTGATGCGACCGTTCGAGGCCTCCATCAGCCGCTTGACGTTCGTCCTGATGCTGCTCGTCTCGGTGAGCTTCGATGGGCTGCTGGCGACGCCGGCCTGGAAGGACGTGGTCAGCGGGCTGCCGGACAATCTCAGGCCGGGTGCTGCCGGTTACACGGTGCTGCTGCTCATCGTGTTCGTCGGGATGGTCGGCCTGATCTGGGCGCTGTTCACCGGCTTCGCCGCGGCGGTCCGCGCCGTCGGCCACCTCGATGATCCGCTGATTAACGTCATTGCCGGACTGATCCCATCCCTGGTGCCCATCGCGTTCGGGTACCTGCTTGCGCACAACTTCGGTTACCTGGCCATCAATGGACAGTTGCTCATCCACCAGGCCTCGGACCCGTTCGGGAGCGGAACACTCAACCTGTTCGGGACGGTCCAGTACGAACCGAGCCGGAATCTCATTCCGACGGCGTTCATCTGGTACTTCGAGATCCTGCTCATCATCGGCGTGCACATCGCCGCCGTCGTGCTGGCCCATGGGTATCTCGGCCGGGTGGCTCGGACGGAGACTCAGGGGAGGCGCGCGGAATGGCCCTGGATCGCGGCCATGGTCGGCTACACCATGACCAGCCTCTGGCTGCTCGCCCAACCGATCGTCCAGGAAGGCGTGAAAGGATAATTCGCGTGCCGCCCCTGCATGCCAGCCTCGGCCTGACATCGTGGACATGGGAGCCCACCGTCCTGGCGGGCACCCTGGCGCTGGCCGCCGCCTATGTGTGGCTGGTGCGGAGCCGGGGACGCGACGCGTCCTGGTCGCCGCTGGCGCGGGTGTACTTCGCCGCCGGCCTGCTGGTGATGTTCGTGGCGCTCGCGTCGCCGATCGATACCGGCGGCGATCGGTATTTATTCAGCTTGCACATGCTGCAGCACCTGCTGCTGGCCATGGTGGTCCCGCCGCTCCTCTTGCTGGGGCTGCCGGAACAGTGGCGCGCCTTCCATCGATTTCATGTCTCGCCGCTGGCGGCGAACGTGATCTTCAATCTCGTGCTGGCCGTCTGGCACCTGCCCTCCCTCTACGAGGCGACGCTTCGCAATCAGCCGGTTCACGTCCTCGAACACCTCAGCTTCATCGCGGTGGGCGTACTGTTCTGGTGGCCCATCCTGGTGCCGGCCGGACGGCCAAAGAGCATGAGCGTGATCGGAAAGATCGCTTACCTCGGGTTTGCCGGGGTGCCGCCGACCATCCTCGGGCTGGCCTTCATCCTTTCGCCAACCGTCCTGTATCCGTTCTACGCAGCGGCTCCGCGGGTGACCCCACTCTCGCCGCTCGACGACCAGCTGGCGGCCGGGCTCGTGATGTTCGGACTCGGCAACCTGATCTATTTCGTGGCCATCTGGGTGATATTTTTCCGGCTCGATGACAAGCGTGCGACGGCCGGGGATCAACCCACGGTCACGACGCAATCGCCTGCCACAATGAGGCGATGACGCCAAGGGAGTCGGCAACCGAGGCCCTGCACACGTCCGGCTACCGGCTGACGATGCAGCGCCAGCTCGTCTGGGACACCCTGCGGCACAGCAAGAAGCACATGAGTGCCGACGACATCCTGGGCTCGGTCCGCCGCCAGTATCCCCGCTTCAACCTGGCAACGATCTATCGGTCACTCGAGGTGCTGGAGGAGCTGGGCCTCGTTAAGGAGACCCGGATTCGGGACCGCGCCTACTACGAGCTGGCCGAAGAAGGAACCGATCATTACCACCTCGTCTGCGACAAATGCGGTTCGACCCTGCACATCGAGGGCGACCACATGGTGCCGGTGCTGCATCACATCACCGACGAGCACGAGTTCATGGTGGGCAACGCCGACCTGGTGGTGCACGGCCGCTGCGCCCGCTGCCAGGCCAAAGCGGCCCGCGCTCGCTAGGCGTGGGAAGATAGCCCGCATGGCCGAGCCCCAGCCCCGCCCGGCTCCTGAACCCAAGCCGCTGCACGAGCCGGATGTCGAGAAGAGAGGCATCGGCCGATCGCTGCGTGACATCATTCTCGGCGGCCAGGACGGCCTGGTCAACGTCCTCGGCCTCGTGCTCGGTGTCGCGGCCGCCACCGCGCAGCTCCGCATCATCGTCGCCGCCGCCCTGGCGGCAACCTTCTCGGAGTCGATTGCCATGGGGGGCGTGATGTACACGTCGGCCCTGGCGGAACGCGATTACTACCTGGCCCAGCTCGCCAAAGAGCAGCGAGAGATCGAGGAAGTACCCGAGGTCGAGACCGAGGAGGTGCGCCAGATCTTTCGGGACAAGGGTCTCCACGGGGACGTGCTCGAGCGCGTGGTCGGCGAGATCACCTCAGACAAGAAAGTCTGGGTCGACGTGATGATGCGCGATGAGCTTCATCTCACGCCCGTGAGCGATAAAGGCGTGGTTCGCCGAGCCCTCGTCACCGGCTTTTCCACGCTGATCGGCTCGCTGATCCCGCTGATCCCGTTCCTGCTCGTGCCGCTGTTCGGCATCTCCGTCGGTCTTGCCACCATCATGGCGGTGCCGCTGTGCGCCCTGGTACTCTTCGGCGTCGGCGCCTATAAAGCCTTGACGCTGGTTGGTGACTGGCGAATCAGCGGCCTCCAGATGACGGTGATCGGGATGGTCTCGGCGGCCGCCGGCTATGGCATCGGCCGGCTCCTCCACGTCAGCGGCTCATAGCGGCGTCGGCCTCCCGCGGCCACGTTGTAACCGATTCGTTATTGCGAACGATTCGCAATAATCTATACTTCATGCTCGGATGGCGACGGCGCGAGCGGCATTTCGAAGCTGGCGGACGATCTCGATGACGTCCGTGTCGTGGCGTCTGACCAGCCTGTTTGGCGGCGTCGCGCTGCTGCATCTGGTCGGCTGGGGCATCATGGTCGTGCTCGTCGCGCCCCGTTACCCGGTGATGCTTGGACTGGGTGGCCTCGCGTACGCCTTCGGGCTGCGGCACGCCTTCGACGCCGACCATATCTCGGCAATCGATAACACGACGCGCAAGCTTCTGCAGGAAGGGAAGAAGCCGCTGGGCGTTGGCTTCTTCTTTTCACTGGGCCATTCGACAGTCGTCTTCCTGATCGCTCTCGCCCTGGGCGTGGCCACCCAGTTCGTCGTAACCAATCTCGTCAACGGCAGCGGCGAGTTGAAGAACCTGGGAGGCCTGATCGGCACCGGCGTCTCGGGCATCTTCCTGCTGCTGATTGGAATTCTGAATCTGATCATCCTGCTCGACATCCTTCGCCTCTTTCGGCGCATGAAGGCGGGTCAGTACGATCGCGACTCCCTGGAACACGAACTGGTGGCGGGCGGTCTTTTGACCCGCATCTTCGGGCGACTCTTCAAGCTGATCACCCACAGCTGGCAGATGTACCTGGTTGGTTTCCTCTTCGGCCTCGGCTTCGATACCGCGTCCGAGATCTCGTTCCTGGCGATCTCGGCGGGTGCCGCGGCGCAGCGGATCCCGCTCTATGCCTTGATCTCGCTGCCGCTGATCTTCGCCGCCGGCATGTCGTTGATGGACACCGCCGATGGGGCATTCATGTCACGGGCGTACGCCTGGGCATTCTCCAACCCGGTGCGCAAAGTCTTCTACAACCTGACGGTGACGGCGCTGTCGGTTTTCGTCGCGCTGTTCGTCGGCCTCTTCGAGCTGAGCCAGCTCCTCGTGCAGCAGCTCGACCTGCGGGGTGGGGTCTGGGACGGCATCCGCGGCATGGACATCGGGGTCATGGGTTTCGTGATCGTCGGGGCCTTCATCGTGACCTGGGCCGGCGCCTTTCTTGTCTATAAGACCCAGCGCATCGAAGAACGCTGGTCGGTGGCGCTGAAAAGCTAGCCCGCCGCGCGCATTAGGCTGAGAGGATGATCATCATCGAGGCCGTGGGCCATGCGCTCGCCGCCGCGTTCGACATGCTCTGGGAGGTCCTCTGGCCGCTGGCCCTGGGCTTCATCCTGTCCGCGATCGTCCAGACCCTGGTATCGCGAAACGCGGTGGTCCGGGCGCTGGGATCGGATTCGCCGCGCAGCCTGGCTGCCGCGACCGTCCTGGGAGCGGCGTCGTCCTCCTGCTCCTACGCCGCCGTGGCCATCGCCCGGTCGCTGTTCCGCAAGGGGGCCAGCTTTCCAGCCGCCATCGTGTTCGAGTTCGCCTCGACCAACCTGGTCTTCGAGCTGGGACTGATCCTGCTGATCCTGCTCGGCTGGTCGTTCGTCGGCGCTGAATTTGCCGGCGGCCTGTTGATGATCGTGATCCTGGCGCTGTTGTTCCGCTGGACACTTCGACCGGCCCTCATTGCCGAGGCACGCCGCGAGGCGGAGCAGGGTCGCCACGGCCGGATGGAAGGCCACGGTGAGATGGATATGTCGGTCACCGAAGGGCCCTTTCTGCGCCGGCTGTTGTCACGGCGCGGGTTGACGGCGATCAGCCATTACTTCTGGATGGACGTCACGTCGGTGTGGACGGACATCGGGCTGGGACTGTTGATCGCAGGCGCGCTGGCAGCCTGGGTGCCCACCTCATTCTGGCAGGGCTTCTTCTTGACCGGCCACCCATTGTTATCGCAAGTCTGGGGCCCGCTGATCGGGCCGGTGATTTCCCTGCTGAGCTTCGTGTGCTCAGTGGGCAACGTTCCCCTGGCGGCCGTGCTCTGGAACGGAGGCATCAGTTTCGGCGGTGTGATCGCCTTCATCTTCGCCGACCTGATCATCTTGCCGATTCTCAATATCTATCGGAAGTATTACGGCCGCCGGATGGCGCTCTATCTCCTGGGGGTGTCGTACGCAGCGATGGCCGTGGCCGGCTTCCTGATCGGATTACTCTTTCAGCTTTTCGGCCTTGTCCCCCTGCATCACCCGGTGGTGGCGCTGACGAGCGCCCCGACGCTCAACTACACGAGCGTGCTGAACGTGATCTTTCTGGTGATCATGGCCTTGCTGGGCTGGCGGTTTCTCCGCACCGATGGGCTCGCGATGCTCCGCATGATGGAGACGCCCGCCGTTACGCCAGCGGATGCGTCCGCGCATCAGCACCACGTACATTGATCTTCAGCGCGCGGGCCAGCACGCGATCCATGCTGGAGTGCGCCGCCAGGGTGGCGCCGAGCGCCTTGAGCCGCTGCCGCAGGGCCGTCTCCAGATGCCCGGTGACGGCGATCACAACCGGGGCGGGCTCGCTGTGGATCAGGTGATCGACCAGGGCAACCTGCTGTTCTGGCCTGAGGGTGGCCTGCAGGACGACGACATCGTCGTCTTTCCAGGCGCGGCCGCGGGCCGCGGCGGCGCCGATGGCCTCCACCGGGACACCCAACCGCCCGGCCGCGCTTCGAACGCGCTGCGCGAACATCAGGTCGTCCTGGACCACGAAGAGACGCCGAGCCACGGCTGCAGAATAGCCGGTTGATCGCACTGACCGACCTTTTGGCCATCACCAAAAGCTACTTGGCGCTTGCTATAATCGCGCCCGGGAAAGTTGGGTCGAAGGCTAGATCGCTCCGGCGAGTCTCTGAGATCCAAAGACATACAAAAGGAGATTCGCCGTGAGCTTCAGCGACAAGACTTTGACGTGCCGTGATTGCGGTCTCAACTTCATCTTCACCATCGGTGAGCAACAGTTCTATTCCGCCAAGGGCTTTCAGCACGAGCCGTCCCGCTGTCCCGACTGCCGCTCGATCAACCGGAACGTTCGGGGCACCGGCCGCGCCAAGGAGCTCCACGAAGTGATTTGTGCCGAATGCGGCAAGCCCGCCCAGGTGCCATTTACTCCCACCATGGGCCGGCCGGTCTACTGCAGCGACTGTTTCGACAAGGTCCGCGCGACGAGACGGTAACACGCCCCGGCCGTTTGTAACGGCCGCCGCAACGTTTCCGGCGCAGCATCGGAAGTGCAATGCGACGGCACACGTGTGCCGCGCCAAAGGAGCTGAGCTGGAATGGCAAACGCGTCCAATCCGGCAATCCGCCTGCTCGCTGAACCTGACGACGAATCCGGCGCACGGGTTCGCCGCATCGGGGGCCTCACCCTGTGGGCCGAGACACTGGTCTTTCGCACCAGCGCGGCCCGCGAGTTTCTCGATGTGACCGACCAGGTCGCGGCCGTCGTGGGGCGCTCGCGGATTTCGCAAGGCTGGGTCTCGGCGTTTTCGAAGCACACAACGGCCGCCGTCGTGCTGCAGGAGAACGAGCCCCTGCTACTGCAGGATATGAGTGGCATGCTTGAGCGCCTGTCGTCCGCGGCCGGCGTCTACCAGCACAACGACCTGGCCCGCCGGACCGGTGAGATGGACCCCGACGAGTGTGCCAACGGTCATGCGCATTGCCAGCACCTTCTGCTAAGCAGCAGCCAGGATATTCCGGTCGCGGAGGGTCGCCTCGACCTCGGCCGGTGGCAGCGGATCTTCTTGCTCGAGCTCGACCGCGGTCGGGACCGGCACCTGGTCGTCCAGGTCTTCGGCGCCTGACCCGGTAACCTAGAACTTCTGGGCGACGGGAGCCCGTAGAAGGAGGTTGCCATGCTCGAGAAGTTCACCTGGTACAAGCAGTCCGCCTATAAGTGGAAGGGCGAGGGGATCACCGTGTACATCGATCCCTGGGGTCTTAGGCCTCAGGAGGAGCCAGCCGACGTGATCTTCATCACCCACGCGCATTCCGATCACTACGAGCCGGCCGACATCGAAAAGATCAAGAAGAGCACGACGCAGTACATAGCCCCACGCGACGTTGCCGAAAAGCTCAAGGGCAACGTCAAAGCCGTCAAGCCGGGCGAGTCGTTGGACGTCGCCGGGATCAAGTTTCAGACGGTGCCCGCGTACAGCACCGTCGAGCATCGGCTCCAGACCCATCCCAAGAGCAACAACTGGGTCGGGTACATCCTGAGCCTCGACGGCCACCGTTACTGGTTCTCAGGGGACGGGGATCCGAACCCCGACATCGAGCAAGTCAAAACGGACGTTGCGCTGATCTGTATCGGCGGCGACCCCTACGTCATGAACGCGTCCGAGGCGGCCGGAGTCGTCAAGAAGATCAAGCCGCAACTGGCGGTCCCGAACCACTACGGATTCGTCGTGGGGGTCGCATCGGACGCCGAAACGTTCGCCCGGGAAGCGGCGCCAGTCAAAGTCCAGGTCCTGAAGCCGGTCAACGCATTCGAACGGACAGGAGCGACCGCCCGCTAACTGGACGCCGGTCGGAGGCCGGCCCGGAGGTCCGCCCGCGCGGCCGGCGCATTGTTACGGTGCGCTGGGAACTTTCTTAGCCCGTCGGCGTCTGAGTACTGACGTCTACGACGGAACAGGAGGTTCCCATGGTCAACAAACTCGTTCCCGCGGCGGTGGCGACGGTGGCGTTATTCCTCACGCAGGCCCTGCCGGTGGCGGCCTGTGGCGGGCTAGTGGCGCCCAACGGGGCGATCCGGCTGGCCAAGGCGACCACCCTGGTCGAGTGGCACAACGGGGTGGAGCATTACATGACAAGCTTCAGCTATCACGGCGAGGCCGACAGCTTCGGCTGGATCGTGCCCCTGCCGGCGGTTCCAGAGAAGGTCGAAGAGGGTGGAGGTTGGACGCTCCAGCGGCTCTTCCGGGAGACGCATCCGCAGCCCGAGATCCTGGATTTGCGCTTCGCGGCGGCTCCCACTGCCCAGTCGGTCGAGGTGCTGCAGCAAGTTAAGGTCCGCGCCCTCGATATCACGGTCTTGCGCGGCAGCGGTCAGGCGGTGCTGGACTGGGCTGCCGACAACGGCTTCGCGGTCGATGCCGAGACGCGGCTTCACGTCACGCACTACGCCATGGGCAGCCCGGTCTTCATGGCGGCCAAGTACAACGCCGAGCGGGCCCAGCAGCAGCGCTTGCTGTTTGGCGACGGCGCGCCGGTGCTGATCACGCTTAAGATTGCGCATCCCTGGATTCCGTTCGAAGTGCTGGCCGCCGGTCAGCAGGTCCAGGCTGATCTCTACCTGCTCTCTGACAAGCCGGTGAACACCAGCGAATGGCGCGCATTGATCGGCCAGTCCGGTGTCGGCACGTCGGTGCAGGGCGCCGAGGGCTTCACCATGGAATTTCAGGAAAAGATGACTGACGGCCTGTACAAGGATTTGTCCAGTGACAAGAACATGGGCTGGGTCCGCCGCGACAGCTGGTTGACGTACCTGACGCTCAACGCGCCCGACACGAAGGTGACCTACGACATGAGTGTGACACCGATGGGCGTCATCAAGGTGGCACCATTCGGCGCAAGGCCGATGTCGATCGTCGACGGCAACAGCCGCAGCACTCGACCGGTCGATCTGCCGACTGCCCCCATGGGCACAGCGTTCATGCTGCTGACCCTGGCTGTCCTGATCGGCGTCGCGCTCTGGATCCTGAAGCCGCGCGAAGTCTAATCGTCACCCGTGCAGGCCGGCGGTCATCCCCCCGCCGGCCTTTTCAATTCAGAGGGGCATGGTCGGCCGAAATGATTTGGTCGGTGCGACAGACAGCTGTCAAAACGATGGTGCATGCTGCGCGTATGGCCGCGACCGGCGATCGTCTCGAAAGCGCTCGGAGCCGAGCCATCGCCGCAATCGACGACTATGCCGCCGAAATGCGCCGTGTGGACGGCACCCGGCTCGGCCAGGGTCTGATCGAGACCCGCGCCCTGAAGGATCGGGTGGAGGCAGTCTTCGCCGAAGGCCTGCGCCGCTTCGATCAGTCGGGCGAGTATGCGGCCGACGGGGCGATCGACCTGGTGGCCTGGTTGCGCGCGAAGTGCAAACTATCGGGTGGGGCAGCGGCCGAGCGGGTCGGGATCGCCCGCCAGCTCCAGCACCTGCCGCAGACGAGCAAGGCGTTTGCCACGGGCCAGCTTGCCTATCAACACGTCGCCGTGCTGGCCCGGACCGCGGAGCATGTGGGCGCCGGCGCGGTGCGCAAGGCCGAGGGGAGTCTGTTGGCCCTGGCGGACAAGATGGATCCCGGCCAGTTCACCGGGGTGGCCAAGAACTTCGAACACCGAATCGATGCCCAGGCGGCCCTCGCCGAGGCCAATCGGGCGCACCAGCGGCGCTACCTGACCATCAGCGAACCGCTCGACGGCATCGTCCGGATCGACGGCCTGCTTGACGCGGAAGCCGGAGCCATCGTGCGCAATGCGGTCAACGCCGGGCTGCCGCCCGCCAAAAACGACGACCGCACACCAGGGCAGCGCCGCGCCGACCGGTTGGTCGAGCTCTGCCACCCGCGCGCCGTCGGCTCCGCGGATGGCGCCGGGCCTCGACCGCACCTGATCATCCGCGCCAGCGTCGATACGCTGCTGGGCGCGCCGGGTGCACCCGGTGGCGAGCTGGAGGGTGGCACCATCATCCCCGTCGAGACGCTCCGCCGAATCGCCTGCGACGCCGCCATCAGCCGGATCATCGGCAAGGGCGAGCTCGATGCGGAGATCACCCGGGCCAGCCGGTCCACCCCAGCCGCCACCCGACGGGCGCTGGCGGCCCGGGACCGGGGCTGCGTTGCCGAGCACTGCAACTGCCCGCCGCAATGGACCGACAGTCACCACGTCAAACACTGGATCGACCAGGGCCCGACGACGATGAGCAACTTGATCCTGCTCTGCCGCCCGCATCATCGCAAAGTCCACGAAGAAGGCTGGGGCTTGCAGCGCCTGACCGCCGGCCGCTGGGCACTGATCCGGCCGACTCCACGGTCTCGATCGGCCTAACGGTACTAGATCAGGCTGCGGGATTGGCCGCCGTCGACGGTCCAGGAGGCGCCGGTCACCAGGCTCGCCTGATCTGACGCGAGGAACGTGACGACGGCGGCGACTTCTTCAGGCTTGCCGAAGCGGCCGAGCGGCAGGTCGGACTTGGTGAATGCTTCGATGCCCTCCGGGTCGGCTTGCTGCCGGCGTTCCCAACTGCTGCCAGGGAACATGAGCGATCCCGGCGCCACGCTGTTGACGAGAATCTTGTCCTTCGCCAGCTCACGCGACAACGCCTTCGCGAGGCTGATCTCCGCGGCTTTCGCCACGTTGTAGCCGGCGCGTCCGCCACTTTCGCGGCCATAAACGGACGATATGAAAATAATCCGGCCCTGCCCGCTTTTGCGCATGAATGGCACGGCGGCGCGGGCCGCGCGAAGGCCCGCGAGAACGTTTAAGTCAATTGCCTGCCTGAACTCGGTGTCGGGCGCATCCAGACCGCCGCCGCCACCGCCGCCGGCGTTGTGCACGAGAATATCCAGGCCGCCGAAATGCGATGCCGTGGCCTCGATGAACGCCTCGGCTTCGCCAGGCTTGGCAACATCGGCCGGTTGGGCCAGGATGGCGTCGCCCGGCTGGGCCAACACGCTGTCGCCCTCGCGCCCGGCCTGACTTCCAGCCTGTTCGAGGCTACGCGCGGCGGCATCGAGCCGAGCTTTATCGCGGGCGCAGATAGCGACGCGACAGCCCTCGGCCAGCAGCGCCTCAGCAATGGCATAGCCAACACCGTGGCTACCTCCTGTGATGGCGGCGACCCGGCCCCGA